>ERZ1292632.1173-Hain-H43-01um-R2-1173-length-26634-cov-8_pt1 | contig 26634 bp, 31 predicted proteins | sample MGYA00564407_ERZ1292632 | MGnify/ENA primary metagenome ERZ1292632 (study PRJEB36523, sample SAMEA6512637) | groundwater metagenome | collected 2019-01-08 | study: AquaDiva: Metagenomics assemblies of 32 groundwater samples | reverse complement strand
CGCACCATCTCCCTGGAGCATCGTCCGGCATGCGATCAAGCTATCTGCTTGTCGAGACCCAGACCAGCTAGGTGGCCTGTGTCCCCGCAAGCTCACGACGCCCTGCGCATCATGTCGCACTGGTCCAGCGATGGGCATCCCTGCGTGGCGGGTCCCTGGCACATCGCCAGAGCCCTAGGCGACCGGTCCCAGCAAGGATATGCCGATGCCGCGACCGCCCTTGCGGAACTGCAAGCCGCCGGCCGCATCCACAGAATCAAGCCCTCTCCCAGTGACAAGGACCGCCAGACCGCCTACTGGGAACTGCGCGCATGAGCCCATTGGAACGGTTCCGCTACATCCGCACACTGCGGATGCCCGCCACGCCCAAAGCGATTCTGTGGTGTATCGCAAGCCACGCCGATTCCAAGGGCCTGTGCTGGCCTAGTCGCCCCCTTCTCGCTGCCGAGGCGGGCCTCAGCCTCCGGGCGATATGCGACGGCCTCCGCTGGCTCGCCCAACATGGCCTCATCATCCGCTACCACCGCAAAGGACGGTCCAGCACACTCAAACTCACCCTCGATGCGTTCGCCCAGGCCGCATCTACCCAGGCACCTACTGCCCTACCACCCAGGCACCAGTTGCCTACAGAAGTAGACCAGTTGAAGGCACGCACGCGCAACACGCGCAAACCGTGGACCATCCCCTGCTCCCGCTGTCATCAACTGATGCGTTCAGTCAAGCCCGCAAGCCAAGCCCTCTGCCGCCCCTGCTCCCTCGAAGCAAAGGCCGAAGCACAAGCCACCCCGGCCAATGTTGTCTCCTTGTTCCCACAATCCAAGGTCCTGCCATGAACTCAACCAGCGATCCGCCCGCACCGCCAATCTGCTCGTCCTACCACTGGCACCCGTGCAACTGCCTAGCACACCCAGGACAGACCATCGCTTCCGGCTGGCAATGCCCAGTATGCTGGCACGTCTACAGCCCGCTCGTCCTCCAGTGCTGGAACTGTCGGTCGCCAAGCACAAACTCCACCTCCACTGGCATCACGGTAGACCAGCAGCGCGCGCATGGGACAGCACAAGGCCTAGGTCGTCAACCTTACCCTTCTCCAGTTCCACCGCCCGACGTGGATTGATTCGGTGGAGATGATGGGTCTTAGCAGGAGGACGCGCCGCGCAGGATCAGGTAGCAGAACTCGGCGGCTGTTTGGAGTAGTGCAACAGGCACCTAGCCTTCCACTATTCACTTAGCTTGTGGATGGCTACCAATAGGGCATCTATGAATACAGAGCCATCACATAAACGACCGTTTGGGTGCCGGGGCCGGGCGCGGGTCTTGGCGACCCCCCCCCTACCCCCTCGGCGCTGGCCTTGAATCCTCATTATCGGTAATCCTGTGAATAGTGTATATACGCGGGTGAGGGGTTTCAATTCGGCGGGGTGTGCGGGAAGCATTGCAAGGAGACCTTTGGATCGAAGATCCTTGGATTTTGCGCGGCATGGGTGTAGGGGTATAGGGGTTTGGATCGATCAGGTGGTCCACGGGGCTTCTAGGGGTTGATTATGGGTTTGGTTAAGGGAAAGCGGGGGAAGGAAGACTGGACGGGATACGAGTTGGATGTTCCGGAGGCGAGCGATATTTGGCCGGACATTGCGGAGGGTGAATTGCCGGTGGTGATGGGGCATCAGTTGACCATGCAGAACTGGAAGGCATTGCAGGGGTTTGTGCTGACGGGGAAATACACAGAGGGGGCGAGGCGGGCTGGGGTGTCCAAGCCGGCGATTTATCTTTGGCACAATCAGCCATGGTGGCAGGCGATGATGCGGGATTACATCAAGCGGTCCAGGGAGAGGACGTTGATCGACACGGCGCGCAACTATGAGCGGGCGATTGGGACGCTGGAGTCGGTGATGGACGCGACCGACAAGGCCGACAAGACGGCCCAGGCCCGCGTGAATGCGGCGAGGACTGTGATGGAGTTGGGGGAGGAGCCGATCTTGAATCGTCGACCGAACGTGCAGGTCCAGACGAATATCCTGCACAATCACGGGACGCTCAACATTGAGCGGTTGCGGGGAAAATCGAGCGATCAATGGTTGGATATCTGGGCAACTGGCAAGGTGCCGGAAGACGTGATCGACCATAAATAAGACGATGATCTCACCCTCGATTCTCGTAACCGGCGGCTCGGGTTCTTTCGGTCATGCTTTCGTGCGGGTCGTTCTTGATCGGTTCCCGGAGGTGGAGCGTCTAGTCATCTATTCCCGCGACGAGTTCAAGCAATCTGAGATGGCCGATGAATTCAACCACGATCCACGGCTGCGGTTCTTCATTGGGGATGTAAGGGATTACGAGCGCCTCCGGCTTGGAATGCGGGGCATCGATCTGGTGATCCACGCGGCTGCACTCAAGCAGATTCCAGCAGCAGAGTACAATCCGATGGAGGTTGTGAAGACCAACGTGCTGGGGGCGCAGAATGTTGTCATGGCTGCGTTGGAAGCGGGGGTGAGGCAAGTGGTTGCTCTTTCTACGGACAAGGCTGTGGCGCCCGTCAACCTGTACGGTGCGACAAAGCTTGTTGCGGAGAAGGTTTTCACGGCCTCGAACAATCTTGCCGGGAAGCTCCAGACGCGGTTTTGTTGCGTGCGTTATGGGAATGTCATCGGCTCCCGCGGTTCGGTCATCCCGTTTTTTGCAAGCCTGCTGCAAAAAGGGGGCTTAGTCCTGCCCGTTACGCACCCGGACATGACGCGTTTCTGGATGAGGATCGAACAGGCGGTGGACTTGACGATCCATGCCGCCAATCACGCTAGGGGTGGTGAAATTTTCGTGCCCAAACTGCCATCGGCTCGCATTATGGATATTGTGACGGCCATGGGCGACCGCACAGACCACAAAATCGTTGGCATCAGGCCGGGTGAGAAGATTCACGAAACGCTGATCCCACAGGACGTTGCGCACCGGACATGGGATTGCGGGGATTGCTACATGATCGTGCCGGACATTTTCGCAAGCGGCCTTGAAATGCCTGGGGATTCCAGTTTTTCACCTGTCCCCGCCGATTTCTCCTACAACTCTGACACAAACCCAAATTTCCTAACGATTTCGCAAATCCGAGAACTGATCGAGTGTCTGAAATGTCACGAGAATTCGATGTAATCCGCCTGTCCCGGCACAAGATCACGCATGAAGACGTACAGGCTGTGGTGCGTGTGCTTGAATCGGGCGCCGATCTCTCACGGGGAAGCGAGACGCGCGACTTTGAGGAGGAATTTGCGGACTATGTCGGGGCGAAGTACGCGGTGGCCTGCTCGTCCGGCACGGCGGCGCTGTGGCTGGCCTGCCATGCCATTGAGGCGGAAGGCTGGATCGTGCCGGCGATCACGTTTGCGGCGACAAGGAACGCCGCACATCCCACCAAAGTGGAAATCTGCGATGTGAACCCAGCTACCGGCCTAATGGATGGGCCTCACGGCGATTCGCGTTTTCTTCGGCTGCCAGTTCACTATGCCGGGCAAATCGCCGGCCGGGCCGAGGTGGAGGACGCCGCACACGCGCTCGGGTCGAAGTACGATTCCGGGGAGATGGTCGGTTCCGGCGGAGGAATTGCCTGTTGTTTCTCGTTCCACCCCACAAAGACCATCACGACTGGCGAGGGGGGGATGGTCACCACCGAGGATAGCGATCTTGCGCGCAAAATACGCCTCCTTCGGGACAATGGAGTGATGCGCACCAAGGCTGATCCGCCAGGATGGTACGACAACTCCGGTTTCGGGCTCAACTGGCACATGAGCGAGATGGCCGCTGCTCTTGGCCGGAGCCAACTGGCCAGGATCGAGAAAACCCTAGCAGAACGCCGCGCGTTGGCCTTCGCCTATCATGTCAGCTTGCCAAACGGCGCGTACTCGGTGATTCCACGCGATCGGATCGGAGACAATGCCTGCCACATTTTCCCGGTCCTGATGGATTTCGATGCTCTTGGTATCCCGCGGCAGAAGGTGATGTACGAGTTGGCGAAGCGCGGCATTGAAACGAATGTCCACTACGTCCCTCTCAAACGCGGCTTGCCAGGGGCGGAGGAATTCTACCGCCGGGAGCTGACTTTGCCACTGCACTGCTGGATGGACCGCGAAGATGTGGATTACGTCTGCGGATCGCTTAGCGAAATCCTGGGGTGACAAAGAGAATAAGTTATGGATTCCGGTGGCAATCTGCTCACGCTTTGGGACAGGGCGCTTCCAGCCTCCCAAATTCAGGCGTACCCGTGCGCGCGGATTCAGATTGCCAAGGGCGGCGAGACAACCTATTTCATCAAAAGCGAGATCGATCTTGGATTGGGGCGCAAGCGACTGATGGTCGATTCCCGCCCGGCCGATGCCGGTGAACAATTGCGCGACTCGACGCTGCGTTTCGTGCCGGACTGGTCTGACAACCTGGCATACCGCTGGGAGTTGATCCAGAAGGCCGATAAGAACACAGACTTCCAGCAATTGCTGATTGCGGCCTGCAAATCCTCCATCCTGTTCTTCACCAACACGTTCTGCTGGTCCTACGATCCGCGACGGCAACCCTACGGACGCACTCCGTTCGTGACCTATGACTTCCAGGATGACGGGCTGACGTGGCTGGTTTGGCTCATCAAATACGGCCAGAGTGGTGTGGTGGAGAAGTCGCGTGACATGGGCGCGTCATGGATGTGCGTACTGGTCGCGTGCTGGCTCGGATTATTCTACGAGCACACGTCATCGCTCTTCATGTCCATGCGCGAGGATGACGTGGACGACCGCACGCCGGAAGGCTCCCTGCTGGGGAAATGCCGGTTTCTCCAGAATGCTTTGCCGGACTGGATGCGGGCGGGCTGGGTTGAACGCCAGCAGGGCCTTGACACGGACATGTTCATCTCGTTCCCGGACACAGGCTCGAACATTAAGGGCATTCTCTCCAAGGGCACCGCCGGCCGCTCCGGGCGCGCCACAATCTGCTTCAACGACGAGTTTGCGTTCGTGGAGGACTCGCAACACGTTTTGAAAGCCTTGTCTGAGTTGTCGAATTCCAAGGTCTATCTGTCAACTCCGAACGGCACAGGCAATGCCTTCTACGACATGGCCAGCGACCCATCCACGCTCAAGAAAACGCTGCACTGGCATCTGCACCCGCTCAAGAATGAAGAATGGGCTCGTAACCGGCGGGCACAGCCCGACATGGACGAAGAAACCTGGGCACAGGAGCACGGCATCCAGTACGAAACCTCAGTGATCGGTCGCGTGTTCCCTCAATTCATTTCCATCAAGGACGAACAAGTCGCCTGGCCGCACGTCCAGGAAGGACTGCTGGTGCAATACGACCCAGCCTATCGCGTATATACCAGTTCCGATCTTGGAATCAGCGATCCTTGCTCAACCCTGTTCGCGCAGGAGAAGCCGGTTCCGCCTGAATTCAGCCATTTTGGCGCCAAAACCTGCCTGGTCTTCTTCCACGAGCATCAAGCCCGGAATATGACGGCGTTCGACCTGCGCTTCATGCTGAACGACTTGGCGCGCCGCGAGGGCTATATTTACCGCGCCAATGTGATAGACATGCGGACAGGGATGCAGCGGGATTCAAGTGGGCGGACATGGAGTCGGAATCTGGAAGACGAAACAGTCGGTGTGCAAATGTCGGCTCATTTCCGCATGGTGATCGATCCTGGCCCTCCGATCATCGTGGACGGCAAACGCTCCAGCGAGGAGCAGACCATCTCTATATTTCGCAACAAGCTCAACGACGCTTGCGCCATCGTCTTCAGCAAGCGGGGTTGCCCGCTCGCCATCCAGGCATTGCAGAACTGGTCTTTCAAGCTGGACAAGATGACCGGCAAGCCGACCCGGTTCACCGAGCACAATCAACATTCCCACTTCGCCAAGGCAGCCCTGTACCTGGTGGATTTCATGTACGGGACGAAAAAGGCACAGGCGCCGCAATCACAGCCTTGGGATTTTCATGTCTTGCCAAGCGCCCCTAATCTGTGAGGATCGATCATGGACCGAATGACAACGCACCGCTGCCAGTTCTGCAGGGGCTCGATTACGAGTGGCGGACTGATATTTGCTGGGACCATGAATCGTGCGGCCCATCGCGATTGCTGGCGCCGGCATCAATCTGAACAACTTCTGCAAGCCAGCGCGCCCATCACTGGCGAAGCGGAAGTTGCCGGGCGGGCGGAGGAGGTGGCTGCGCAGGGGAGCGCAGACTCTCCCACCGCCTCCTCCCCCGCCGGCCGGCAACGCATCCCAACAAGTCCGCGCCGCTCAACACAAGTGCCCAAGTCACCGGAGAAACCAGCGGCCAAGGAGAAGAAATGATCGCCCTGATCGTACAAGCCCGCACTACAAGCTCGCGCTTTCCAGGCAAGGTGCTGGAGGATATCGGCGGGAAAACCATGCTTGCGCATGTCCTGGAACGCTGCCGCCAAGCGCGATTGCAGGAAGAATGGGTGCTCGCAATCCCGGAGGACGATCCGAAAATAAGTGATCTGGCCCGGCTGGCACATGAAAACGGTTTCAATGTTCTATACGGTAGCCGCGACGATGTGTTGTCCCGCTACTTCAATGCGGCGTGTATCTATCGTGCCGATCTTGTCGTGCGGATCACGGCCGATTGTCCGTTGATCGACCCAGAGTTGATCGACCGAGTGACAGCCGCAGCCGTTCACCATCGCAATGCCATTCACTACGCGACCAACACCATCATGCGTGTGCATCCACATGGCATGGATGTGGAAGCCATCTCATTCAAAGCCCTGGAAGCCGCCGCAGAAGAAGCGAAAGACGGCTATGACCGCGAACACGTAACCACCTTCATTCGCCGCGATCCGAGGCGGTTTCCGGCCAGCGATGTGGGCGCAACCAGCATCCAGAAAGAGGCGTTTGACCCGCCCTGGATTGCAGAGCACGGCCCCGTGCGGTTGACCGTGGACTACCTTGAGGACCTGGAAGTTGTGCGCGCCGTGTATGATGGGTGCAAGGACAAACCGCACACAAACGCGCACCTGGGCTACAAGGTCTTTGGCATCAGCGAGATTGTGGAGTTCGTGCGCGCGCACCCGGAAGTTGTGAAGGCCAATCAACACCGTGTACGGCGATGAAACCCGTGGATGTGGATACCGGCGACTTGACGCTGATCGCTGAAGCCGCAACGTGCCATGGTGGAGACTTGGGACTGGCGATCAAGATGGTGGGAGCCGCCGCAGATGCTGGGGCTACCCATGTCAAGTTCCAGCACGTCGATCCGCTGTATTTTTCCGTGCGCACGGAAGCTCTTGGATACAACCTGCGTGAATGGTACACGCGCTGCCGATTCTCCCAGAACCAGTGGGGCGCGATCATCCTCCAGTGCGGACTGGATGGCATCAAATTCCTCTGTACCCCGCAGACCTCGGGGGATTTCGCGGACCTCGTGAAACTCGGCATCGGGGAGGTCAAGATCAGCAGCGACAACGTGACCAATTTGCCGCTCCTGCGGGCCGTGAACGAATGGGGCGGGATCGTCTACATGAGCGGGGGCATTGCATCCGTGGATGAGATGGTGGATGCGATGGAAGTGCTTCCAGATTGTACCGTACACAGGCTTGTCTGCACATCCCAATATCCGTGCCCGCCGGAGAACGCCAATCTGTTGCGGCTGAATAGCTGGTGGTGGGGTGATACCAAGGCGACTGGATTCTCCGATCACACCTACGGGGCGGATGCGGCCCTGATCGCGCTTGGGCTCGGAGCCAACATCTTCGAGAAGCACTTCCGGCTGGAAGCGGAAGCCCACGGGCCAGACGCCTCATTTTCCGGGGACGAGTACGACCTGGCGGATTATTGCGAACGCCTCAAGATCGGTGCAACCATGTTTGGAGATGGGAAATGGAGGGCTGACCGATGAATCTTGATTGCATTGGACTGGTCATCGAGCGCGGGCGAGAACGGGTTACGATCCGCGGGGAACTCACACCGGAAGAAAAGACGTTCTTTGAGAAAGAACTTGCTCAGCCAGCTAAACTTATTCGATTTCCGCCATGGTGGGACCCGAGAAAAGGAGATTTTGCAATAACAAGAGTTCAAAGTGAACCGCGCTTTCATCATCTGGTGCTCATCAATGGCGACCCGGAAATCGGAGAAGGGACGAAGATCGGCATATTCTCGGAAGTCTACGACAAGGGGGGAATCGTCAAAATCGGCCGGGATTGCGACATCGCCAGTTTCGTTGCGATCAACTGCTCGGATTCACACAGGCGCTTGCACGGGCTGTCAGATACGCTTGATTTAGACACAATCATTCTCGGAGATCGTGTTTACGTCGGATCGCATACATTCATTGGTAAGGGAGTCGAGATAGGGCATCATTCAGTCATTGCGGCCGGCGCCGTTATCCGTGGAAGGAAGAGAATACCACCATATTCGCTTGTGTGGGGTAATCCGGCCAAAGTGAAACGAGGCCATTATGCCAAGAAAACTTGATTGGCTATTGTCATACCCGATTCCAACGGAAGATTCACCGGTTGGGTTGACGCCATTGTCTATCATGCAGCCCGGCGCGATGTTCCGTGCGCGCGGACTGTCGGTGGCGTACTTCGATCAGCGTTACGATCCGCCCGAGATGTTCGACGAATTGGTCGAGGACGCAAGGAATGTCGGGGTATCGACCTTCACCGGCAAGCAAAGCGGGTACGCCAGCGATCTCTTGTGGCGCGCCAAGGAGGTCAATCCAAAGGTGCGTACACACGTCGGCGGCCATCATGCCCGTCTCTGTACCGAGGACGTGCGCGCGGAGCCTCATGTTGACAACGTGTGGCCCGAACGATGGTACGGAGAGGAGTTTTTCCCATGGAGCGAGGAAGACCGGCGCATGTGGGAACGGGGCGAGGTGCAGTATCAAACCAGTCGGGGATGTTCCTACGGATGCTCGTTCTGCGCCCTGCGCTCTCCATGGGTGCCCACGTCTGCGGATCGCATCGAGGGCGAGTTGGCGCAAATCGCTGAATTGCGCGGCGGTCTGGATGAGGTCTCGTTCACGGACCCGAATATCGGCCAGGGTTTCGGACGCTCGGAATGGCTGGGCGAAAGAGCTGGTACGTTCAAGCTGGACCGGCTCCAGCGCATGAAAGACCTGGGGGCGGTCCTGCGCCGGTTGGGAATCCGGTGGGATGGAAACGTGCGCTCAGACTACATCACACCAGAATACCGGGACGCAATCGTTGAATCTGGTTGCTACTCGCTGGAGTTCGGAGCGGAATCCGGCGACGAGCATTTCCTGCGCCATGTCATCCACAAGGGCCACGGCGTTGAGGCGATCAGGAATGCCAATCGGCTGTTCCAGGGCACAGGAGTTTCGATTATGAACAGCTTCATCGTTGGGATGCCACGCGAAACCAGCGAACAATGGCACCGCACGATGGACCTGATCGACTGGATTCACGCGGAGTGCCCGGACGCCCGCATGTCGGTTTACCGCTATGCCCCGTATCCTGGCGGCCCAGCCTATGCGGATGCCGTCAACGGCGTGAATGGATACCCGCGCTTCATCCCCCCGAAGACGATGAAGGGCTGGGGGGGGCTCCAGTTGATGGCTGACAACGTGTACTGGTGTGCCGGCATGTGCTTCCGCCAGGACAACTCGCGCAAGAATTTCCAAGGAAGCGATTGGGGCTTGATCGAGCCCTACATCCGCCTTGCTGAAAAGCTATGGCGCGACCGGCGGCCGGAAGATTTCCCAGGAGATGAAGTCAGCCGGCTCATCAAGGCGCAAGTGCTCAAGAACAACCAGCGCGTGGCGCAGGAGGCGGCGTGATCCTCGCAGCGCATCAGCCCGCATTCATGCCATTTGGCGGCTACCTGGACCGGATCGCCAAAGCCGATGTGTTCGTGTTCCTGAATGGTGTGCAATTCGAGAAGGGGTCGTTCACGAACCGGAATCGGATCAAGACCCAGCACGGCGTCAGGTGGCTGACGGTTCCTGTCCGCGCCAGGAATCATTTCTCACGCGCGATCAAGGACCTTGAAATCGACCCGCTCCGGCCATGGGCCGACACGCATATCAAGACGATCCGACACGCCTATTCCAAAGCCCCTCGTTTTTTCGAGAACATGAAGGAATTGGAATGGCTGTACGAGGCAAACAAGGGCCGGCTGTCGGACCTGTGCAGCTTCCAGCTTGTGTTCTGGTTACGACAGTACGGGATCGACGACACCAAACTCCGACTCCAACCCGACCTGCCCGGAAACCCGCGCAAGAGCGACCTGGTGCTGCGCCTGTGCCAGCACTTCAAGGCTGATACGTACCTATCGGGGCCATTTGGCCGTGACTATCTGGACCTGCCGGCTTTCTCTAAGGCCGGCATCACCGTGGAGTTTCAAGAATGGAATCAGCCAAAGTACGAACAATTGTGGGCGGAGCCATTCATCCAAAATCTGAGCATCCTGGATATGTGGATGAACACGGAGGAAAATCCATTCTTGTCGTCGCAGCTCACGCCGATGATGAAACTATCGGGTGTGGCGGGACGATAGCACGGCACGCACAAGAAGGAGATCAAGTCCACATCCTGATTCTCACGGACACCAATGGCGTGCGTGGATTGGAGCGCGAGCGTCGTCCGCGCTTTGCCCATGAATTGCAGGCGGAAGCGGATTCTCTATTCAATTCTGCCGCCTGGTGCAACACGCACAAGGCGGCGCACATCATGGGCGCGGTGTCTCTGACGATCCTCAACTTCCCGGATAGCGAGTTCGACAAGATCGGGATTCTTATTCTTGCCAAGGCTGTTGAAGCCCATATTGACCTATTCAAGCCGTCCATCATCTACACGCATTTTGCGAATGACCTTTCCGTGGATCACAGGCGCACAAATGAAGCCGTTGTCGTAGCCTGCCGACCGAAACCAGGACACCCGGTCAAGGAGCTTTTCTTCTTCGAGGTCGCAAGCAGTACAGAATGGCAGGTCCCTTCGACGTTCCAACCAAACCTGTTCATCTCCATCGATGATGCGTGCGCCGAATTGAAGGAACGCGCGCTGACCGAGGCTTACGGCGGAGAAATGCGGGGTTCCAATCATCCCCGGTCAGTCGATTCCATCGGAATGCTCGGATTCTGGCGCGGCGCATCCTGTGGGCACAAGCAGGCGGAGGCGTTCGTTGTGGGTCGGATTATCCGCTAGTGTGGTTTTTTTGACACGATTTTAATACCCCCCTATTGACAATCCGCTTTTCCCGTGGGATGGGTCATGTAGGCGGCGTCTCATTGTGAGACGCCTGCCGCAGATTCAGGCCCTTGGATGGGTCTATCTGCCCAAGCGCTGGGCTTGTACCCGGCCCCCGCAATGCCAGGGAGGTAACAGATGACTCAACAACGAGCCTTTGGAAATCCGCGCATCATCGCGGGCAAGTCCGGCGAGTACCCCTCCACAATGGTCCCGCTGGAACTGCTGGCGCATCTTCGCACGCATCCCATTCCGTGCAGCAACAGCGGCGCCAGCAACATCACGTTCACGATCAATGCGTCAGTTTCCGATCCTGTGTTCATCTGGAACGGCAACGACTTCATTCCCCTCAAGACGACCGTTTCCCACACCTGGGCCAATAGCGCCACCAACGCGCTCATTGCGACCACAGGCGCGACATCATCGGCCAACACGCCCGGTTCTACGGGTGTCAAGTACTACTACGTCGGGGCCGCATCGGATGGCACGATCCAGTGTGTGGCTTCGGCGGCCAAGCCATCTTACGTGGAAGGGGCCTATTCGGCCGGTGTGCTGGGCCATCCCGGCACGGCCAGGACCCGGATGTGGACCTATGTGGGCTGGAACTACATGAGCGCCACCACGCCAGCCTTCGATTACTTCACCAAGAAGGGCTACATCTACAACATGTCGAACCACGCCTACGCCGGCGTCGATACGCAGCCTGGGGAGATCAGCATGGCGGCTGTGCCCAAGCACAATGGCGTGCGGCTAGGCGGAATCGTGACCGGCGGAGCGACTGCACAAGGCGTGGAACTTGGCGCGGCCACCGATCCGACAGCGACAAACGCCTTGGTCGGTATCTGGAAAACATCTGTAGGAGGGGCATCCGCGGCGGCGGATAGTGTCCCGTACGCAGGATTCCACGATATCCCGGTCAGCACAAACGGCGTCTTCGCTCACATTGGCGCCACGGCCACAACGGTCAACGTCATCATCACCAAAGTCACGGACGTTGTATGAGCCGCTTCACGCTGGAGGAAATCGCCGAGCAGCACCGAGGGAAGACCATTGCCATTCTCGGTAACGGGCCAACGGTGATCTACAAGGACGACGAGGGCGCCATTGTCGGCAAAGCGGATTTCAGCGCCTATCCGAATCCGATCTGGGCCATCAATGGTGGGTGGCACTATCACCCGCAGGCCACGCTCGGCTTCCTGATGGACGATGTGAAGGGTCCGGCAACGGATGAACACCCCGACCCGCCCTGGTACATCGACTTGGTCCGCGTCGCCAAAATCCCCATTCTCACCACGCGAGAATACTCCGATTTTCCCGCGCTTGTGCGGTATCCGCTGGAAGATACGCTGCGCTTCTTCAAGCGCGCCTATTTTGCGGAGTCGATCAATTACATGATCGCCTTCGCAACCATGATCGGTGTGGAGAGCATCGATTTCTTCGGAGCGGATTATATCGGGTCCAGGCCCCAGGAACGCGCATCGGTTGAATACTGGTGCGGAACGGCACACGGTCTGTGGATCGCTCGCCAGCATCTGGAACAGATGGCCAGGCGTGACCCGGAGTTTGCCGCGCATCTGGCACGCGCATCCCGTGAACATGGCGTCGGCATCGACAAGGTGGGTGCCTACCCGAACGTCTCCGAGCAATCCTCGCTGATGAAGGCAGACTCGCCGGAATCCTTCTACATGCCGGGTTTCTACGGTTACTCGCGCGAGGCATTCCCCCTCAAGTGGAAGACGGCAGGCCCCAATCCCAACAGGGTGCAGGTGGGGCTCGATGACCGCTTCGAGATGCAATGGTGGAGAGAGCACGATGAAGCAGGCCCGCGTGGAAGCGGTGGATCGGGAGTTCATCAAGATTTCCCATCCACACTTGCCCAAGAACCGGTGGCCCCACCGCTCGAAGGTGCGGCCTGTCCGGCTTGACGGATTGGATGACATCGAACCGCGCAAATTCAATCCAGCGCAATGCCCTGAGTGTGGCGGCAGTGGGCGGAAATGGATTTCCAAGAACTCGCGGACGGGTAGCCTCACCAACATCCGATGCGGGGCATGTCAATGAAACACGGCAAGCACGGAAAGGTCCAGAAAGTCATGCACGAATACAAGGCCGGCGCGCTGCACAGTGGCAGCAAGCGCGGCCCGGTCGTCAAGAGAAGGAAGCAGGCAGTGGCGATTGCCATGCATGAGGCGGGTCTGTCCCGCAAGAAAGGCGGCACACAGAAGCGCCGCAAGTAGTTCATCGCCCTTCCGGGCTTGAATCCCGGCTGGGCCAGGACAAGAGGTAGCGCCATGAGCATGTGGGACTATTATGTCCAGGCGGGCAAGGAGGGATTGCGCCATCGCGTGTTCGGCTATACCGCCACAGAAGGTCCTACCCTTGGAGTCGGCATCAACGCGAATCCGACCGCGTACACGGCGGCGGAAGGGACCTTGTGCATCGACAACGCAGCGAGCGTCAACACCCCGGACAACCAGATCGTCATGCCGGTCTGCATTTCAATGCTCTGCACGGTGGCGGGCAACGGCACGTTCTGGGCGCTTCGTTTCCAGACGGACACGGCAACGCAGTTCTCAACCGGCGGAACGACGCTGGGCGCCATCGATACCTACGTGGACACAACCAGCGGCTTCACGCGCGTCACGGCCAAAGGCGCGATTCACTTCGGAGACCTGACGCTTGTGACCGGCACATCTCGTCAAACCGTCTGGGAGTGCGGCTTGGCCCAAGGCTCTACCGCCGCATTCGAGGTTGGGGATGTGCTTGAAATCGTGTTCGGAGCGTTCGGCGAACGTGGCCAAGGCTCGCGTGGAGGGACAGCCGCAGTTACAGGCAAATTCCGTTCCATTGGGGTGCCTCCTGTCTGGATCGGGCGTCAATCGTCCTTGGTGATGCAGATGCTGGGAACGATCGCATCGACCGCGCCGAGTTTCACCCCGGCGGTCGTGACGTTGGAACTGGGCCATCCACGACAAACCTCGTAGGAGGAGTAGATGCCGCATAAGCGGCGCCCACGGCGCAACAAAACATTGGACATGCTCGTTACCACGGACAACGTGGTACGCATGCCGCAAAGCGCCTTCCGCCAGGTGGCGGAGCGGGAGAACTATGTGTCTCGCATGACGCTGGAAGAACGTGTCGAGGCCGTGAACGTGATCTACAACCGCTACGAGTCGGCCCGCCAGCAGACCGAGGCGATGGCCGAGAAGATGGACAAGTGGGACAAGCAATACGACGGCATCTGGCAAGACCCCACCATCGACAGCGAGAAAATCTTTCTGCCAAAGACCAGGGAACAGGTGCAGGTGGTTTATGCCTACATCATGCTCATGGTGTCTCAACTCGATCCGCTTGTGACGATGACGCCACAGGTCACGTCGATCTGGGCGAGCAACGAGGAATACAAGCGGGCCAAGGTCGCCGAGGCGCTGACGGATTACCACTTCGACGATCTGTGGAAAATCCGGGATGACGTGTTCCCGCGCTGGCTGAAAGCCTTCCTCAAGTACTCGATGGCCGTCTGGAAGGTCACATACCGCGAGGACAACTATCTCCCGGACCTGAACATCGACGTGGTGGATCGTGCCCTCCTTTACATCGATCCGCAAGCCCGCGACATCAAGCGTGCCCGCTGGGTGATCGAGCGTTACTGGCTGCCCCGTTCAGAGGTGCAGCAGCGCATTGATGAGAAGCACTGGTACGTCTCGGAAAACGGGATGGACCGCGTCATCAAGGGGACATCGCAGATACCGGAACGCGAGTTGCGCCGTTACTACGGGGAAAATTTCCAGCAGTCGTATTCGGTCGAGGAAGACGATCTGGTCGAGTGCTGGGATTACTGGCAGGCGCCCACAAAGGGCTTGCAGGATGTGTACGCAACGATCCTGGGCGGCGAGACGGGCGAGTTGGTCCGGTATGGCCGCAATCCATACCCCTATAAGGGCATCCCATTCCGCGGCAAGTCGTTCGACCCGAACGAATTCCGGCCTGACGGGACACCGCTGACCGAACAATACCGGCCATTCCAGGAAGTCATCAATAACTTCCTGAATATGCGGATCACGGATGTCCGCAAGAACATCATCCGCCCCGTGGCGATGACGGGCCGGTTTGTCGATGCGCAGACGCAAGCGGATTTCCAGGATGGGCACAAGATCGTGCGGCTCGCCGAGGAAGCCCTTGAAGCATCCAAGGACCCGCAGTTCGACCTGCGCAAGCACGTCTTTGAACTGCCGTTCCAGACCAGCACGCAAGAGCTTCTGGTGGCCGACCTGCCGTTCGTGCTCGGCCAGGGGAAGGAAAGCACCAACGTATCTGACGTATTCCGCGGTCAAGCCCCGCCCCATCAAGCAACATTGGGGCAAATTCAGGAGCAGTTGTCGCGCAACCAGGGCGTGTTCCGCCCGATCTATCTTCAGGTGATGCGCTCCTTCGAGGAGTTGGCTGAAATCAGCATGGAGTACTTCCGCGATCCAGACTTTTTCCCGACATCCAGAATCATCCAGATCGTCGGCAAGAATCGCTATGCGGATGTGATCGCGGACTGGCACAACCCAGGCGGGAACATGTTCGTCCGCGAGGTCACGGCGGACGAAATGGATGTGGATGTCACAATCGACGCGGTAAACGCAGCCGATGCGCTGGCGTCCCGGACATTCCTCATCACCAGCCTGGAGCAGATTTTCCAATCCATCGGACAGATTCCTGAATTGTTCGCGGAGCTGAAGAACGAACTCAACTTCCCGCGCGTTGTGGAGATGATGCTGAATGCTTCAGGGCATGACATTGAGGCCCTTCGGCTATCTCCCAAACAGAAGGAAGAAAAGCAGAAACGCGATGCGCAGATGCAGCAGCAGGCGATGGAGATGCAGATTCAGATGGCGACTCTCGCCGAACAGGTCAAGGCCATGGGGGCTGAAGGAGAACAGGCTGCGCGCGCCAAAGGGCAGATCGCCGTTGACAGGAACAAGGCGAATCTTGAGCGCGCCAATGAGCGCGACCGGATCGTGCTGGAAACCGACAGCATGATCGAGCAGATCGTCACCAAGATTACCGCTCAACTCAAGGCGGACATGGTGACCATGAAGCAGGAAGCCGAACTGGAGAAGCAGAATGAGGCTTCTTCAGTCGGCCACGGCAATAACGTAAACGCATAGGTTGACGATCCGCTGGGTCGTGCCAATCTCGCGTTTGCCGTCAGCCATGGAGTCGAGCAATGGCAGGTACAAGAACTGTGTTGGCCGATCAAACGCAGGTGAATAGCAGGACTGCCGCGTTCGGCCTGCTTCCATCCAAGGAAGCCGATTCGTCAAAGAAAGCGGCCCCGGAGGAAAAAGCCAAGGGCGATGCGGAGAGTGAAGAAGACGAAAAGTCTGACGCCTCCGCCAATGCAACCGACACTGATTCCGAAGACACGGCCGATGATGTGGAATCCTCGGAAGATGAAGGGGAAGAATCCACGGACGACGAGGCGGAAACCAAAGCCGATGAAAAGCAGGAGGACAAGGAATCCGGGCAAATCGCCAAGTTTGAAAAGACCATCGAACGTCTGGAGAAGGAAAACCGCGCCTGGCAGTCCCGGCACGATACCGTGCTGGCTCGCATCGAGAGATTCGATCGGGAACTGAAGGCCGCAACGGAACAAGTTGCTCGGGGCGGCGAGGACCCTCTTGCCAGCCTGGGAGACGAGGATGTCGTAACCGGAAAGGACCTGAAGAAGGCCAAGCAAACCGATGCACAGAAGCGGGCGACAGAGCGCGCGGCGGCTGAGAGTGAAGCCGAAAAGCTGCGTTATGTCCGCGCGCATCCTGACTATACGGTGGTGATTGAGCACATGAACAAGAACCGCCTGCATGAGGACCCCGATATGAAGACCATTCCGACCGATGCGGTCGGAGTGTACTTCGCGCTGCTCGCCAACAAGCAGGGCGGCGAAATCGAAGCCCTCAAGAGGGAAGTCAAGGATGCGGCCGCAGCGGCGGAAGCCAAAGTCCGCAAGGAGTTTTCGCGCAAGGGCCGGAAAGGCGTGATTCCGCCGACCGGCGGAGATGGCGCGGGGCGCTTGCGCAAAGGCGGCTCTAACCGCGTGGAACCTGTCAGCATCGTCGAGAAGCAGTGGGCCAGCTTCATGGGCAAATACGGTTACGACGGAAGACCGACGATTGTGAAGTGATCGTCTCACGGGAAGGGCAGGGTACTTAGCGCCGCCGCGCATTTCATGGAGGAAGTACAATGGCGGCAACGCACACAGTTGGGCGTCGGGGTTACGACGTTCAAAGCAGCCGGATCATCCCGAATGTCCTGGATCGCATCATTCTGATCGACGAGGACATTACGGCGGCTGCATTCCTGGCCTTCTTTTCCCGTGTGCCTTCAATGGTCACGGAACAGGAACGCTTCGATTGGGATGTGGACCAGTTCCTTTCGCTCACCGATCTGGTGAACGGGGCGATCACTTCCACGACCCAGGAAACCATCACGGTTGACAATCCGAAATACTTCATTCCAGGTCAAATCTGGACGAACCCGCGGAGTGGTGAATTCTACTACGTCAAGTCCGTCAACAACTCCACGTCGCAGATTACCGTGACCCGCGGAGTGACCGCCCTGAATTCATCCGGCGGCACGGCGGCGGCGGCGATCAACGACAATGACAAGCTGGTGCGCGTGGCCCCGGCGGTCAGCGAGAACTCGGTTCGCCAGAGCACGCAAACCACGACTCCGACCTCGGTTTACAACCTGTGCCAGATGTTCCGCTGGGAACTGAGCCTGTCCGACCGCCAGATCAAGCGGAAATTCGAGACTCAGGACGAGTTGCCCTACCAGAGCATGAAAATCATGAAGGAAGCTCGGATGGCGCTCAACCGGCAATTCCTGATTGGCGAGCGGGCACGGTATACCGACGACAACGGGGATGATGTGACATTCACGGGTGGCATCAAGCCGGCCATCAGTACGTATTCCTGGTCTGTCGGCGGCACGCTGCATGAGTACGCCTGGGATGAATTCCTGGTGGAGGAAGGGTTGCGGCGCGGCAGTCGCAACAAAATCCTGTTCGCCTCCACGAACGTCATCCTCGCGCTCAGCCAGATGACCAAGGACCGGGTCGAGTACGCGGTGAATTTCGGCCAAGGCAAGCGGGAAGTCGGTATCGTGGTCATGGAATACATGGCCCCGAACGGCGGGCGGCTGATGGTGGTCGAGGACCGCTTCTTGTCGGAAGCCTTCAACGGCATCGCTATCGGGGTGGACATGTCGGAACTGAAACGCCGCGTGTTCTCCCGGAACGGCCGGAGTGGCGAGTTGCATGTCAAACTCAACACGCAGGACCCCGACGATCCAGGGCAGATCAATACCCTGTACGCGGACATGGGGCTCCAGTATGGCCCCGAACAGCATCACTTCCTCATTACGAACGTGGAAGGTGGTGCGAAAGGCGCAAACCTGTCCTGATTGGCAGGATGGGGCCTGCGCTTCACAATCGAGCGAGGTTCTATGCCTGTCTTCAGGAGCACGTTTGCGGAGTTGCGGGTGGACCTTCCCCCGGAGCGGTTCGGCTTGTCGGATGGCTGGAAGGAGTATTACGACGGCCACGGCGAGCTTCGCAAGGAGAAGGTTCCCCACGGTGCGGTCAAGTTTCATCAGGGCATGGCGGAGGTCGGGCCGCAGACGGCCGAGATGCTGCGCCGGCATTCCAGCTTCGGTTCTTCCTTTTGGGAAGAAAACCAAGGCGACACCGCCGCCCTGAAGAACCTGCAACTCCCGTTCAATGCGGTCCTGCCGGAAGGAGGGCTGACCGAGGACGACGTGGCGCGGCTGACCAAGCTGGGCAGTCTCAAGGCCATTCAGCTTTCCGGCGTCAACAAGGCGCTGGAAGACATGCAGTGGGTGTTGGATCGCTTCACCGTGACTGGCTTCAACCTACCCGCTGCTACCAAGAAACCGACTGTCATCCGGGCGCGTCTGGTGACCCTGCTGGACGAGCTGGCGGAGAAAGGAATCTGCGCCGATGGCAATGCGGAGCCGGGAGATTCTGGCGGAGTTCAGGACGCTGGTTAGCGATCCATCGTATGCGTTCTATACGGAGATCAACCAAGCGTACCGGGAGATTCTGCGCCTGACGCACTGGAATTTCCTGCGTGCGCAGAGCCAGAATCTACTGGCGCTGGAGGCCAGCAGGGCTGAATACACGCTGGACACAGCCCGCATCCGGCGCCTGGAAGCGATCTGGCTCAAGAAGAACTCCGGGCAGCAGGAGTGGGTATTGCTGGAGGAAGTCCCGCCAGAGCGATTTGAGGAATTCCGCTTCGCCAATCTGAATAGCGACGGGAACGACGATGAGGGCACGCCTAAAGTGTATGTCCTGCGCGGCGGGAGTCCTCTCACCGTTACCGTCAGCCCCACGCCAGACACTGCTTTCACCACGCGGATAGACTACATCGAGCAACCGGAAAACCTGGATGAAGACACCAGTCCAGTGACGCCGGCCGCTTACGATGACACCATTACGCTACTCGGGGCCGGCTACCGCCTGGAGCGGGAAGCGGATGCCGGCAAGAGGGCGTTGGGCGACCGGTATATCGCGCGTGCGCTGGGGCAGTTTGACCAGATCGTGCGTGACGTGCATCCGAACCGCACCGCCAATCCAGACCGCACACAGCAGAGGTGGTTACGCTGATGGCCATGCGGATTTCCGATCTCCAGACCGCGATGCGCTTTGCTGGCGCTGAAAGAAGTCTGACGATCACGGAAGGAGCTGGGTTAGCGGAGTTGGAGCGCATCTATCGCTACTATGCGGCGGCATTGCCATGGCCGGAACTGACGCGGGAGAACACATCCATCACGACCGAAGCAAAGGTGGCCCGCTACGCATGGATTACGTCCCCGGTCTTTCTGGATGTGCGGGCCGTGGAAATCCAGGATGCGGACGATGCGCTCGACTACAAGCAGGTATACCCAGCGCCGGACATGGACTTTCTCAACCAAGCCCGACGAAAGAAGGCCAAGGCCGTGCCGGATTACTACTTCAGGATGCACGACGGGACGCAGCACATCATCGAATTCGCGCCAGCGCCGGAGTTCGCCGTTGCAGTGCGCGTGACCGGCATCATAGAGCCGGACGACCTGATTGACGCGAACGATAAGACGGTGTTCTTGCAGAAGGCGGCGGATGACGCGCTGGCATTCCTGCTGGCGGCGCACTACCAGAGCCGGGACGGTTTTTTCGACCGGGCGCAGGACAACGCGGGCAAGGCGGAACGGATTCTTCAAAGGCTGTTCGGCAAGGAGCTGGTGCCAGCGGAATTGCTGCGCCAGATCGTGAACAACTAGGAGCGGGCCATGGCGCAGATCACATTGGAGACGGTGCTGACGAACGAGGACCTGAGCGGTGGGAAGCGCACCATCAAAAACAGCATCGCCACGGCGTACACAACGATCTTCGAGCAAGCCTGGACGCTTTCGGCGACAACCCCGGTAGTGGCATGGAACCCGAACAGCGCCTCTGCAGCCGTGACGGCATTCAGCAGGCTGTACATCGAATCCGATGGGCTCGTTCACGTCGAACTCGGGGTGAGCAGCACCACTACCAGCGGGGCCTTCTACGGGTTCTCGATCACGAAGGACACGCCGCTGAATCTCGGTTCCGATGCGGCCTATTACCGGGAAAGCACCAGCGCAGCGTTCGGGAACACGGCTGGGGTAATCGACAAGATACGGCTTGTGAATCCAACCACGTCAGCCCGTGTGGTGACGGTAATCCTGACGAAATAGCATGGCGCAACTAATCCTGAGCATCGATTCCTGGGGCGGAATGAATGCCCGCGATCAGGCGGACCAGCTTGTCTCGCGGAGCCACGCCCCATCTCAAGGAGGCTGGGCGCAATATCCCGGCGTGGGGGCAGAATCGCCGGACATGCTGAATGTCGACTACGATCCGCAGGGCATCCAGAAGCGGTTGGGCTCCGCTTCCTATGCGGACCTGTCCGCCACCATTCCGAGCGGAGATTCGATGATCCTTGGCGGGGAATGGCGCACATCCAGCGGCGCACGCATCGAATTCGCCGTCACGACGACGACGATAATGACCACTCAATCCGGAAGTTGGGCGAAAATCAATGCCAGCACGGGCGCCACGGCTTTCACGTTCCCATCGAATGTGACCAAGGGCACGGCCGCCACGCTGGAAGGCCACTTGTTCTTCTTCACGGATGGTGCCAGCAACCGCATCGAGCATACCCGCGATCTGGCGGCGATGGATGCCAACCTGCAGAGCGGGAACCTGTTCAATTTCGCCTACGGCACCGCCACAGCAGCCGCAGTGACCGGATCGTGGCCGCAGGCAGTACCCTACGGCACGGTCGTCAATTCGCGGCTGGCGTGGTCATCAGGGAACGTGTTGATCGAATTCACGCCAATGTCCCGCACATCGGGCTCGGGCACCTGGGATTTGGCGGGCAGCACAGCAGGGAACTTCCGGGCGGCCGGCAATATCCGGTTTCTGACCACGTTCATCCCGCGCGGCGGGAACAAGATCGTGGATGAGATTGTCGTGGCCGGCACGTCGGTAGGGCTGGAATCGTCTACCGGATTCAACGAATACGACCGTTTGAACCGGGAGGAAGGCAGCGAGGCGCCGCTGAATCACAAGTGCTTCTGCAAGTCCAACAACTGGTTGATCTACCTGACCGACAAGAAGAACATTCACGGGTACAACGGGGATCAGGTCATCGACCTGGGCGAGCGGCTGAAGAATTCCAACCGGGACGGGCCGCTGGACAACATGCACATCTCCACGTCCGAGACGAATTCCTGGGCCATTTACAACGGGATTACGCAGCAGGCATGGCTCGCTTTCAGTACCAGCACGACACGGATCAACGATTCCATCGCCGTGATCGACTTCAAGAACGGCGAGCCAATGCCAGGCGAAGGCAAGGAAAGCTTCGAGCGCCGGGTGCGGATCGTGCCCTGGCAGATCATCACGCCGGACAGCAACGACGGTTTCATGTTTGTGTACGCCAAGTCAGGGGCCTACATCGGGGTCAAGGCGAACGGAACGATGTGGACCTGCAATTCCGGGGCCAATGACCAAGGAGTGCTGGCCATTTCCGCAAGGATCAAATCGTTGATGTTTACCGGCGGGCCGGCCGTGGCGACACGGCAGAAACAATGGGCGCGGCTCAATCTGCGGGCTATTCCGACCGGCAATTGGGATGCCACGATCAACGAATACTTCGACCGGGAAGAAGAAGCGTCCGGGCAGTGGACGATGACTCAGGTGAATTCCGGGACTCCGCTGGTGGATACGGCCGTGGTGCCGTTCGCTCTGCAAGGGGGCGGGGTGGTGCGAAAATTCGACCGGGTAGACCGGCGCTCGGAAGCGATGCAGTGGGAGATCGTGCAGGAAGGTTCCTCGGAAGGATTCACCATCACAAACGCCTCACTGACCTATGAGGTCGGGGCGGAGGTGGCCTGATGCCCGCCCTGAGCGCAATCAGCAGCCCGACCGTCCGGGACTGGACGGACGAGACGGTGACTGCCGCCAAGCTGGAAGCAGACCCGTCCGCCTTGAAAACGGCCATTGACGACCTGCGGAGTTACCTGGCCGATAACGAGAAGAATTTTTCGGCAACGGCCGCACCGACGGACACCACCAACGGCTTCCTGTGGCACGACAGCTCCGGCAATACCCTGGAATTCCGGCGCAGCGCGGCCTGGGAAACGGTCGCTACCGAGAAGACCGCCAAGGACATCGCATTCATCGCCGGCAGCGGAACCGGGACAATCAAGCTGGGCGGGACACTGGCCAGCGCAACCGGCGCAGGCTTTGTGTACACGACTCAGGTTCAACGCGCCGGGGCTACTGGCGCACTGATCGCGGCGACCATCCCCGCATCCACGTTGAGCGCAACCGGGCACGGGCTGCGCTTTGTGTCCTGGGGCACTAAGACCGGCGCCAGCTCGGCGGCCACCTTGCAGGTCTGGTGGGGCTCAACGGCTGTATCCAGCCACGGTCTGTCGGCGGCCTCCACGGACTGGCGCATCGAGGGCGAGTTCTTCTACACGGGCGCGGCGGCCCAGGACCTTTGCACGTTTGAAGTCCTCAACCGGGACGATACCGGCCTGACCAATCTGTGCAACGCTACCACCGCAACCGTCGATACGACAGCGGCGGCCGTGGTGCTGAAAATCGAGGTTTCCAGCGTCGGTCTGCTGGATTCCATCCAGAACGAAGTTGCCTACGTCGAATGGATCAACGGTTGATATGCCACCCTTGAGCGCAATCCAGGGCCCATCCGTGAAGGACTGGGTGTCGGCGGAAACCATCACTGCCGCCAAGCTGGAGCAGGACCCGCGCGCTCTGCGCAATGCGGTGGACGACCTGCGCAGCTATCTGGCTGACAACGAGGCGAATTTCTCGGATAGTTCCGCGCCGAACGACGCGGCCAACGGCTTCACCTGGCACGACTCGTCAGGGAACACGCTGGAGTTCCGCCGATCCTCGGCCTGGGAGCAAGTGCTGACGAAAGGCACGGCCGGGACGTTCTTGATGACTGCCGGTGGCGGGGCTGGGACGGTCAAGCTTGGCGGGACGATCAATGTGGATTTAGTACTATCTTTGGATACCACTACCATACCGGCCAATACGCTAGCCGCTGATGGTGATTTTTTGAGGCAAGTAATATTTCATACAGACATTCAGGTCGCCAGATTTAGGTGGGGTGCTGTACCAACCCTTCTAATTACACATTATAACAACGCTACTAGTGTAGACGCCTTGATGAAATCGTTCGTTGTTAGAACTTCTTCAGGCAATCAAAAATGGGTGTCATTTCTACGATACAGTAGAGATGATATTGCAAATACTTCACTTGTAGGATCAGGAATATCCAGCGAAGATGATGCAGCGCAATTGAAGATCGGGGTTTCTAATATTAATGGCGGCTCAATGGTTTCATTTAATTAATAGGAAACACAAATGGAATCAGTCGATTATGGACTTCTTGCCGTCGCGTTGGCTGGCCTGCATGAAGATTACACTAGTACAAAACAGGCGCTCTCTGGGGCTGCACATGAAACAAATCCATTGCTCGGTGAACACACAAGCAATGCGAGACTGCGCAACTATTTTCTTGCCTGGGGTGCCTTGACGGCTGGCGGCGCCGCCATGCTGCCAAAGGAAATCCGCCGCCCCGCACTTGCCGGCTTGGCCGCAATGAGTTTCGCGCTGGCGCGTCAAAACGATGAAGGAAAGAAGCGGGGGGGCTTTGCGGATGTAATGAAAACTCCGCTCATAGCAGGCGCCCTGGCAGCCCTGGCCGCCCACGGCCTGCTGGGAGACGACACTGGAATACAGATTCTTGCCGGTCTGGGCGACAATTTTGCGATAACCTTTTCCAAGAAATTCTGATGCCTGACGATTTGAGGCCGGTCAACGTCAACGACTACCTGCGCACCGAGGACATGGTGGTGTTGCACGACATGATGAAGCGCCAATGGCTCTGCATCAACGACCTGACTGTGGAAGTAACGGCACTGCGGTCCATGAATGCGACGCTTCTCCGGGAGAACCGGGAACTGCAAGACAAAATGGCGGCTGCGAAAGCGGCGCCAGAGGAAGGTGGCGATGCCTGACGATCCCAGCAATTACGGCCAGATTGAAGCCGACAAAGTCGCGGGTGGGGGTAGGAACCCTTTCCGCGGCGGAACACCAACACCTTCAGCCCCCGACCCGCTCCAGACAGCTATTGACCAGTTCAAGACGCTCCTGGCGCAGTACAACCCACGATTCCTGGACGTGGCGAACGAATTGAAGGGGATTGCGGGCGGGATTGATCCGCGCTTCGATCAACTCCGCCAGGCGCAGGTCGCGCAATCGTCCGAGCAATTCCAGCGCATGGGGCTGGGGGGCGGATCAGCAGAGGCCAACGCGACGAATCGGCTCAATGCCTCCCTGACCGGCGTGCAGCTCGAACGCGAGAATCAGGCGCGGATGGGCTCCCTGGACGCGCTGCGTGCCTTCATGGAGAACGAGACGTTGCCGATTCAGTTCCTCTTGAACCAGAAATCGGTGAACAATGCGGGGCAGTTGCCCGAAGACGATCCATTTCTGAAACTCGGCCCAGTCAGCATCGGGTGACACCATGACATCCCGTTTCGGCGTTGACATCTCGAATCTGGACCAAGCGTTCGGAAACCTGATCCAGTCCGAGCAATTGAAGGCTGAGCGCATCCAGATGCAGCGGGAGCGCGAAGCCCAGGGGATGCAGGCGTTGCTGATGCTCGCGCTGACTGCGGGTGGAGCCGGGCTGGGCGCCGCTGGGATGCTCCCCGCTGGGGCTGGAGCCTTGGCCGGGGCGCAGGGCGGGGCCGCTATCGCCAGCCTTGTGGGTCCCAGGCCAAACATCGGGAACGCTGTGAATCTCGGCCTTGGCGCAGCGGGCACGGTGAAGTCCGACATGGCTCTGGCGGAGAAGAAGGCGGCGATGGATCAGTTTGCCAGCGCGGTCAATCCGGCCCCGCAAGCCTACCCGGAAGGGGTGTCGGTCCCCGGAACCTTCACGCCGCCTCCCGATCGGCAAGCGGCGGCTGCGGCTGCGATGAAATTGGGAGACGTCGGGACGGCGGCGCATTTGGCTTTCCCGGCAGGGCAGAAGTCTGGCGAAGACTTGTTCGATGTGCGGGTCCGGGACAAGGAAGACCCCAGCGGATTCCGCACCATCAGCGCCGTCACGATGCCGGTGATGCAAACCCTGCTCCAGCAAAATCCAGGGGCGCGAGCAGCGAAGCTTCCGACGGGGTTGCCCGAGACGGAAAAGGGGCAAGCCGCCGCAGCGAAGCAAGGCCCGCTTTACGACGTGGTGGCAAAGGGCGGTCAGCACCTTGTCGCCAATGCCGTTCCCCTGGAAGAAGCAAAAGCCGCCTCCGGGACCTTCCCAGGCTCACGCATCCGCAAGTTCGACGCGGCGCTTGAAACAGATAAAGGCGCTGGCAAGGAAGGCGCTGGTGGTGGTGGGCTCAAGGCGTTCGAGATTTTCGACCCTGGAGTCCTCCGGCGCGATGCGGAAATGAGCGTGGCCCGCACCACGGGGCGCAGCGATATCTTCGATCTGCTCAAAGCCAATGCCGGCGCAATCAATGCCGAGACGCTGGCAGCAGTGGGAGAACTGCCGAAACGGGAAATCCAGAAAGCCTACCTCCAGCAGCTTGAAGATTTCGCCAAGAGCAACCGGCCGGCGGAATCCGTCGCGCTCGCCAAAGAGGAGGTTAAGACTGTCAAGGCCGAAATGGCTCAGTTTGAACGGCTGGTTGGGCAGGCGAAGGCCGAGCTGAAGAAGGCGAAAACAGAGCAGGAGCGCAAGGCCATCTTTGCCCAAGCGGGCCAACTCGGCATCACGCGCGGGGAACTTGAATGACCGAGCAATTGGTAG
>ERZ1292632.1171-Hain-H43-01um-R2-1171-length-26644-cov-11_pt1 | contig 26644 bp, 32 predicted proteins | sample MGYA00564407_ERZ1292632 | MGnify/ENA primary metagenome ERZ1292632 (study PRJEB36523, sample SAMEA6512637) | groundwater metagenome | collected 2019-01-08 | study: AquaDiva: Metagenomics assemblies of 32 groundwater samples | reverse complement strand
GTGTCTTTTCTTTTGGGATTTCCTCGGCCGGCGTGCTTTCATATCCGGCCATTTTAATCACCCAGCCGATTATATTTCGGTAGGCCTTGCCAATAGCGCGGGTTTGGGCCATAGAGAGGATTGCATATTCATCAAACGATTTCTTTTTCGTTTCTTCTGGAGAACATAGAGCATATCCCACACTTACAACCTTATCAGTCTTGCGGTCTATAATCTCTGCTTGTGCCATCCATTTCTTATCTATTTTTTCCACTTTCACAATTCTCGGAAATAATCCCAACATTCCACCGGCGAATAACCATCCCTCCACTAAAACATAATTATTATTAGCAATTTTTACGAATAGATTATTTTTAATAATGTGTTCTTTAAGAATAACTGATAGGTGTTGCAAGTCATTTATTTTATCTATTGAGTAATTTTTTATTTCTATTGATTTTTTCTCCATATTTTTAATGCTTTATGTGCATTTACTAAATTATATTTTCTCAATCCCAATTTATAAGTGTGTTTTAAGTTCTCTGATTTATTAACCCATTCTAAGTTTTCAATCCGATTGTCTATCTTATTTCCGTTCTTATGGTTAATAAATTTTTTATTATCTTTATTCACAATAAACATATTAGCAACAAGCCGATGAATTCTTATGTTTTTTCTTTTATGCCCATCTTTATAGAGATAAATTGTAAGGTATCCATTCGGATGTTTCAGTGGTGTAAGTATTGATATTTTTTTACCCCATCTTTTACTTTTTATTCTTCCAAAAGTAGATACAAGATAATCAGGATAATCTTCAATCGTTACCCACCTTTCCTTTTTCATAGTTTTTTCCCTTTCCTCCAGCCCACCTTACGGAAAGGCCGGAGGAGAGAGACGTAAGGTTAATTAACGGCTTGATCCTTCTCCAGTTGCCAAGCCATATCAACTGCGTCAAAAAAATCCATTAAGGTAAATAACTTATTATCCTATTATTTAATTTCCTCGGCGCACCGGCCAGCACCGATTTCAAACTTTTCCAAATGTTCACGGGGTCTTGTAACCACAAGGGACTTTGCTCAATCACCTTTCCCCAGTAGTCATTCTCTCGGATTTCAATTTCCGCCAGTTCCTGATACAGCTTTTCAATGGCAAAAATCTTGGCTCGGTTTTCGGGATCTCGGTATTTGGTCAGAAGTTTAGGCAAGCGGTTTAGAAACTCTTTGTGTTGTATTACGGGGTTCATAATGTTTCGCATATTTTAGTAATTTTTTCTGCTCGGACAAGACCTTTATACTCCACCGAGTTTTCCGTTGTGGTGGTGCAACGATACTTATCTTGAAACGCTTGGGCTATCTGCGATACTCCCACTATTGCCACGAGAAGCGATAACCAGATTAAGATACGCATAATGTATTTTTAATGTCTTCACAATGCTCTCCGCAATGTTCACAAATGAGCAAGTCCCCATAAGTTCCCCAACCACAACAATCTGATTGACCATTACCTTTCATATCATTTAACAACTCTTGTTTTTTATCTTCATCCATATTTTTTATTTAATTAAGTTTCTAAATTGTGGCGGGGGTCAATGGTAGCTGTGCATCAACCCCCAACACAAGCTCGGCTACTTAGGAACTTTTTAATTTCTTTATACACTTTTTGCAAGTAGTATTTTCTGCTCCCAGTGCCCCAGATTGCATTATTTCCCTATCTCCTTGTTTGAAAACTCTATGGCATAATGTAAAAAATTCTATTTTATGCCCTTTCTCTTGTAACTCTACGCCAGGAATAGATCCCCCTATTGTAAAGTGAATAACTTTAGAGTAGGGGTGTTTTTCTGTTTTCATTTTTCAAAGTCCAGCTACTGACTTAATTAACTTATGTATCCATCTTACCAAGCTGTCAAAAGATTGTCAAGTGTCTTTTTTAGTTTAATAATTAAGAGTTATCCACAGTCCTTATTTTCTTAAAGGCAAATCTTGCCCACTCGTGGCTCTTACCTAATTGCCTGCCTACCTCTCTAAAGCTAAAACCTTGTCTTACGAGGTCATAAGCTAAACGATACAAAGCCTCTTTCTCTTTCTTTTTTTTAGGTGATATTGTCATATATATAGTATATGGGAGTGTAAAATGACTGTCAATAAAGTTATGCACAGTTATCTTTTTTCTTTTATTTATGGTATAATTTAAGAGTTAGTAACTTGGATAATCACTTGCGGGATTACTGTATTTTCCGCAAGCTGGTTATCTCCTCGTCTTTCAAGTCGTATTAAAGAGACGAGAAGATAGCTATGTATATCAAATGCGACAAAGGACACACCTTTAATCCGGACGAAACCAAAATGTGTCCGGTGTGCAAATATGGAAAACCTCACGGAGAAATAAGACCTGAAAATGATTTTAATTTAAATGTAAGTCCCGATAAACCAAATAAGCAAGGCGAGGGTGGCGGCCCGAAACCAAAAGAAAGAAAATGTTTAAGATGTGGATTTATGGGGATTGTTAAAAGAAACCCAAAAGGAAATAGCGCAAACTGTGCTTCTTGCGGGAAAAGGATTTACTAAAATGTTTACAGCTCAATGCCAACATTGCGGATCAGAAGTAACCCGCAAAACGCATCGTCCTAAAGGTTATTCCTGTTTTCGGTGCAAGAGACAACGAATGATAATCTACCAGGATAAGTATTACCACGCTAAAAAAGAGGATAGAGGATTATCGGTTTCCAAACTAATGGGTAATAGTTTCAAATGAACTCTTTGAATTATCGCAAACTCGGAAGAATAGTTTTTTACACGATTGTTTTAATAATTCTTGGTATCTTGGGAGGATTGATGGTGGTGTCTTTTATAGGGAAAATGCAGAGAGATTTTGAACCGGCTGTAAGTCAAGTCCTGCAAGGAGTAAAAAACCCGAGTGCTCAATTAGAAGTATATTTCTCCCCCACGGAAGATGTGCAAAGCAAGCTGATAAGTGAATTGCAGAAAGCAAAGGAAACGATTGACTGCTCGCTTTATGGGATTACGCAAGAGGATATAGCCAACACTCTGATAGAAAAAGACAAGTCCGGTGTAAGAGTAAGGATCGGATTGGATAAAATGCAGGCGGCCGGAAAGAGCGATAAACATAATGAGTTGATTAAGGGCGGTGTAGAGGTTAGGATTAAAAAGTTGAGCGCGTTGGAGCATAATAAATACTGCGTGATTGACGGGAGAGTGGCAACCGAGGGGTCATACAATTTTTCAAAAAATGCCCGCCTGCAAGATAATTCTTTTGTGATAATTCGGGATAAGGGGATAGTGGATAAGTTTGGGAAGCAGTTTGAGTATATCTGGGCGAGAGATAATCCGCTTATAGTAACAGAATGGTATATAAAAAGAATTAAATAATTATGGATGAGGAACTTTATCAAATAAATGGCGCAATGAGGGCAGAAAATCAATGTCTCGATGGTCTTTTGAAAGAATTAAACATCCCTGAAAAAAAAGCCGAAGAAATAAAATATTGTTTTTGTAATTTTTCCAGTCAATCAGCTATTTACCGAGAAATTGAAATAAAGAAAAAAATCCTAGCTATTTTTGATAATTCTAACGAGGGAATAAATTTAACTATGGGAGATAAATAATTATGAATGAACAAGAAAAACAAGAATTCGCGGGGGTGAAATCAGAACTGGCTTTATTCCAAATAAACCAGTTGAAGAAAAACGCCGAGATAGATAAACTAATGGGAGAATTTGAAAAAGAGCTGGAAAAGAGGATAGAAGAATTGGAAATTGCCAATGGCATGCGTCTTTTATACGCCGAGGGAGTTGAAAAGCGAATGAAAGTTTTAGAGCAAAACTCGCTGACCAATATGCGGAGAATGGTGGAATTGGAAAAGAAAATTGAAAATATAAGTGGTGCGTTTATGCTTTTTAAGTCCGATACAGTAAGCAGTTTTTTAGAATTAAAGGATGATTTGAAAAAAAATCCTAAAACTTTTTGGGATAAAATATTAAAGAGATGAGTTCAAACAATGCAAGAAAGGTGGCAGAAGTAGTATTGGAAACTATTGGGAAAGGAAAAAAGGTCAGTGTATTAAAGATTGCCCCCAAATACGGATATAAAAAAACTACTGCCGGAAGTGGACAAATACAAAAAACAAAAACATATCAAGATGTTATGAAACCCGCCATAGAAAGATACCAAAAAGAACTGCACTCTATTTTAGATGCAATGGAGAAGAAGAATAAAAATAGCGAACAATATAAAACTTTGGTAGAGGCTATGGATAAAATACAAAAACAGATTCAATTACTTTCAGGAAAAGCAACGGGCAGAATGGAGTTAAGCGAATTACTTAGTGAAATTAACTAAATAATTATGAAAAAAAAGATTACTTGGAAAAAAGCCGTTGAAGGAATAAAACCCGATATGTGGATATGTATAGATAAAGTATTAAAAAGAATGAAAATTAAAAAAGGATATTGTCTTTTATGTGCTTCTAAAGAATAATGAAACTGACTAAGGAATTACTAAAATCCTGGAAAAACAGCCCGATTAAGTTTATAGAGAGTATCTGGGGCTTAATCCCGCAACCTCTTATATGTCAGGAAGAACATCAACACGTTTATAAATGCTTTGGTGAATTTGTAAAAGGACAGCATATTACTTGGCAACAATGGTTGATACTTCTGGCGGTTGAAAGGTCTTTAAAAGGCGAAGCTCCTAAAAGAATATCGGTGGCGGCCGGACATGGGATTGGAAAGTCAGCTCTGCTCGCTTGGATTATTTTCTGGTTCCTAATGACCCGCAAGAACTCGCAAATAGGAGCAACCTCCCCGACAGCAGATCAGATGTATGACGTTCTTATGAAAGAAATAGCAGTATGGCATCAGAGGTTACCCGAAAATATCAAACCCTTATTTCAATACTCAACTACTCACCTAAGAATATCAGAAAGTCCCGAAACTTGGTTTATGCGCGCCAAGACCGCCCGCAAAGAAGCCCCAGAAGCATTTGCCGGATTGCACGGAAATAATGTTGCTCTTCTTGCGGATGAGGCTAGTGGCGTGCCTAACGAAATATACCGCACTGGAGAAGGTTCTTTAACCAATAAAGATACTTTAGTAATTCTTATATCTAACTTCACGAGACTGGAAGGATATTTTTACGATACTCATAATTCAGATAAAAAGAATTGGCAGACTTTTAATTTATCCTCGTTGGAAAGTCCTATCGTAGAGCCGGATTTCGCGGAGAGAATAGGAGCTAAATATGGATTTGACTCGGATGAATTTAGGTATATGATTTTAGGGCTTCCGCCTAAAGGCGAGTCAATGATAGATGGCTGGTTGCCAATGTTTTCAGAAGATGACATCACCAAGCAAGTAGCGGATGTCGGGCCTTTTATGAAACCTGCTTATCTCGGTGTTGATCCGAGTGGTTTAGGCTCTAACAAGAGTGTCTGGGTTGTCCGAGACGCGTTCAAAGCTAAAGTGGCGGCGACAGAGCAAAAGAGTTCACCTGTCGGAGTAGCCGAGAAAACCATAACGATTGCCCAGCATTATGAAGTAATACCCGCTAATGTAAAAGTAGATAATTTTGGAATTGGTGCGAATGTTGGAATGGAAATAGCAGTAGGGGTACATGAAAAAATTCACGCTATAAATGTCGGAGGAAAACCTAAAGATGATAGATTCTTAAATATCAAAGCCGAGATGTATTGGCTCGCGAGAGAATGGTTAAAGAAGGGCGGTAAGTTGGTAAAGCACCCCGATTGGAGACAACTATTGGTCATTCGTTACAAAAGAACCTTATCGGGTAAAATTCAAGTAATGGGCAAAGAGGAGATGGTCAAGAAAGGCTGGGATAGTCCTGATTGTTTTGTTGCTAATACTAAAATTACCACACCAAAAGGTCTTATAAACATTGAAAATATAAAAATCGGAGACCAAATAAATACTCCTTTTGGAGTTAGAAAAGTAATTAAAACTTGGGAAGATATGATAAATGAGTTATGGACAGCAAAATTTTCCAATGGAGCAATCCTTCAAGGAAAGGGAAAGCATAAGATATTCACAAAACGGGGATTTGTGTGTCTTGACTCTCTTGCTTTAACTGATATGATAGAGATATGGAGCAAGAAAAACCTATTTATTTGGAAAATAAAAAAGTTGCTATTTGGAAAGGACGCAAGTATTGGCTTTCTAAAACTGGCCGATACTTTTACAACGATTTATACAAAAGTCCCAAAAGAATTAAAAAAGCCCTTCACCACGCAGTCTGGGAATTTTATTCAGGTAAAACAATTTCTAAGGGATTTGTTATTCATCATAAAGACGGCGATCCTTTCAATAATGCCTTTGAAAATCTTGAACCTAAATTGGATGGGAAACACGCAACATACCACATGGTTGAAAAATTTAAGGACTCAAAATTCAGAGATAGGAATAAGAAACTATTGGGAGAAATACGACCATTGGCAAGTAAGTGGCATGGAAGCGTTGAGGGAAGAAAATGGCACTCAAAACATGGAAAGCAGATATGGATTGATAAACAACCAAACAAAAAACCGTGTTCACTTTGTGGAAAAGAATTTGAATTTTATATGTCAACCGCAAGGTTCTGTTCTCATGCTTGTGAACAAAATAATAGAAACCGCGATAGGCGATATTTTACGGATAAAAGAATTTGTTTGGAATGTAAAAAAGAATTTATGGCGAATCGGCATTTGTCTATCAAATGTTGCAGTAGAAAGTGTGCGATTAGATTCCGTTTGTGCCATAAAAGTATTTAATTTAACATTGGATTATGATAATGTTTATTATGCAAATGGCATACTTGTAAACAATTGCGCAGATGCTTGGGCTTTAGGTTTCGTGCCGGCCGAAGTAGGACGAGAAACTACGGCCTCTGTAAGAGTTCCTAACCAGCAATTATCCGACAGAGATATAGCTAAAATGACAGATTTGTATTGATTGATTTTTAATGGTATAATTTAGAGTAATTAACCCCGGCACTATGAATTGTCCATAGATTTATCTCTCAAAAGAGCAAATGATATTTTAGCCCGCGCATACCAGATGCAACGGAGCAAACAACCCTATTCCCAAAAATGGGCTATTTATGAAAAGGTTTGGAAAATGATTGAAGAGAAGAGGGATGGAGAGGATGAATGGAGAGCTTCCCTTCCCGATACTTGGAGTTATGCCACAATCAAGACAGCCCAATCCGCTTTCGTGGATTCTAAAGTAATTCCTACGATTATTCGTCATCCTGATGACCCCGAATCCAAAGCCGAGGACTTGAAGAATCTTTATACTGATATAGCCGAGAAAGGAAACTTGGACTCGGAGCTTTATTATCTGCGATTGGATGCTTTCAAACTGGGTAATGGCTATGGCAAGACGATTTATGTAAAAGATACCCGTTTCGTATGGGATATTAAAAAGTTTGACCCCGAAAAGAATGAGTATGAATGGGTAAAAAAGGAGATTAAGGAGTTTGACGACCCTAAGACTTTACGAGTAAGTCCTTACTTAATATTGGTAGATGATTTAGCCCGCGCGGATTGGAACGGAGTAAGAGATTGCATAGAGGTTGAGGTAATCGGGCGAGATGAAGCAGAAGTAAGATATGGTGATTTGATGGATTTTACGAAAGTCCCCCAGACTACTTATCTTTTAGACCAGCTCAAGGCGTCAGCCACAGTTACTATCGCAGATTCAACAGGCACGGGATTAAGGGGAACTGATTTAGAGGAATTACAGAAATATAATTTCTTCGCGCCGGGATTTGATTGGTCAAACGAAGTGGTGGAGATTTTACACTACTGGAATAAAGGTATTAAGACACCTTCGGGGTGTCTAGACTCCTACGAGATTTTAATAAACGGCTATCCGGCTAAGGTTGATACTGCTAAAAGCAAGAGTCCTAACCCGTATATCCACAAACAACTTCCTTACTTTCACTTGCCTTATTCGCCTTATTCCGGAGACGAGCATTACGCGGCCGGTATCATAGAGATAGGACAAGCGGAAGCTAAAGCTATAAGACAGCACAGGGAAATGATGTCGGACAGACAAAAGATTTCTCTATTCTCTCCAGCTTTCTGCGATGTAAATGATGAGATAGACCAAAGACAGCTTAAATTAAAACCTTTTGGGGTCTACCGCACTAAAGGCGGCAAGCCGACTATTTTTCAGATACCAGGAATTACCAATGCCGATTTAGCTCTGCAAGATAGATATGAGGCGTCTTTCAAACGGGCTTTAGGAATTGATGAAAGGATATTGGGAGTTGAATCTTCCGGCCCGAACTTAACGGCAACCGAGGTGTCTTTCCTACGAGAAGCGGCAATGAAACGATTAAGAGAGTTTGCTTTTCTTTACAAGAATGTCCTGCTTCATCACGAGATTAAAATTAAACTCTCGTTATTCAAACAATACTTCTCATCACCATTTTCTAAAGAGAGCAAAGTAAAGTCAGATAAAGGAACGAGGACTCTTATCAATAAGTTCAAGGAGTTCAAGATTAAGACCGGAAATACTTATACCCGTAAGGAAATCACGCCCAACTTCTTTGAAGGCGAGGTGGATGTAGACTTAGACCTGCAACTTCTTCTGCCCCTAACACAGGCTCAAATGGCGACGATGTGGAGTCAGATATTAAGAGACGCCGTGCCGTTCGTGCAGGCGGGAATTATAGACCTAAGTCTTAAAAAAGTATTCCAGCAGTATGTGGAGGCATTGGGGACGAATTATGAAAATCTAAAAGAGAACCGAGAAGCCGATAGTTTAGAGATGGCGCAAGCTGAACATAATCTGTTTGCCGATGCCAATACTTCAAAGGGCGTGGAATCAGTCTTGCCTAACGGCACGCAAGCCCCTTATCTATCACAAGGACATATCCTGAAGCATAACGAGTTGGTGGAAAGCGATATTCACACGGAGGACGCTGAAAAAGCTCGTTTGGTAAGACATATCCAAATGGATATTAAAAACTTCCAACAACAGCAGATTCAACAATCCCAGCCCAATTTAGCTTCTCTCTCTCCTCAAGCTATGATGGGCGTGGGAGGAACGAGTGTGCCTCGTCAGATGATGCAACAGATGCAACAAACTAATCCTAACGAGACTATAAAATAATGAATTACTTTAATGCCACAGAATTAAAATTTGAGTCAAATTCTTTAAACATTGTTCTTATGGATAAAGAAGGAAATAATAGAGGCGGATGGATTGAATTAGATAAACTAACCAATAAAAACGAAACAGAGGATGTCTTGAAATCAATTTTGGTAATGTTGGAATTATTAAAAATAAATTACGGAAGAGTTGAACTAAATAGAGAATATAATATTAATTTATGATGGAAAACGAAATGCTAAAAAAGTATTTAACCGAGAAAGAACAGATAGATATTTTTCGGGAAATAATACGAGACGCTCAAAAAGAACTCGCTCTGGCTACGATGCAGGAGTATATGTATCAATGCGAGCAGGCCAAACCGACACATATAAGCAAAGCGAAAGCCGAGGAAAATTTATTGATTTATCAAAAAAGAATAAGATATTTAGTGGATAATTTAGAGGTCATAAAAAAATATGCCGAAGATCACGAAATTAACCTTTGATGAGGTAGCAGATATAAAGATTGAGCCATCCGAAAGAAATCACCTTGATTCTCTTTATCGGAGCCGGGGATGGAATACTCTGCAAAAACTGGTAGAAGATTACACTTTAAAGTTATCTCGGAATATAGCAGTGGGAACAGCAGTATCCAAAGAGGCGAGATACGATGAGTTAGATAAAATGGCGGGGTTTGTGTATTACTGGCGAAAAATAGTTAATTTAATTGAAACACCTGATGAAAAACAAGATAAAAAACAAGATGAAAAGTAATTTTGAAGAATGGGAAAAAGAGGTAAAAGCGGGTTATGGTAAAAAGGAATACCAAGGAGTATTTGAGAGTGTCCTGCATTTAGATATGTCCTTAACCTATATGCGAAGCGAAGAAGGTAAAAAGGTGCTGACCGAGGAGTTGGGAGAATTAAAATACTTAGAAGATGTGCGACTTCAAGAGCGGAGTTTAAAGCTTCGCACGGCCGAGCTTGAGGTATTAAGAAATACAATAAAATATGAGTCCTTTTGCTGGCTATAAAAACTTTGCATCCTGCGTTAATGCTAATAGGGATAAGCGAAACCCCCAAGCGTATTGCGCAGAAATAATGCGTGCAACCGAAGGTAAAATGAAAAAAAAGAAAAAAGGAAAAAAGAAATACTAAGGAATTTGGGTTGTCTTTTAAGGAGGCCTGGGGAGGAGAGAGGCCTTGCCGGGACTCTTTCTCAAACCCCCTTAGAAGATAATTTGTATCTTTGAAAAAAGTATGGTAAAATGGTTTTAATATGGTTACGGCAATAATCATCCCGGCACACGCTGGGTATTTTTTATGGAATTTTTGGGCGTTAAATTAAGAGACAAAACTCTTTCGGGTAGCCCTCCGAATAAAAAGATTTACTGGTCAGTGAAGACGTATAAAACACGTAGATTTCTTTAATCATTAAGGTCGGTTGGACAACAACGACGTTAAACATTGCCCGTAAATATGAATGAAGAAGAAAAAAAAGAAGCCGAAGCGAAAGCTGAAGCAGAGAAAGAAGCAGAGAAAGAAGTCGAGAAAGCAGAGTTTGAGGCAAGCTTAGAGGGTTTATCCGATGAGGAGAAAGCCCAAAAGATAGCCGAACGGAATCAAGAAACCCCCGAAGAAAAAGCTAAAAAGATTTTGGGGGAGGATAAAAGAATCTTGGTTGATAAAGACAGGTTCAATGACCGTAATGAGAAAGCTAAGATTTACGAAGCGTTTGCTCCTCTTATTGAGAAGCTGAAAGACAATCCTGGAGCGGTTGAAAAACTGCTGGAAATAGACCAAAAGGGGTCTTTAGAAGACAGGGTTGCCAAAATGGAAGGGGAGCGAAAAGTCGAAAAGCGTAAGGAGCTTAACGAAGCGGTTGTAGATGCTCTTTCCAAATGGCCGAGTTTTGGAAAAGATTGGCCGGAGATACAGGAACAGTTTGAGGTGCTGGTTAAGAGGGGATTGTCTTCGCAAGAGGCAATTCGCCGAAGTTATTTAGCCCTGCATCCCGAAGAAGCCGAGAAAGAAGCCAAGAGAATGGCCACTGATAATATAAATTATCAAGGTACATTCAGATCTTCTTCCAGCTTTAGACCTAGTGTTTTGCCTAAGGAAAAGGTTGACCTTAATGATAGAGAGATGAAGGTCGCCCAAGATTTATTGGGTAAGAATATAGATGGTTGGAAAGTTCCCATCAATTCTCCCGAAGACTACGCCAAACTTTTGAAAAAACACGAGGCGCATTTGAAAGCGTCTGGTTTCTATGATTTACCTTAATAATTTAATTTTACTAAAATGGCATTTGTAAGAAGGAATTCACCTTTCAGCGTACCCACTATCATTATCGGTGGCCCGAATTTGGTAGGCCCGATTTTTGTAGCTACTGTCATTACCAACTCCGGTATAATGCAGGTCGGAGATGTTGTTGCTGTAACTACCGCCGCAGCTGGAAATGGCAAGGTAACCCGCCGATATAATGCGGCGGGGGATAAGATTTTAGGTATTTGTGTGGGATTCGGACAGGGTTCGGGAAAATCAGTTACTCCCGATACTGGCTATACCGACAAGAAAACAGTAGCGTCAGATAACGAAACTGGCGCTTTAATTTACGCTTTAGTTGATGTTACGCCCGGGGCGGTATGGTCGGCTCCCCTTTCGGCGACAATACACACCACCGCGGCTTTTGGTTATGGCGCTCAGATTGAAGGAGGAACCACTACCTCTGCGGGACAACTGACTGAATCAACGATTTCGGCCACTATATCTGCTCATCTTGGATGGGCTTGCTTGGGGCCAGATGACCAGAATACAACTCGCGGCTTGGTGATGTGTGTTGAGGGATTATTCCGAGGTTCCCAAACCGCTTCCTAAGCATATAAATTAACTAATTTACCACAATGGCAGAAATAAAAAGTACGTGGGGTGATGCTATTAGGGGTGTAGGAGTAACCTTTGCCGAGTTCTTTTCACAGAACGACCTAAGCCAGATTTCCGGCTGGGATCCGGTTATTAAGACCATAAAGTCTAATGACGCGGTTACAAGCTTTTCAGGAAAAACTGGCGTAGGGTTCTTGCAAAGATTCTCGGATGGTTCGGTTATTCCATCTCTTAATCGCTATAAACTATATGATACTTCCGTAACCCAAGACCCTGTGGGCGGAAGAATAGAAGTCAGTCGTCAGACTGCTTTGTACAGGGATTTTCAGGGTGTGTTTGATGAATCAAAAGATTTAATTTCTGGGGTGAAGGTTTATCTTTCACGGGCGGGGGCGCAGATATTTAACAGAGCGTTTACGGATGGTTCGGGTCTGACAGGCGGAACGTATGTAACCCAGTATGGGGACGCGGCTCCGACCTGTTCGGCTTCTCATCCGAGAGCGGACGGAGGAACGGCTCAAAGCAATTCTTCAGCCACCGGTATTCCTTTGAGTGAATCTAATACCGAGATAGCGAGAATTGCTTTACTCAATCAGTTACAAGATGATGGTGTGCCGATGTTGGCTCCTGGGAAACTAACTCTGGTGGTCGGTATCAATAATGAGAAAACTGCCAAGATAATCACCGGCTCTGAACTCCGCTCAGCCACCGGCAATAACGACATCAACATCTATGGCGGAGGATATATGGATGTTATGTCCACTTCTTGGCTGGATTCGGGAATTTCTGGCGCGAGTGTGGGTTCCAACACCCAATGGTTCTTAGTGGCGCCGGCCTGGACTAAACTAGCAATCGTTATCTCCGCTGGGCCGGATGTAGAGTTCGTAAAAGATAAAGACACCAAATCAAATCTCTGGGATGTAATCCTTGATTTGGGCGTATGTTCTTATGACTGGAGGGGTATTTGGGGATCACTGGGGGATAACGCGGCCTATTCTGGCTAATCGCAACACTAATTAAACACCAAAACAATGTCTAAAAATGAAAAGATTACTTTAGGCATCGCGACACTATCTTTGGTCGTGGCCATTGGTGTAGCGATGTATGTGAGTTATCAATCAGGATTTAATACTGGTGCTAATGTATTGAGTCTTGGCGGCGTAACTAATTACGATAGTTTGACTCTTAGTGATGATTTGGTTGTAGATAAAACTTCAACCTTAACTGGAACCACTACGGTTACTCAATCGGTGGACGGAATGGTAATTGGAGGAAATGTAAGCACTGCCGCAACTGGAACTGCTATAACGGTTTATACAAATACTACAGGCCCGAAAGTATGTGATGCTGGAACGGGGTATTTTCTTGAAAAAAACACCGGACTGTTTGTTCCTGGACATGAATGGAGTCTTGGAACATCAACCGCTTCTGCCGTGGCAACCACTAACTTGATTGCATCCAGTACGGCATTTGCGACCACAACTCCAGGAACGGCTGTAACTTATCTACAGTTACCTGTCGGAAGCAAATTCCTTCTTCAACAGGCCGAAACGTTAGTTGCTATGTTTGATACCAAAATCAGCAACTTAGTGGCATCCAGCACCCATATTTCTGCCAGCAGATTTTCTGCCGAGGTTGGAATATGGTGTCAGGATATTAGTCTTTAAAAATAAAGGGGAGGAAAACCAACTCCCCTCTATTTCATTAACTAACTAAAAAACAATGGGAAGAAAAAAGAAAGAAAAACTAGAAGCCGAAGAAGAAGTCTCTGAAGAAGCCGAAGAAGAAGCCGAGAAAAAAGACACTAGAAAATACTTTATTACCGACCCCGATAATGCCGACAGGGTATTGGAGGTGTTGGGTAAAAAGTTTGTATTCACGGCTAATGCCGTGGAGAAAGTAGAGGTAACCAAAAAGGAAGCGGACGCTTTAGTAGCAAAATATCCTTATTTGGTTGTGGTAAGTGAATAGTTTAATAAATTAAAAACAGCCGCAGACCATCGGCGTATATACTGGTCGTTAAAATGTTTATCAAAAATACCGCAAGTAAAGATGTTCCGTTACGTTCTCATGAGGGATTGGTGTTTTCCGTCCCACCCGGAGTATCGGCTATTTGGGACAGCGCGGGAAAAGAATTGTTAAAAGTTCATAAAATTGAATCTTCCGGAGGAAAGGATAAATACGGATTCAGCAATGGACACGGTATTCCTTGTCTGTCTGAATCAACTCGCGCCGCGTGGAAAAAAGACGGCTCTAAACTCGCCCGGGTAGAAAGATTTAAAATACCCTTTAAACTAATCCCTCGCGCTTCTTTAATAAAGCTGGCCCTAAAGAGAGGAATATCACACAACAGAGTTTCAGAATATCAGATTGATTCTATGATAGACATCTCGGAGATAGCCAACGATATTAACTCTTTGCCAGTACCAGAAGAAATTAAATACCCTGAAATAGAAAATGAACAAAATCAAACAGATTCTAAAACAGAATAAGTTTTTTGCAGGCATCCTGCTTGTTTTGTTTGTGTCCGCTTTAATAAGTATATTTACAACCAAAACCAAGCAGGCGTTGGCTAATCCTTTGGAGTTTCCTCCGTCTGTAAAGTCTTCGGTGGCTACATCAACGGGCATCTATATGGCAAAGTATGCCACCTCTACTTCTGCCGTTTTTGATTCTTATGCTATATTACAGGCCTCTTCCACCTCGGCCACTACGGTAGGATTTAATCCTACCGCATCCTTAGGACTTACAGCGTTGGTTCATCTAACGGCCACAACTGGTGTACCCACTCTTAATATCGCCTGTGAAGCATCTCAAAATAGAATAGATTGGTTTAAGCGGGATTGTTATAATACTGCCACCACAAGCAATGTCTTTAATTTAGCCGAACCTAGCACATATACTTGGATTTATGCATCTTCAACTTGCGCTGTCGGGGGATTAACATCCTTGAGTAATCAAAGCACCTGTACCCGAGCGTTTTCACTAACTACTCCTACTAGATATACCCGCTTGGTTTTCTCGGTGGCCTCCACTACCGCAGTAGTTCAGGCGGCTGGTGTTGGAAATGTAGATTTGTCGTATGAGTTAGTTCCGTTAAAGGAGAGAAATTAAGTTATTTTGAGATGAAAAAGAGATTAATCACAATTTCTTGTGTTGTCTTTTTGGGTATCGTTGGGCTTGCTAACGCCTATGGAGGAAATCTTTATGAGCATTATAAAAGTAAAATACCCGCTCTTAAAGAACGAGCCAAGCTATATTCAGATATAGATTCGGATAAATACAAAGGCACAGCAGAACAAAATACCAAACTTCACGAATATCTTGATTTATCTCAATTTGTCTCTTCACAAAAACTTGGTTCATTAGCGGTACCCCCCTCTACGGTAGAGGGAACTTCCACAGCTGGCTGGTCTGACGATGGTTCAATCGTCCGACTTAATACCTCTTCGGATTCGGTTGGTATAGGCACATCTAATCCTCCACAGAAACTAAGCATAATTGGGGGTAATTTTCATTTACAGGGAGATGTTTCTTGGATAAGCGGGAATATGTCCTTAAACGGAGGAACGATAAACTTTGGAAGCTCTACCGGAACCACCACTCTCACTTCTCAAAACGGAAGATTGGGAATTGGGACATCTACCCCGACTGGCGCGCTAAGCGTTCAAGGTAACGCTTTTCTGACCGGAACCACCACCTCGGGTGTTTTAGAAGCGACAAGCACTGTAGTAACAAGTCTCCTAAGAGCAACTGGAACAACCACTCTTAACTCAATTCCTATTCAATGGCCTTCAACGCAATGCAGTTCGGGTCAGGTTTATCAAAATGACGGCGGAGGGGTTTTGAGTTGTGCCACACCGGCCGCCGCTAAAAGCACGCTTCTTTTAGCCACAACTACCTCGTCGGTTGTTTCTGACGCAGGAGCAACCGAACAGACCGCTTTCTCTTACTCTTTGGCCGGTAATTCTTTATCAACGGGAAATGTTGTGAGAGTGAGAGCGCTAATAACTTCTTGGAATCTTGATCATACTCCTCAAGGAGCATCACAAAACACCACAATAAGATTCAAATATGGAGCCACCGCAATGGTTACGGAAACTTTTACGAGTGTGGCTAGCGCGTCCGTGACTTCTTTAAGAGGTTATATAGAATTTTTGATAATAGGAAATGGAGCTACTAATGCTCAATCTGCTTTAACTACAATAAATGCCGCCCAAAATATCACAACCCCGATAACTAATTCTTACTTGATAAATGTGTCCGACACAGGTTCATCCGCCATAGATTCCACCGCCGCGCAAACTATCTCTATTACGGGGCAGGTGTCAGCTGACGACTCCGATAACAACGGCTTTACGGTTAATCAGGTAATCGTTGAATTATTAAAATGAGCCCAAGATTTTCAATTCCCAAAGATAACCAATGGACAGGATTATTTCCTGGGGAGGAGTTTGGCACAATACACGCGGGCAGAGGGATTGATTTAGAGCGTAATAAGGGCAAGATTGGACTGGCAGATTCTTATTCAGATTTAGTAGATAGTTCAGAGGCAGGATTAAGCAATCTTACGACTCCGGTGGCGTTTGTGCGATCCTCGGCGGATAATACAGACAGATGGTGGACAAACGCGGGACGGCTCTTTAAAACATCAGGAACAGATCCCGAAACAGGATGGGCGGCCGATGCGATAGCCAATACTCCGACAGCGCCTCTCTATGACTTATTTGATTTTGCAGGGGCGTTAATTTGTCCCACATCATTGGATTTAAGCCGTCTGTCCGCAGGAACTTGGACTGCAAGCTGGTGGCAAGGAACATTGGCACAGGCGGCTTTAACGGCTAATCCACATAGGTTTTTTATTCTTACTGGTGCTCTTTGCTTTACCGATGGCAGATTGGTTCATCACTATGACGGCACTGTCGTTGGAACTGATTTAACCCTTCCGCAGGGTTTTAGAGGAGAGGGGGCATTAGTTTTGGGAGAAATTTCTTTTATTTATGGGGCGCAAATTGGTGGAGGTGAAGCTTATGTTTACTCTTGGGACAGAATAGCTACTAGCTATATATCCCGATATCCGGTAGGAGATACCGAAGTATTGGGTGGTTGGGTTGCCGACTCTATCTATATCGTTACCAAAAAAGGAATGATTAAGAGGTTTAACGGCACAGGATTTGAGACCGTCCAGCAATTTCCTACGGTAGAAGCCCAATTAAGCATTACTTCAATTCACCCTAATGGAATTGCAGTAACCGAGAATATCGCCAAGATGTTGGTTAATTTTGGGGTAATAGCTAACACAAGATTATCTTCCGGTCTTTGGAATTACGATATGAAGACAAAGAATTTATATAATGCGGGATCAGTTAGGAATACGACCACAAGAGATTATGCTCAATATGAATTAGCCGATGTGGGGGCATTAAAACAGTCTGTGGTTAATCAGGGACTTTATCTTGTCGGCGCGCAAGTTTATACCGCTTATTCCGGTACAACCAGATATGTTATCTGCTCATCGGACGAGGACGGCACAAATAATCAAGGATATTTTATTACTTCTAAAATACAATCAGCTAATGTAAGAAGGTTTTGGAGATTTATTTTTCCTGTTTTAAGAAGAATGGATAGCGCGGATGACCGAGTTTTGATTGCGATGCGAGCCATTGATTCCAATGAACTTCCCGCTTATGAAACTATTACTTGGACGGCGGCTAATACCTTTACGGCTTCTAATTCAGACATAGGCGCAGGAGATTTCGTGGAAGTAATTGCGGGAGAAAACGCCGGTGCATTGGTTCGTATAGCATCCATTTCTGGATCAACTGTGACTATTGCCCGAAGTCTGTATGCTTCAACCTCAACTTCCCGCGTCCGGTATTTGCGTTTTACCGATTTGGGAACGATAGCCAATGTGCAGTTACAGAACGCAAGATTTATTTCAACAATTCGTTCAGAATGGATCCAGTTCTTGATAGAATTTCGGGGAACAGAAACCAGTCCACGTTTGGAAAAACTACTCATTGATTATAAAGATTTAGTAACATAATGTCCGACTTAGAAAATCGCATATCCCAATTAGAGTTTAATCTTTCTCGTCATCAACATTCTGGCGCGGATTTTACCGAGAAATTAAGAAGTCAGGATTTGCAACAGCTTGGAAAAATAGTCTTAGCAGGAGCGGCTACTTCTATGAGTCTGACAATTTCCGTAAAACAATATCTTAGAATCATAATCCAATGGGGTGCAAAGAGCGGCGTGTCAGACGATTATCTACGATTTAATGCCGATTCAGGTAGCAATTACACAACGACCACAGGCATATCGCAAGCCCAGATAGACATCCGAAATGGTGCTAATTCTGCCTTAGGGGGGTTTTCGGTGATAGAGGTTTTTAATTTATCTACCATAGTTAAGCCGGTTTTTTTACATACTGTTAATAGAATAACCTCGGCGGGCACAGCAATTAGTTCTTATGCGTTATTTGCTTGTTGGGTTAATACTGCGGCGTTTCTTACCTCTGTTTCTTTGACGAGTTCAAATGCAAGCACGTATCCATCTTCCACAAGTTTAATTGTATTAGGTTCTAAAGAGTGATATGAAAAAGTGTAAAAATTGCGAAAAAGAATTAAGTAAGAATAAATATACCCTTTGTAGGAATTGTGCTTCTCTTTGTCCAAAAACGGAAGAATGGAAGAGAAAGATAGGAGAATCTGGTAAGGGGAAACATAATCACATTGGAGAAAATAATCCTAATTGGAGAAGTGGTGTAACAAAATTCAAAACATTTTTCTGTAAAGAATGTTCAAAGTTTTTTAGAACTATAAGAGGGAATAGAACTATCTGCGTTAATTGTCAAACACGGATAAGGAATACTGGAATAATTTTTACAGAGGAACGGAAAATAAATATAAGTAAAGCTACTATTGGTAGAAAGCCATGGAATATAGGGAAGCCAAGATTAGACATGTGTAGTAATAAAAACCCGAATTGGCAAGGTGGATTAGCAACTCTTAATAATCTTATTCGGACATCTTATTTTTATAAGAAACACATTAAGCAAGTAATGGAACGAGATAATTTTGCTTGCAAAGAATGTGGAAAAATTGGTGGAACTCTGCACGTTAATCATAAGAGGCCATTCGCTGTTATTTTGCGTGAAAAAAATATAAGAAATTTAGAAGAAGCAATAGAATGTATAGAACTTTGGGACTTGGATAATTTAGAAACCCTTTGTTTTGACTGTCATAAAAAAACAGACACATTCTTATCTGGGACGATTCGTTTAATAGAAAAATTAAATTTAAAATAATATGGCCGAACCTTTAGGAGTTGCTACACTTTCGGAACTTCGTGACCGACTTGAACTCATGTTAAGCATCAACACCGGTGATGGTTATATTGATTCTGATTCCCAAAGAACAGATATAAACGAAGCGTATCAAATGACGGCTTATACTTACGATTGGCCTTCTTTGCTTACGCGAGTAGGAATAGTTAAGGTTGCCAATCTTGACCGATATTCTCTTCCTTCTGATTTCCGCAAAGCTCGGACGGTTAGACTTGATGATGTTTTAGTCAAGGAAACCGAATTGGAATTTATGAAAAGAACCCGCAATTCTTATGCGGTAGATAAACAGCAAAATGACATAATTTTTTATACTATACCTTCAACGGCTTCAACCGCTTATACGCTTTCCAATGCTGAAACAGCGGGAAACGCCGTAACCATTGAACTGGACACGGTATCGGGCCTTTCCCAACACGATGAAATCTGGATTGATTCGGCATCGGGAACGGATGAGTTTACTATGGTTTCAAGCGTTGGAACCCTGTCTATTGTAGCCCGTTTGGATTCCAACAAAAGCGCGTCAGATATTATTTATCGTCAGAATAATATAATTGATTTGCTTTATTATCGAAGGATTACGCTTTTGTCCGCTACGGGTGATACCACGCTTTTACCGGGCGCGATAGATTATATAATGCTTCACGCAGCCGCCGCGATTGCTTTTGAAAGAATGGAAATGTTTGATGAGGCCAAAAGACACTGGGATATTTGGAAAGAAAGACTGGCTGATGCGTGGAGAGCGTCAGATGTTTCAAGCACTGGCGAGGTTGCTAATTTTTCTCTATAATGCCCCCACTTACACCCGAACAATTAAAGGAGATAATGAATAGAACGGGAGCCACCCCCGGAAAGGGATTGCAATTTAACGTGCAAACTCCGGGCGGTTTGATTCCCGCGGATATAAACCCCGGACAGGCGGCGACTATTACACTTGGCGGCGGGGTGGCAGAAAGAGGACAAGTTCCTGCACCCATTACCACACCTGTTACCACCCAAACTCCTATAAGCGGAGTTAGCGGACTTATCGCCAATACCAAGATTAACGACATAAGCCAGAAGATGTCTGACCTGTCCAGCCGTATTTCGGCGGGGCTTTCTTCCAGCAGTAAGACGGATATTCTAAATGAACTTTTTAGACAGTATGGCATAGCCGATCAGACTTCTATGCTCAATCAGTATAATCAACAGATTTTAGAGCAACAGCAAAGATTAAAAAAGATACCAGAAGATTTGAAGAACACTCTGGCTGATGTCGGTGTATCAGAGAGCCAACTCAATCGTTTAATCACCAAAGAAAGCCAAAAACCTCTTGAAACGCTAAGGGATTTAATGGAGCAACGGGGTGTGGCACAAGATAGGATTAACCAGAGTCTTAATTTTGTCAGGATGTTTTCAGATGCGGCCACGCAGGATCAGGCGGCTAAAATTGAAGCACTGAAGTTTGAATTGACGTATGACCAGGGGATTTATAAGAACCTGACCGACGATCAAAAATTAGTGGCTAGTCAGGCTTTAGAGGATATTAAAAACAAACTTTCTCTTGTTAGTACTCTCAAAGGGGCTGATTTGGCGACAATTCAAGCCGTGCAGAATGCAGGAAGCTACGCCGAAGCCCAGCAAATAGCTCAGCCATTCCTGCAACAGCAAGCAAGCATTGATAAGGCCAAAGATATAGCCCCAGGAATTGCGGCTCAAATTAAAGGAATGTCAGACAGAGACGCTTTAAGATTTATTCAAAACCAAGCCCGCGAGTTTAATGTGGATGTGAATAGTTTGGTAAATGCTGTGGAGGCGGAGGAGGCGAAAGTGAAAGCATCAGGTTCTGGTATATTATCCCCAACAGAAGCAGCAGCATTTGGCGTTACTTATGGAACAACCAAAGCCGAAGTATATGGCAAGACGCCGCAGAAACCAGCAACTCAAGCGCAAGAATTGGTGGCGTCTTACGCAAGTAGGATAGAGCAATCTAACCCTATTATAGCAGGAAAAGAAGATACACTGTCTAAGATGAATTTTGCATCTTTTGAAGCCCAGAGAAGACTACCCTCTTATATGCAAAGTGCAGATTTTCAACAGTTTGATCAAGCAGCTAGAAACTTCGTCAACGCCACACTAAGACGAGAATCTGGTGCGGTTATTTCTCCGTCAGAATTTGAAAATGCTTATCTACAATATTTGCCGCGCCCTGGTGATACTGACACTACGCTAAAACAAAAAGCAGAAAATAGACAGGTAGTATTAGAGACATTTAAGAACGCCGCAGGCCCAGCTTATCAATCACTGGACGAATTGCTGGGTAGAGACTCAAGCAGTCTGATGCCCCAAGTAGATGATGATATTCAACAACTGGGGAAAAGCTATCAAAATCGTGAGGCATTGATTTCCGCTTTAAGTCAAGCATATCCAGAATTAAAAGTTACAGATATTGCAAGTAGAGTTTATTCACTAATACCAGATAGATAATGGGACGATTAGCTGAAAAACTTAATACTGGTGGAAGATTGCAAGCACAGCAAGAAACATCTGGTGCTTTATTTCCTAGCATTTCAGGTGAGAACCCACTAATGGCGGGAGCAAAAGCAATTGGTAATTTACCAGGCTCTGTCTATGGTCTTGGAAAAGGAATTCTTGATGTTGTAACTAGCCCGATTAAAACTCTTGAAATGGTAGGTAGGGTAGGCGCAGGTGCCATTCAATCCGCACCAAGCGTAAGAGAGTTCTATGACAAATACTCTCAGGGTGCAGGAAAAGAACAGTTGGAAAAAAACCGTCAGACTTTTCAAGCACTAACTGAGGCACTTATGAATCGTTACGGTTCATTAGAGAATCTTCAAAAATCAGCTACTGAAGACCCTTTTGGAATAGGAACAGATATTTATTTCTTGGCACAAGGAGGTGCGGGATTATTGGGAAAGACAAAAGAAGTGTCAGCCTTAACTCAAAAAGTAGGACAAGCAGTTATTCGGCCGGCAGAAAAAGCGATTACTAGAACAGGAGAATTAGCAACCAAGACCGGACTATTCGGAACATCCCAAGCGACTGGACTAAATCCTGAAACTATCCAGACAGTATTTGAAAGCGGACGAGAATTGGGTGCGGCGAGAACAGAGGGATTAAGCCGACAAACCCTTGGTTTGGATTTACAAAATACAATTCAGAGTAGGATAGAAACACTATCAGACTTAGGCAAAGGATATGAACCAATACGGACAGCCGGAACACCAGTAATGCTTCCTGAAAATTGGTTTGAGAATGTTTTAGCTAGAAATAAAATAGGCGTAGAAAATGGAAAAATCTTGACTACAAAAGAAAGCACAGTCTTATCTCCCACAGATATAAGTGAACTTCAAAGATTTTATAATACATACGGTAAGGAGGCGATTCATACCTCAAATTCTTTTCTTAACACTCGTGAGGCATTATCGCAGATGTCTAAATATGATGCTACCAAAACTGGTAACTTGGAAGCTATCGCAAGAGATGCAAGAGAAACTCTAAACGCTTCTCGTAATCAGATTGAAGGATTAAAAAGTCTTGATGAAACATACGCACCAGAAATTAAGGACTTAAAACAAATAAAAAAAGAATGGTTTGACCCAAAGACTGGAGAATTGAAAGATAACGCAGTATCTAAACTGGCAAATGCAGGAAACATTGGAAGAGAAAAAGTTTTGGCGCGACTTGAGGCTGTGCAACCTGGAGTAACTCAACAAATAAAGCTAGTAAAAGCCATTGAAGATATACAAAGAGCGTCTGGTATTAAAGTTGGAACATATACTCGTGGGGCATTACTGGGAGGAACGGCCTTGTTTGGAAGCCTATTGACTGCTGTTGCAATGGCTATTTTTACTGCGCCTGAAGTTGCTATGCCTCTAATTAAAGGACTTGGATTAACTAAAGCTAAACTTGCACCCCTCTTAGACACTCTAAGAGTAATTGGTGGAGATATAAATAACTTCAGAGTTCCTGGGGCAGTTCAGAGATATCTGGAAAATCCCAAAGTAGGTTTAGGAATTGAAGATGTATCTAAAAATCAAGAATTATTCAATAACCTTCGTGGAGCAAAAGGAATGACCGCTGAAGATATTACAAAGAAGTTTCCCGATATTCAACTCAAACGAGATGTTCCTGCTACTGATATTTACGGCAACAAAGTTAAGATTCCAGAAGGTGAAGCTCTTACTCCTTACGAACTCAAGGGAAATAAAGTCCTCTTGCAAGATGGGGAAACTTATATTGTGAGCAAGTCGCAATTCCAAAACATCAAAGGACAAAGCGTGGTGGCGGAAACTAAAGAGTTTGCGCCGGAATTGAAAGGGTTGGAGGAGAGTGTGAGAGGAGGAAATAAATTACCAAGTGGTTCAAAAATAATTGAAAATAAAAGTGGAGAATATAAATTTTCTCTTGTAGATGAAAAGGGCAATGTATTATTTGATGCAAATTCAAAAGATGTTATTTATGAAGAAGCGACTGCAAGAACCAAATTCTCCCAATACCAACTCCCAGGAGGAAAGAACTACAAGGAGATATTGATTAAAGCACCAGTAGAAAAACCAAGTGGAATGTCCACTGCCGATTATACAGAAAAATTACGACAAGGAACTTTCAAATCCTCCCACTGGGACGAACCCAATGTCATCTCCCACCTCCGCTTAAACGAAAGAACCTACAACGGTAAGAAAGTAACCTTTATGGAAGAAGCCCAGAGTGATTGGGCGAGAGCGGGTAGAGAGAAGGGATTTAAAAGAGATATGACGCCTGAAGAATTCACACAAGTTAAGAAAAATTATGAATATACTGGAGGAGGAAATCCACCAAAGACTGTTGGCGAAATCCCCTTCCACCCCCTCGTAGAAGGCGGCAAATGGGTAGAGCCATCCGTAAAACGAGGACTCAAAGAAGCCGTAACCAATGATTCTGAATATTTTGCTTGGATTACAGGTGAACAGACAAGTGCGAGGTATAACTTGGCGACACATTTGGACGATGTCAAATGGCATCAGGATTTTACGAATCAAGTTAAAAAAGTAAATCTTACACCAAAAAATCAAGCACCAATTACTCTTGCGATTAAAAGAGATGGCACGATATTAAGCGGCAGAGAGTTCGGTATGGGCGGTGAAAATGTGCCAAGCGAATGGGCTGGTAAAAAACTAGACGAAGTTCTCGGCAAAGGTCTTGCCGACCAGATAATGTCCAAAGAGTCAGGCACACTCTCTGGTGAAGGACTAAAATTCGGTGGTGAATGGGCGAACAATCTTTACGACAAGCAGGTCAAGAACATCGTGGAAGATGTTACGGGCGGAAAGGTAGAGATAATTGATATGGGATTGCCGATGGGTGGTGGGAATAAGTTATGGAAACAGAGTAATGGTTCTGATTTATATCCACAAGCAATAAGAATTGGGAAAAGAATAATAGAAGCTGGTAGCAATAAAGAGTATGTAATTGCTAAAATAGATGGAAATAAAATGGGAGTGGTGCAGATGAGTGATACTTTAACAGCGGATGAGGTTGGAGCAAGAGTAGGACAGGGTTACAAAAAAATAGTAAGTGAGAAACATTTTGAGAAAGATTTATATTATCATCCCAATTTAATTGAAACCTTTGACATCTCCACCAAAACCACCACCCAACAGGGAATTAAATTAACCCCAGAGATTAAGGCGAGAATACGAGGAGAAACACCGAAGATTAAGACAAGCGGAAAAAGATACTAAAATCCCCTTGTGATGTATTTATAGATTAAAAAACCCAAACAAAGAGATAGTAAAATAGCCGAAGTTTCCATCCAGCCATAAGAATAGGATAGAATATAAACAGAGACTATTATAACAAATGCCACTGACCCCTTAGACCATATCATAGAATAATTATACCATAAAAAGATGTCAAGTATATCCGAAATTAAAAGAATAATGGGCAATAACCGCTTTGAAAAAATGCGCTCTTTGAATGAGGGGAGCGTTAGTTATGTTTCAGAAGAAAAATTTGATGACTTCTTAAACACTTTCAAACAACACCAAGAGGAATTAAAAGAAATTTTTAAGGATATATCAGACCGAATAAGCAGGATAGAAAAAAAGATAGTCAACGCCGAAAGAAACATAGAGACACTGGAGGACAAGTTTGATAAAAGCTCTACTAATCTTCCTTTTACGGATGAAACCAAGATTGAAAAAATTTCTACTAAATTAGCGGTAAAGTTGGCTAACTTAGAAAAAGGTGACAAAGGTGATAAAGGAGATACACCAACTCGACAAGAACTTCTCAATATAATTCTTCCTCTTGTCCCACCGGCTGTTAGTGAAAGAACTATAATAAACGAGGTATTGAATCAAATCCCTAAACCAAACGAAAAAGAAATAGTTGAACGTGTCTTAGACAGAATACCGCCTCCTCTGCCAAAAGTAGATGAGGATTTCATAGTCAAGAAAGTATTAACAAAGATACCAACTGATAAAATTGATGCAGAGGAGATTAAGAATAAGTTGGAATCTTTGCCTGATGCTAGAAAACTAAGTCCTTATGCCATAAAAGATTTAATAGCATTGATAAAATCTTCTGTTGGTAGGATTAAGGGAGTATCGGGAGGTGGAGGAGGAATGGGAGATGTTGTATTCAAAACTTTTGCCACTAGTAGTTCAACTACAACTTTAACTTTAGATGATACACCGACATCCTTTGGCAACGCTCTTATCTTAATATATCAAGGGGCGATCCAGGAAAATGGAAAACATTTTACGATTTCGGGCAGAATAATCACATTAACATTTACTCCTCAAGATGATACATCCATGTTTGCGTGGATGATAAGATAATATGAAAAAATATATATTTATATTCACTTTAATAGTTACCCTAACGGTTGTTCATGCGCTAACTACACAAGCGGCTGATTTACGCGTGCTTACTGTCCCTCAAGGCGGGACAGGGGCATCTTCTACTCCTTTAGGTGCCTTATTGGTAGGAAATGGAACGAACCGAATTTTGGCTACTTCATCTCCCACAGTCGGATATATTACAGCTACATCTACCGCAACTTCCACTTACGCAGGCGGTGTCAACGTCTCCACTCAAGCTGGTTGTCTTGCAGTAAACGGAGTGTGCGTTCCTTCTCCTTCAAGCACTATCACCGGCGCTGGCAATGCTGGTATGCTTTCTGCTTTTACTACTGCCTCAAATCTCACCGCCACCGGCACACCCACATTCGCAGGATTTACGTCTACATCTACCGCTACCTCAACCATAATGGGACAACTTCATATCGTTGGAAATCTCCAAGTAGATGGAGCGTTCTTCGCGCCGGTAACCTTAGTCTCCTCCG
>ERZ1292632.1113-Hain-H43-01um-R2-1113-length-27874-cov-6_pt1 | contig 26702 bp, 22 predicted proteins | sample MGYA00564407_ERZ1292632 | MGnify/ENA primary metagenome ERZ1292632 (study PRJEB36523, sample SAMEA6512637) | groundwater metagenome | collected 2019-01-08 | study: AquaDiva: Metagenomics assemblies of 32 groundwater samples | reverse complement strand
ATCCCGTTCGTCGGCGCCTCGATGACGACGACGATGTGCGCGCCGCTGCCGGGTGCCGCGGGGCCGACGATGGCGAGGTCCCCGGGGAGGAGATCCGAAGGCGCGATGCGCCGGGCCGTTCCACGGCTCCACACTTCGAGGCGCGAGCAGCTCGCGAAGCGCGCGAGCCTCACGGCCGGCGCGACGTGCTCCCAGCACCATGCCGCGAACGCGCCGCACCATGCGAACTGCCCGTTCCTGGTGTACTGGCGGGTAGAGACCGAGCCCGGGAGCGCCGCAGAAGGCCAGCCGAGCCCCCCGGACCCGCAGATGTAGGCTCCGATCCGGTGCCAGTTGCGCCCCGGCGGCTCCTGGACGTCAAGCGAGAACTCTTCAAGCGCCCGACGCACGGCGAGCTGCCGCGCCGCGGCCGCGCACTCCGGACCGGTGCACGCCTCGACCCTCGACGCCGTGAGGGCGTCGAGCGCCTCCATCGCCCGCTCGCGCAGCGCGTGGCGGAGTAGCGCTTCGGGGGTCAGGTCGGCGAGGATCTCTGCGAGCATTGGCCCAGAATACAGGAGTCTGGCCGCGTCTACCGGTGCGATTGCGCGGCGCCGAGGATATGGATAGTATCCACGGCGTGAACCCGCCGAGTCCCACACAGACCAGATCCCCCGACGGTCGATTCGGCCCCCGCACATCGCCCGCCCTCGGAGCCGCTGATGCCGCACGCTTCTCGACGTGGCTGCGGGCAGAGCTCAAGCGTCGGCGCGCCGCTGCGGCGAGCGGCCCCCGATCTCTCGCCGAACTCGCGTCTGGACTCCATGTCTGTCCCGGAACCCTGAACCGATACCTGACCGGCTTGCGGCCGATGCCCTCCGCGTTGCCCAACGAGATCGGGACTGTGCTGGATGGCCAGTGGTCGGCCACCGCGAGCGCTCGATGAGCGACGACGAACCGGAACGGGGGCCTGGCCAATGCACGGCACGGTCGAAGCGAACGGGCAAGCGTTGCCGCCGGTGGGCGATCAACGGACGATCCGTCTGCCCGATGCACGGCGCCGGAACCAACAAGCGGCTCACGGAGCCGCCGAAGGACGGACGACTCCGCAAGGATCCGCGCGAGGCGGCGATCGTCGCGAACATCAAGCACGCGCGCTACATCAAGCACACGAAGGCTCGACTGAGTACTGCCCTCGCCGACTTCGCGGCGGCGCCTTCCGCCGAGTTGTTCGACATCAAGGTCATCGCCGCTCGCCTTTGGACGGCCCTGCTCGCGCTGGATGAGGTGGAAGCCGCGTTCGACGTGACGCAGTTGGCTGGAATGGGGGAGTCGCCGACGCTCTGCGAGTGCGGAACTTTCTTCCGCCGGGCCGACATTGCCGCCGACTTCCTGAACCGACTCGGTGCGATCCGCGGCGTCCTGCACGAGCTGACCGAGGTGGCGAAGGTCCACCACAAGATCGACGAGCAGCGTCGCGAGATGTTCAGCGAGACCCAGGTAGTGGGCTTCATCGTGATGATCGTCAGTCGACTTCGCGAAATCGCCGCAACTCCAGATGTGCCTCGGGAGCAGATCGCTCGCCGCCTGACCGAGTGGATCGAGGCCAGCGGGAAGACGAATGCGCATTCCTGATCTCGATGTCGCGCCGGCGCCCGACATGGCCCGGTGGGCCCGTCTCGCGCAAAGGACGGCCCCCGCCCTGCTGCGCGAGCACGACGCGGCCGACCGGCGCGTGGCGCTGCGTCGCGCTGGCGGGCCCCTCGATTTCATCGAGACGCTGATCGGGGCTCGGGTTCCGGCAGACGTTGATCGGCCCCTCACTTTCGACGGCCGGGAGTTCTGGCGCGACATCTACGCGACCATGGACCAGCCGCGATTCGTCGTGAGATCGAGCGCCCAGGTGGGCAAGAGCATCATGTTGTTCTACGGTCTCACGGCGCTGGCCCACCTACTATTCTACCGCGACACCGGGATCTGGCACGGCTTGTACCTGCCGACGCAGGAGATGGTCCGCGCGTTCTCGAAGGGCCGGCTGGCGCCGATCCTGCGCGCCGTCGGTGCGATCACCGGCGTTCGCTGCGGCGGCGCGAGCGCGAAGGACGACGGGGCCGCGCGACTCATGCGCGACATCTTGCAGAACGTTGAGCCCGAAGAGCGCGACGGCTTCGTCGACAGCTTCAACTTCAAACGGATCGGCAACTCCTACGTGTACATGGCGTGGATGCACGGCGCGCTGCGCGACGCGCTTCCGCTCGACGTCCTATGGTTCGACGAGGTCCGACTGATGGAGCCGGGGCAAGTCGACCGCGTCCGGAAGCGCGTCTCGGGGTCGTCGTATGGGTGGATCGGCTACACCAGCACGGCGGGACTGCCCGGCGATGCGATCGATGTCGTCTGGGAGCAGAGCGATCAGCGGCACTTCCACAGCTATTGCAAGTGCCATGATGGAGTTGAGTTGAACAAGGAGTGGCCACATTGCCTGCGAGAACGGCGCACATACAGCAGCATCAACGACAAGTGGTATCTGTGCTGCCCTCGGTGCGACACCGAGATTGACGATCGCGGCTATGGGCGGTGGATTGCCCACCGTCCAGAAACGGGGCTGTTCCCCGGGTTTAATCCTCACCAGCTCATCACACAACGCCCACTGTGGCAGGTTATGGAGGAATGGACGCGGACGGGCATGAACCGAATGGAGTTCTACAACTCCACGCTTGGGCTAGAATACATCGACGACGAGGCATGCCCGATCACGCTTCCGGTCTTGATGTCGTGCGTGAATACGGATCTCATGTGGGCACGGCCAGGAGACGTTCGCAGGACAGCGTTGGGCATCGACCAGATGGGGTGCGTCAACTACGCGATATTAAGCGAGAAGACTCCAGATGGATCGAGGCGTATCGTACACCTTGAGATCGTGTGGGACGATAATCCGTTCAAACGTTGCGCAGAACTGATGCGCGAGTACGATGTTTCGATCGCGTGTGTTGAGGGCCTGCCTAATTACAATGACGCGATCAGGTTTGCCAACGAGTTTGCCGGTAGGGTGTGGGTCGTAAGCTACGGTGACGTGAAGGACGCGGATCTTCAGTGGGGCGATCGTCAGAAGGACGAGGAGCTCAAGCGCAAGGTGTCTGCCGAGGCCAGGACCAGGTTCACCGTCCGCGTCGACCATACGAAGATGCTTGACGCACTCGCGTCGAACTGGAGGGAGCGCCTCACGGAGATCCCCAACCCCGGTGCGATCTCTCAGTCGGTGATCAACGAGCACGGCGAGCGGTTCAACTGCGCACTCGGAACCGACGTCTACTTCGACCACCTCCGTCGCATCGCGCGGCGCAAGCAAGTCGAGACGCGGATCGCGACCGGCATGGAGGTAGCCGAAGAAACGGGGCTAGAGAAGCACTTCTGGGTGAAGCTCGCCAAGGCGCCTGGATCGGCGGGCCGCCCAGTGAGCATCAAGGGGGCGTCCTCTGATCCGCACTTCGCTTTCGCGGACGCCCTCAATTGGATCGCGTGGACGCGACTCCCGACGCGGAAGAGTGGCGGGGTGCGCGCGTTCCGCGGCGGAGATGAGGACTGAGGAGCAAGAGGAGTGAGATGAGCAAGAAGAACAAGAATGCACGGACGCGCGGCGTCGGCCCGGCACCCGCCGGAGCGATCCACCGGATGAAGCTGGAGATCATGGACGCGAGGACCAAGCTCGTGCAGCTCGGCGCGGGTATCGCGCCGTACATGGATGCGGCCGAAGCTGCGGTCAACAGCATGGAGGCCCAGATCGCATCGCTGACGGCTGCGCTCGAAGCGGCATACCGGATCATCGAGGACCGGCGAGGCCGCGAGACGTCGCTGCTCGCCGAGTGCGCGATGAGCATGGACGGTACGATCGACAGCGCACTTGCCGAGACCCTCCGCGCTCGAATCACCGCGTTCTTCGCGTCGATCGAGCACTCGGGCAATCCGGAGATGCCCGGAGTGCACGCAGATGAGAAGGGGGCGGCCCCGCCACTCCCCGAGATCATCGTCGCTGCGCTCGCCGAGGAAGCAGATGCAGCCATGACGTCGTGCAACGACCCGAGTACCTGATTGAAACGCGGGATGTCACCAGTGGCGATGACGGCTGCGTGGGCACTCCTGCTCGTAGCGTGCTCAGATGCCAACCCGATGAAGGGGTTGGTGGAATCGGAAGGATCGGGCGGGCATGGAGGCGCCGGCGGCGAAGGGGACGGAGGCGGGTCTGGCGCTGGCGGCGCGACCGATGCGGAAGTCGATTCGGCTGACGGCTGCGAAGTGAAGTCGAGATGCGGGTTCGCACCCGCCGAGTTCTACTCGTGCGAAGGCCACAAGCCGGGCGATCCTTGCCGCATGGCGGGGACGAGCGGCGGCCGATGCGACCTCGCGGCTGGCCCGGATTGCGGGGAGTGCACCAACAACCCGGAGACGCCATGGAATGAGTGCCTCGGTTGCGTGGAATGCGCCCCAATCGGGGCGCCGTAGCCGTCCAGGAACGCGGGGCCCACTACCCAAACGTGCAACGTCTTGCGCACTTGCGCCGGATCGCGTAACCGTAGGGGCGCAAAGGAGGGGGAACGACCATGAGGTTGACAGCCGCTCTGCTGACGTTCTTCGCGGATGCGCTCCACAACTACCCCGAAAGCCAGCGCTCGATCGAGCAGGCGCGCCGCCTGTTCACGGGCTACGTGCCGGGCGTTCACGCGGTGGATGTGACCGCGACCGGTGCCGCGCAGGAGGTCTCGGGGCTCCCCTTCGACGACTGCTTCGCGGTCCTCATCGTCAACGCGACGACCGCGGAGCTGACGGTCGCGACGAAGACCATGGGCGCTGGAACCGCACTCGAGGTGGCCGCCGCCGCCGTCTACGCCGCGGCGAACGGCATCACGCTCAACAGCGGGCTCGACGACGAGGCCGCGATCGTAAGCCGCGCTGGAAGCCTCGTGCTCGGCACGGCCGTCGGCGCCGCCAACGACGTGCTCCACCTGTTCGCGGTGGGCGTCTAATCCGCACCGGAGGAGTCTATGAGCCGTCGACGGCGGACCGGCGGCGCCGCCTCGCCCCAAGGGGGCATCGCCCAAGTTCCGGCGGCGATGCTTGTCGATTGGCTCCGTGGTCAACTCGGGCCTGCGATCGATGCCGACAAGGCGTTCCTCGCGAATCCCCGGCCCCAGGTCATTGTCCTACCCCGCACGACGCAGCACATGAGCGAGGCCGAGCGGGTGCGCCGTTCGGTGATGTACGGCCGCCCGAAGCCCATGGACACGGTGAGCTTCGATGCGCTGCGCGCCATCGCGCGTCACTCGATCGTGAACTCCGCGATCCATGCTCGCCGGCGGCAAGCGGTCCGCAAGTGCGCTCGAAAATGGGACGGCCGCAAGGGGAAGCCCGGGTGGGCGATTGTCCACCGCGAGCACTTCAAGCCGACCTTCGACGCGACGAAGATGCAGGACCTCGAAGAGCGCATCCGCCGTGTTGAGGCGCTCTTCGAGCGACCTCATCTCGAGTTCGAGCCCGGACTATCCGGGCTCGTCGTGAAGCTCGTCGAGGACCACCTGACGGTCGACCGGATGGTGCTCAACACCCTTCGGTCGACGGCCGCCAATCCGGGCACACCGGAAGCGTACCCGACCGTGCAACTGGTCCACGTCGACGGCGCGAGCATCTGGCCCGCCGACCTCTACCTCGATCGGTTCTGCGTCTTGAACGGGCTGATGCGCGGCGCGCTCCCCGATCGGGACCTCGGCATCCAGCAGATGCGGGAGTTCAACGGCGTCGACCTGCGGGATGTCCACTACGTGCAGGTCGACATCACGGCTGGCGGCGAGACGCCGACGGCGTTCCTGAAGCGCGAGGATCTGCGCGTCGTCGTCGCAAACCCGAGCCCCGATCTCTCTCACTTCGGCTTCGGTCTGAGCCCCTGCGAGTCCAGCTACACCGCCGCATCGCTCTTCCTGCACGGCGTGAGCTACGTCGCGACGTTCTTCCGCGACGCATTCTCGGACATGGTTGGGATCCTCGCTGGCAGCGCCTACCAGGACGAGGACGCGCAGGTCATCGCGCAGATCCTCCGGACGCACCATGCCGGCGTCGGGAACATGCACCGCACGCCGATCATCCACCTCGACGGCCAGCCCGGGGATCTGGACTTCAAACCGACCCGCCAGTACAGCGCGAAGGAGATGGACGTCTCCGAGACGCTGCACCGGGCCGCGATGTCTGTCCACGCCCACTACGGGATGCACCCCAGCGAGACCTTCACCGATCCGACCAGCCCGGGATCGGGCTCGCAGCTCAACGCCCCGAACCGCGAGGCGGAGATGGAGGTCGCGAAGGACGACGGGCTCTACGGGGTGCTCGATCTGCTCGCCGAGGATCTGTTCACGCCGCTTGTGGAGGAGTGGGACCCGGATCTCATGTTCGTCTTCCTCGGCCTCGACGAGAAGTCGGAGCAGGCAGAGATCGAGTCGCGCACGAAGCGCGTCGGCACATGGCTGACCGTCAACGAAGCGCGGAAGGAAGAGAACCTCGAACCCCTCGGTCCCTGGGCAGACAACCCCGGACCCCAGGCGCAGGCGGCGTTCCGGAACGAGATGCAGCAGCAGATGCAGCAACACCAGATGGAACTGCAGAAGCAATACGGCCAGCAGGGCCAGGGTGCTGGCGGGCAGCCCGGCCAGGGCGAACCCGGCGAGGACGGCCAGGCCCCGAGCGGACCCACCGGTTTCGAGTCCGAGGACGCCCGCCCCCAGCACATGCGGTGGCAGGACAAGGACAAGCCGGCCACGGGCGAGTCGGCCAAGGGGTTCATCGAGTTCGTCGTGGAGCCGCGAGATGCCCCGCGATGAACTGCGCAACGATGCGCTCGCCGATGCCTCGTGCGTCCGCGTTCGAGCCTGCGTCGTCGGCGTGCCGCACATCGCGATGGCGCTTGCCGTGGTCGCAGAAGAGGCGGGCTGCGACCTTCACGAGGCGCTGAAGGCGGGGCCCGGCGAGCGCAAGCACGAGGCGCAGGACTTCGGCGAGCGCTACATGCGCGAGATTTGGCGCCGACTGTCGACCGAGCACAGCGGATGGATTCAACGGGTCCTCGACGATCTCGAGGGCATGCTGGCGCGGGGCGACATCGGCTTCCCGCTCGACGTCGAACGGGGCCAGCACGAACTGGTCGCGCATCGGCTCGCGCTCCACGCCGCGAGCTTGCTTCACCAGATCGGGATCAAGGATCCGAACGTCCGCGAGGCGCTCGCCCGCGACATCCTCGGGCGCGCCCCGTGGATCATCGACGTCATCGACGCGGGCTATCGTCTCGGCCTCGTCCATCAAGCCGTCGGCCCCGAGGCGCCCTGGACGAAGGCGTGGGAGGTCGCGAGCAAGGCGCCATACACCGACGTTGACCGCGCCATGGTGGCGCACGCCCGCGCTCGTGCTGGTGCCTACCTGCGTCGCGTGGCCTACACCGCGAGCGATGCGGCGAACGAGAAGCTCCTGGACCGCGACTTCGACATCACGCGCCGGCGCGTCATGACTGGCGTCCGCGCGAAGATCCATCCTCACCGGCTCGCGGGGTTCATGGCCGATCTGACCGGCCACAAGGAGGACCGCGGCGACGGCAAGCTGATCTGGGCCGGTGGCGACTGGTCGCGCGACTGGCGCCGCGTGGCGCGGACCGAGATGGCGAGTGCGCACGCGCACGGCGCGCTCTCCGCGCTCCTGCATAAGCACCCAGAGAACGCCGACCGTCGCGAGGGCGAGCCCCTGAAGGTGCCGCGTGTGCTCGCCTTCAAGCAGCCGCAGAAGGTCGAGCGCCGGGGCGGGCGCCTGTGGAGGCCCTGCGATCACTGTTACCGGATCTGGTACGCCGACGACCAGACGCCGCGGCTGTACCTGCTCGACGACATCGTCGCGAACGGCGACAACTTCGGCGTGCCGGCGCGAGACTGGAAGGCCACAGTGGGCCCCACGCACCCGAACGACCTGTGTGGGCCTGTGCGCGAGTTCATCCCGGCGACGCTCGCGCTGTATCCCGGGATGCGGAAGCAGATCGAGACGTGGCGCGGCAAGGGGATCGCCGCGGTAGAGGAGTCAAGCAGATGACGCTATGGGTGCTCACCTGGACGCGAGAAGCCTTGAAGGCTGCGCAACTCGGCCTCTTCGGGGGCGAGGCCGAGATCCCGGAGAAGAAGCCCGCCAGGCGGTCGCCGCCCTTACGCTTGGTGGCGACGCCCGCGGTCCGCGTGCTGCATCTGCCAGGCGCGAAGTTGACCTCGGACCCCTCGCACGGCGGACAACTCCACACCGAGCAGCGGACCGACGTCGGGGGTAGGACCCAAGCGCGATGGATCGCCGCGCCGGAGCCGGATGCTGCGCCGGAAGCCCTGCCCGAATCTCGGCCGGAACCTGGACCGAACCCCGCGCCGGGTTTGGATGTCGCACCGGAAACGCAGCCGGAACAGTCCCCCGAGCCCGAGCCGTCCGCCGCCCCCGCGCCGGTCATCCCATCATCGTTCCCCCTCGCCGAGCACTTCGGCCGAGACAACCCGCCGCGGTTCCTCGGCCTGCGCGCCGAGATGTTCCCCTACCGGCAGGAGCAGAACTACCGGACGGGCTACAAGGACGCCATCGCGCTCCGCAACGATCCGTTCTTGGAGTCGAGCGGCTGGTACGGCGCGCTCAAGGGGCGCAAGGGCGACTACTGGCCGCTGAACTTCCACGTGAAGTTGATCGGGAAGCAGCCGTCCGAGAAGCAGGCGCCGCTCTACGAAGGCATCGACGGAGATCTCTGCGCATGGTGGACCGGCCTCGACGACGCGACCCGTGAGCGGTTCATTGCCGAGTACGCGAACCCGGTCAAGCAGGACATGCCGGGCGCTTCCGGCGCCGGCGCAAAGCCCGCCGACGGCCGCGACCCCCGCCACGAGGACGCGGCGCTTGAGCTTCCGCCCGGCATGGAGAAGATGGCCGCGCGAGGATGGAAGCTCCACGCCTACCAGGCGAAGGCGGTGAACTTCGTCGCGAAGCACGCGCGACGCGCGATCTGGAACATGGAGATGGGACTGGGCAAGACGATCGCGGCCCTCGCCCTCTTCCATCACATGAAGGCGCAGGGCAAGGTGACGCAGATGATCGTCACCGCTCCGCTGTCCGCGATCAACTCGTGGCGGAAGGATGCCGAACGGACCTCCGATGCGAGGATGGGGATCGCCGCGGGGCTCACGCCGTCGAAGCGCGCCGCGGTCTACCGCGACTTCGAGGCGGGCAAGATCGACGTGCTCGTGACGACCCCCGACTCCATGGCCAGCGATGCCGCGGAACTCGGTCGCCTCGTTGATCGCAACCCGAGCGCCGTCCTGCGGATCGCCGACGAGGTCCACCTGTACAAGTCGCCGACGGCGCGGCGCACGAAGGCGTGGCAGGCAGTGCTCGGCGGCAACAAGCCCGGCTACGTCGTCGGGATGACGGGCACCGTCAAGCCGAACGGAAGCGAAGACCTCTATCACGTCATCGACGCGGTCTCGCCGAAGAAGCTGGGGTGGAGCGTCTGGACGTTCGCCGCGCGGTTCTGCTCGATCCACGAGATCAACATTGGGGGTGGCCGAACGGCCAAAGAGATCGGAGGGTTCGACCGCAAGAAGCTCGACGAGTTGCGGCGCGAACTGGACGACACGATGTTCTCGCGCACGCTCGCCGATCCAGACGTCGAGATCGCGCTGCCGAAGCGCCACGACATCGCGCCAGAGATCGAGCCGGACGCGCACCAGCAGAAGATCACGACGCTGCTCGGGAAGTACATGAAGCTGCGCCGGAAGCTGAATCGGGCAGATCAGATCCACGGCGATGACTGGCGGACCAACCCGCGTCTGGCGCGCCCGTCGCCTCTCACGGCGGAGGATAGCCACGAGGCGATGGGGGGCCGGGGCACCGACCTCGCAACGATCGAGGCCCGTAACCGCATCGCGTTGCACGGCCTCCACGATGCCGCCGAGCACTACGACCGCGCGCTTCGCGGCGAGCTCGGCCCCGATCACCAGGCCGCCGCGATGGCGGCGCCTACAGACGAACTGCCGCTGATCATCGCCGCGCAGCAGATCGCGATCGATCCGCGGCTCGTGCACGAAGGCTTCAAGGCCGAGTCGGAGAACTACGAGTCCCCCAAGGTCGCCGCATGCGCCGACGCGATCTTCGCGCACATGCAGAACCATCCCGACAAGGCGGTCCTTGCCCTGACGAGCTTCCTCGGCGGCATGAGCGTGCTGAAGGCGGCGCTCCTCCGGCGCGGCTTCGCCGAGCACGACCTGGGCATGTACAGCGGCTCGACGTCGGAGCAGGCGCGGTCGAAGTTGGTCGACGGAACGAACAGCGGCGCGACCAAGGTGCTGATCGCGCAGAACACGGCGATGATGACGGGCGCGAACCTCCAAGAGCGCGCGAACATGGTTGTCCACCTCGATACGCCTTGGCGACCCGACGTGCTCTCGCAGTCGACGGCCCGCGTCTATCGGCAGGGGCAGAGGCACGTGACTGTGGTCTTCCGCCCGGTCGGGTCGAACGTCGAGCGGAAGATCGAGGCGAAGGTCGCGAGCAAGATCGCCGAGACCGAAGCGGCGACCGGCAAGCGCATGGTCGGTGAAGCGAAGCTCGCTGCGACCATGGAGCCCGGCGGCGGGCGTTCGCCGCTCACGCTCGACGAGTTGCTCAATCACTTCGGCGCAGGGGGTGAGGAATGACCATCGACTACGACCACCTGACGCCGACCTCGGTCGCGCAGGCGCTCCAAGACCTCGCACCCCAGGGCGGGCTCCGGGGCGCCAGGGCCTGGCCGCCAGTCGTGCGAGCGACGGCGCTCGCGAAGCTCAAAGCGTACATCCGTGGCAAGGCCCCGACCGGCGTCTGGCCGGAATGGGCTGAGCATGAACTGGTCGCGGCGCGGCGCGACGCCGCGCACATGCGACTCCGCGTGATCCAGGGAGGCGCCGCGTCGTGATTCGGATCGCCCGCGTCGTGTTCGGCGAGATCGCGAAGGGAGCCGCGCAATTCGGTCTCTTCGGGCCTCACGCCGCTGCGGCGCGTACGGCGAGCCCCGGAGGGGCGTGGGGTGGCGGAGCTCCGGCATCGGGGACGCACACGGAGGAGCGAACCGACAAGACGGGACGGACCGAGAAGCGCACGGTGCGCGATGAAGGCCCGGCGCAGCTTGGACTACTCGGCGGCGCGACGCCGCTCGGTCAGGCACCGAAGTCTGCCTCTTCGCAACGTCCTCGGCTGGCGCTGAATCCGTCGTGCATGCGGTGCGGCGGACTGATGCCGCGACACGACGAGCACGCGCGCGGCACGACGTGCGGCGCATGCGCTCGCACCGTTGACTGGATTGCCGCCGCCGATCATCGAACCTTCGCCGGCCTGCACGGATAGGAGATCGTCATGGGGTTGCTCGTGTTCATGCTCGGTTCCGAAGGCACGAAGGCGGTCGGCCGTGGCGATACCGCGACCATGGACCTCTTCGGCGGTGGCGACCCGACCCACGGCGGCAAGCTCCACGCCGAGAAGCGCACCGACAAAGCGGGGCACGCCGCGACCCACTACGTGCTTGGGACGCAGGCGCCGGGCGGGCGCTCCCTTGAGCCGGGCGGGGCGACCGCACCGCCGCCCGCACCGAAGCCCAACATCGGCGCGGTTGCTCAGACCGTGCATGGCCTCACCGGCGGACCGAAGCCCGCCACGCCACCACCCGCCCCCGCTGCGGCCCCTCCGAAGGCACCCATCAAGGTGGACCGGGCGGCGCCCAACGCGCACGACTACCTCACCAACGAGATGCGCGACCCCGAGCACGGCCCCCACGTCAAAGACGCGCTCTATTCATTCTGGGGCGCCCGCCACAAGGAGGCAGGCACCGATCCTTCGACGCTCAAGCGCCTTCCGTGGGAGCAACAGCAGGCCCTGTTCGCCGAGTTCCGCCGGAAGCACCTGGACAGCGACGAGTCCCATTCGGGCCCGTACAACGACGGCAAGACCGGATGGGATAGCACCGACCCCCGCGCTTCCGGCGCCAGGGTTGTGGGCCATTTCCTCAAGAGCCGGTTCGACTCCGACACTCCACGGGAACCAGGACCGGCCGAGAGCCGGCCCGCCCAGGCAGCACCGGCCCCCGCCAGCGCCGCATCTAAGCTGGCGCGCAAGAGCACCGAAGACACAGCGGTCACCGACCCGCGGCGCAATGTCCGCGACGATGCCCTCGCTGCGAACGCCCGCCATCACGACCTTCGCATCGACCACGAGGGCAAGGCCAAGACGGCCAGGGCGGCCGGGCATGATGACGTGGCCCAAGCCCACGATGACGCAGCCGTGGCTCACGACCACGCGAGTTCGCAGCACGGGCGCCTCGCCCGCGATGGCGATGACTACAAGGAGCGCGCCACCAAAGCCTCGGCGGCGGCGGAGAATGCCAGTCAGGAGGCCATGATCAAGGCCGCAAGCGCGGCGGGCACGGCGACGAAGGCGCCGAAGCGCAAGACCGACGGGGGCCACGTCCAGGCGTACATGCACGAGGTCGTCTCCCCTCATGCCCAGGGCGAAGCGTACCCGGCCTACGCCGATCTTCACCGGGGCGACCGCCTACTGCACCAGCATTTCGACGGCGTGAACGACTTCCGCAAGCCGACCAACGCCGACGACGCCGACGCGATGGCCGACACCCTGGAAGAGCACTGGCACGGCGAGCGCGACCGGGCCTTCGATGAGGAGGACCGCGAATCGAAGGTGTGGCATGGCCGCACCGGGCAGGCGTTGCAGGCTCACGCCGCGACGATGCGCAAGCACGCCGCGGACCTCCGGGCGCCGTCCAGGCCGAAGTCACGGCGCGCATCGCCCAGACGGTCCGCGAGTTGAGCCGCAAGAGCACCGGGGTCAACCCCGGGGCGCGGTGGGGGGGGGCCGCCGCGAACGTGTGGACCAACCGCCGAGTCGGGATCGGTGACACCGTGGAGAAGGCGTTGATCGTCAACCGCGTTGTCTTCAATGCCGCGCAGAGCCACGACGACCTCGACGGGGCCCCGCCGTTGGGGGGTATCAGCGAGGCGACGTTGCGGGCGTTCGCGCGCCCCCGGATCGCCGCCCCATCCGAGGATGCCATCGCCGCGATCGGGCCGGGCGAGATCGACCCGTTCGAGGGCGTCGGCGAGGAGGAGAAGGGGCGCGTCTTCCTCGACGAGGACAAGGCGCAGAAGGCCCACCATCGCGTCGCCGAACAGTACGGTGCCACCGAGGCCGACGGCAACCGCTACTGGCGCCTGAAGGCCGGGATCTACAAGCGGATGGGGGGCGCGTTCGGCCGGCCAAGCGGCGGCCACGCTCCCGACTTCGAGGACGGCGCGAAGGCCCTGGCGTGGGTCGATATGCCCGAGGCCACCCCCGCCCGCCCGCGCATCTTCACGGCGGACTTCCGCCGCCATACTCGGACAGCGCAATGGCGTCGCCAAGCGTGATCTCCGGCCCGGCTTCGGGCATCATCCCGGCGGAGGTCCAGATGCACCTGATGTTCGCCACTCACGGCCTGTTCGAGGTGCTGAAGGACGCGGGCGACCGCTGGATAACCATCCACCCCAATGGGCCGAACGAGCCAGGCCACCCAGTGTTAGTGAAGACGGACCCGCACAACCCGAGCGTGGGGCGCATCGTTGCCGGCGCTGGCGGCAAGCTCAACTACACGACGGTCCACCTGAAGAGCCCGGAGGGCTACAAGCGCGAAGCCAGCGAGAAGCGCGCCAAGAAACAAGCCGCGGCCGCAAGCGCTCGCTTCGACCCCGATGGCGGGGCGAAGAAGAAGAAGAGCTTGCAGGCGCTCAATGAGAACCGGCAGCGAGAAGAGCACGCGCGCCTCGGCGCCATCGCCGAGCGCCTCGGGTGGGGCGACGCCGACAAGGTGACGACGCCCGACGATGCCGAACTGCGCGGGCTCGATCCGAAGACGGCCGATCGCGTGAAGCGCGAGCACATGCAGAAGCTCGCGCGCGACGTTCGCGCCGCCGCCCTCGCCGCCAAGGATCTGCTCGTCACCGACGCCGACGCCCGTGCGCAGGCGGGGATCGGCGAGGTGCCGTTGCGCGCCGACGAGACGCACTTGGGCGCCGCTGCGTTCCTGCCCGACACCGAGATCAGCAAGGCGCGCGGCTACAAGCCGGAGACGTCCGCGGTGGACGACGCGACCGTCCGCGCCGACAAGGTGCGCGCGCTCGAAGGGCGGATGCGGGACGCCGCCGAGAGCGGCAACCCCGAGGATGCAGCTCGAACCGCCGGACGCTTGGCGCGGACAAGGCAGATCGATCCGCACGAGATCGATGACGCAAGCCCGACCGTGCTCGCCGGGTGGGCCCGGGTCGTGTCGCAGCGATACGACCGGCTCACGAACTACACGGCGGCGGCGCAGATCATCAAGGGGAAGCGGGGCGAACAGGGACCGGCCGATCCGATCTCCGAAGAAGAGCGCGCCGAGCTCGACCACATGAGCAAGCTCGTGGAGGGTGCGATCAACGAGGGGATCAACAACGCGAGCAGCGGGTTCGGGAAGAAGAACTTCCCGACGTGGCTCAAGCTCGCGCACAAGCACGGTCTTCTCGATCCGGCGGCCGCCCGCGAGATCGAGCAGAAGGCGGCAGCGCTCCGCTACGAGGAGGCTGGCGCGCCATCGCCGGAGTCGCTCACTCCTGACGCGCTCGCCAAGCTCGACGGCCGAGCGCTCGACGTGCTCGTCGCGGAAGCCGCGACCCGCATCCGGGGTGACGTCTCGCGCACACCGGCGGAACGAGAGGCGGCGCAACAGGCGCAGCGCGCCGTAGCGCCCACGCCCGGCGCCGGGCCCGCGCCGGCCGATCGCCAGCAGGAGATGGGAGGGGTCACCAACCCCGGGCCGCGGCAAGACCTCCGGGAAGAGGCGCTCGTCGCCCCCGAAATGGGACCCGAGGAGAAGCGCGCCTACCTCGCCCGCGCACTCGATCTCGGCGTCATCGGGCCCGAAGCGAAGCCCAAGCCGACCGCGGATGATCGAGACGAGAAGCGCGAGGCGCGCGACACCGCGATCACGGAAGGCCGTACGGCGGCCGAGGTGCTTGCGCTCCATGAACAGCTCCGCAGCGTGCGCAGCTCCTTCCGGAAAAAGTCTCAGGCGATCCACCGCGGCGAGGCGGTGGAGGGGACGGAGTACGATCCGGAGGCCGACGTCGGGCCACATGCGCGAGTGGCGCGCGGCGGGGCCGTAGACCTCCACATCGATCCGAAGGCGACCGCCGACCTCGTGCAGGGCATCGAAGACGAGATCCGGACGCGCGCGGCGCGGTCCTTTCTCGATGAGGTCCACGGTGCGTACGAAAGCACCGAGCACCTGCGCCCCGAAGACGCGCAGGCGGATCGCGAGCGGCACATGAGCTTTGGCGCGGCAGACGCGCTGAACAACCACGCGCAGACCATCCTGGGCGGGCCGGTGCTCGACCGCCAAGCGATCGACACCCTGGGGGCCGACGGCGCAGCGCAAGTGCTCGCGTGGGCCGTGCACCAAGCGCGAGAACATGAGGCGGATGCCATCCACGGCGCGCTCGGCGACTATCACGCGGGGACGCAGGTCGAACAGGCCGAAGACGCGATGGGGCAGAGTCGCGAGAGCTTCGACGCCGCGAACGAGATCCACCAGGGCATGCTCGCGCAGGAGACGGGAGACCTCGCAGACTGGCACGCGAAGAACCAGGAGCGGATCGGCCACATCCACCGCGCACGGGAGGCGCTCGGCCGGACGCTCGGAGCGCTGGAAGCGACCGCGTCTCTTCATCGCGCCATGGGGCGCCAGCCTGCGGAATCGGTCCGCGTCTCGCTCGGGCCGACGCAGACCGAGACCGTGACCCGGCAGCTTCACGCGATCGGACTCGGCGCAGAGGACTACGAGATCCACGACGACGGGACGAACAAGTGGGCGGAGATCAAGGCGTCGGGCTTCCCGAAGCTCACCCGCAAGATCGATCCGGCCGACGTGCGCCTGCACGCCGACATGGAGGCGATCAAGCGGGGCGATCACGATCGGGCGGGCTATCTGCCCCCGAACTTCGCGAACCGCAGTGAGGCCCCGCCGTACATCGGTCCAGCCGCGCCGATGCTCGAGGAGCCGTTCGACTATGGCCTCACGAAGCACTCCGACGTGAAGACCGCGGTGGAGGCGTACATCGGACAGCGCGTCAACGACGGGTGGAGCCCCGCGCAGATCAACGCCGATCTGTTGCGCGACGAGCACAGAACCGCGTTCGATGCGGCAGGCCCAATCGAGCACCCCGGCGTGAAAGCGTGGGAGATCGCCAACCCGGCCCCCCCCGCCAAGGTCAAGGACTGGACGGGTGACGAGACCGACAACCCAGATCACGCAGCGTGGCAGAACCGCCGGTCCGCGCACGCCATAACGCTCGGGCCAACGCCGGCAGGTTCGTCGCGTCACTCCGAATTCGTGGCCGCGACCAACGAGTTGCTTCCGGCCCGCCACAGTGACCCCAAGCGGGAAGGTGAAGCGCGAGACGATCTGGCCCGCCTGGACACGGCCAGCGCCGATCCCGAGCAATTCTCACGGCTCGCGTCGAAGTACCGCGTCATGAGCCCCTACGCCCGGCGCAAGGCGGCGCTCGAAGAAATGGCCGAGGAGCCAGGCATGGCCGATGATCTATCGCACGCCGCCGAGCGGGCGGGCGTCGAGACCGAGAAGCGCAAGCCCAAGGACATCGCTGCCGACATCCTCGCCATGGAGCACCCCAACGGGGAAGGCTTCATCCACCCCACCCACGTCGAGGACGTGCGCAGGGAAATTAAGGCAACGGCGGCCGGAGAACGCAACCCGAAGATGATGGCCGAGCACTACGGCCCTATCCTGCGCGCCATCGCCGAGGATCACATCGCGCGCGACCGGGGCGGGGATAAGACCGGCGCCCTGCATCACCAGGAGATTGACCCGCAACATACCCAGGATGCCGCCTTTCGGGCGCTGGCCCGCCACCCCGAGGCCACCGCCGCCTTCAAACCCACCCACGAATTGACCCACCCCGAGCGCGAGGCCCTGCGTCTGGCCTTCCACCGCTACCACGCGATGCGGGACACCGAGTCGGCACCTCGTCCCGACGAGGCTATGGCGGCATGGCGCAAGAACAGCCCCGAGCCGGTCATCGAACAGCGGGACATGTTCGATACGGGTCCCAGCATGGAGGAGAAGCACGCCGCGTGGAAGTCGCGCCACGACGCCGCGAAGACCAGCGCGGAGACGGCCTACAACAAGGGCGCCGAGCAGCAGGAGGTCATCGACTGGCCGGGCTACGTCAGGGCCCACCGTGGCGCCCATGCGGCCTACGCGGCCGTGCAAGACCTCGTGCGGGGCCGATTCATGCAGGATTTCCATGGGCAGTACCAGGGTCTTTCCGGCAAGCCGTTGAAGTCCGGTACAGAGCCCATCCGCGGCTGGCGCGAGCACCGGCACGGCATGGATCCCGAGTTCCGCGAGTGGTGGAAGACCGAGCGTGACAAGGCGCAAAACGCACTGCGGGAGCGGGACACCGGAGGGCGCTACGCCGAGGGCGCCGTGCGCGACCGCATCGACAAGCGCATGGAGAACGAAGGCGCGACCAGTCAACAGCAGGTCACGTCGGGCATCGGCGACATGCCCACGGCGGCCCCCCATGGCGGCCCCCCCGAAGGCCACGAGCGCATGACGCTCGGCGAGAACGTCGAAGCGCATCTGGCCGACATCGTCGGGGCGCACGCCGACATGATCGATCCGCGCAAGCCCTTCGCGGCCCGGTTCGGCGTCCACATGGACGCCCGCCTCGGCGACGACAAGGTGCACCAGCAGCGCGCGATCAATGCATGGGGACGCGCGGGACGGATCGGGCTCTTCCTCGGGGCCGGGAGCGGGAAGACCAACGTCGCGTTCGGCGCGTTCGGGGAGGCTCGCGCACGAGGCCAAGCAGCCCGCGGGCTCTACGCCGTGCCGAGCATCGTGCAGGAGCAGTTCGGGGGGGAGGCTCTCGCGTTCCTCAGGCCCGGCGAGACGCGATGGTGGGCGAAGGGCGGCGCGCCCCGCGAAGAGCGGATGGCCGCCTACCGCGATCCGAACACGCACATGGTCGTGACCACACACCAGTCGCTCCGCGACGACGTGACACACATGCTCGCGCAGCACCTCGACACGCCCGAAGCAGATGTCACGGCGAAGATGACGGGCTACAACGCCGACGGCGAGAAGCACGCCGGGGCCTGGGATGAGGCCCAGACCGACGCGAACGTGAAGGCCGCCTTGCAGGCCCACGGGGCCGATGGCCTGCTAGACTTTCTGGCCATCGACGAGGGCCACACCGCGTTGAACCGCGCAGGGAAGCAGGACTCGCACCTTGCGCGCGTCATCGACTCGCTAGGCCGAATTTCCAAGCATGTCGGGTACATGACTGGTAGCCCGGTGAAGAACGATGCTAGCGAGATCCACGATCAACTCGTGAAGATCGCCCCGGACAAGTACGGGCCCGGCGCCGACAAGATCGGCCGCGCCGAGTTCATGCGCCGGTACGGCGGTGACACCACGGCGAGTGCCGCGGCGCTCCGCCGCGAGCTCGCCAAGCACACCTATCTGGGCCGCATCGATCCAGGCACCGATGCGAGCTACCACCACGAGACGCTCGCGCCGAGCGAGCCTCAGCGGGCGCGGTTGGCCGAGATCGAGCGTGCCTACATGGACGCCCGCCGGGCCAAGCAGCGCGGCGACGTCGACATCGACGCGGTGCGGCGCCTGTCACCGGGCGCCTTCAAGGACGTCCCCAAAGACCAGCATCACGATGTCGCGAAGCGGCTGTCGGCGGCGCTGGGCATGGCCAGGGACGCGGCGTTCAACCACGCCGTGAACATCCACCCCGAAGGCGCGAAGCTCGACCGCATCGCCGAGATCGTCAAGCAACGCACGGCGGAGACGGGGCACGACGGGAAGCCCAAGGCCGGCGTCGTCTTCGCGCGCAACATGGATGCCGTCGAGGCCATCCGGGCGCGGCTGGAGAAGGACGGCCACAAGGTCGTGACGTTGACCGGCAAGGATGCCGCCGACAAGAAGGCCGAGGCCAAGGATGCCTTCCAGGGCGGGCACGCCGACGTCATAGTGCTGTCCAACGCGGGCGCCACGGGGGCGAACCTGCATCGCGGCAGCTACGAGATCCAGCACGACATCCCGCAGACGTACATGACATGGGACCAGCGCCAAGCGCGAATCAACCGGATGGACCCCACGCAGAAGGGCGGCCCCCCGCGGAAGCTCGACGTGCACACCCTCGCGCTCGATCATGCGTGGGAACACGCCAACAAGGCGTGCCTCGAGCGCAAGGAGGCTCTGCACGACGCCCTCTTCGATGGCGCGGGTGAGCGCCTCGACGACACGGGACTCGCGCACTACCTTCGCGAGCGGCTCCGGCCCGAGATGAACGAGGCCGGAGAGGAGCGCGCCGCGTGAAGCCGACCACCGATTACAGTGCAGACCACCGGGAGAACATCGTCCGGAACCTCGCCCGCGTCGAAGCGCACCTGCAAGTCGCGCAACATCACCAGCGTCAGATCCGTGCGGGGCTCGTGCGCGAGCGCGACGACGTCCAGCGGGACCTCGAGTATCACGCCCGCCTACTGATCGACCCGAGGAACGGGGCATGGACGGCGGAGGATCGCGCCGACTACGAGGCGAAGCTGGCGCGGCGCCACAAGCTCGACACCCTGCTCGCCAACGACGAGACCACCACCAGAGGATAACACGATGCCGATCTACGAGCACAAGTGCTCCTCGGGCCACGTCACCGAGGATCTCCGGGCCGTCGCCGATCGCGACACCCCGGGGCCGTGCTCGGCCGTCGTGGGCCGAGACAATGAAGGTCAGCCGATTCGCTGTGCTCGGCCGACGGCGCGCGCGGGTGTGGAACACTGCCAGTTTTACATGAAGTACGACGCCACCCAGCTCTGTGCGCCGAGGCATCCCGGCATGAGCGGGTGTCAGAACGAGAGCCGCCGCGTTCCCGCGGGGACGGTCCGATAGGTGACCGTCGCGTGCAAGTGCGGTGAGCCCCTCGGCGACGCGAGCGGGCCGAACGGCGAGCTGAAGGCGCGACGGGTGACGTGGGCCAACGGCCGACTTCGGGTGAAGTGCCCAAAATGCCACGCCTACCACGAGATCCAGGGCGTATCGGTCATCCCGACCCCGAAGAACCTGCTGATCCTCACCTCCGCTGCGCAAGCGCCTGCGCAACAAGTGCGCAAATAGTTGCGCAGTCCTGTTGACGCCCGCCCCTCGCCGCCCCTAGTCTAGCGCCACGACTAGGTGCACGGCGAAAGCCGGGTTGTCGCTGCGTCCGCCCTTCCAAAGGCGATCACGCAACGGCTGCCCGGCTTTTTTCGTTTGGGGGAGAGGTTGGACGCACGGCGCGTGATGTTCGGAGGTGGCGGCTTCGTCGACACCGTTCCTGCGCCCGCCGACGTCCAAACCTACGACGAGGCCACGAAGGCCGGCTCGATGGGAGCGCACGCGCCCGATCTCGTGTTCGAGAGCGGAATCCGCAAACGCAACGGCGTGACCGTCCCGCATGGCGCTCGGTGGGTGTGGCTCCGCGCCAGCGACGAGCGTCCCGATCTGCAGGGCGAGATTGTCGACGCCGAAACGATCCGCCGTTTCCGCGACTACATCATTTCGCAGGCCGGTTGGCTCGATCTGAACCACTGGTCGCGCCCGCAGAAGTTCCCGCCGACGCTGGCCGCCGCCGGCCGATCGCCCGAGGAGTACGTCATCGGGGCGATCACCGATCTCCGCGTGTCGCCCGACGGGACGACCTACATCGAGGGCTTTCTCTGGCCGAAGGGCGTCAACTCGCACGCAGATACCGTGTGGGAGTGGTTGCGCCTGGCCCCCGAGAAGGTGCACGCGAGCGTGGGCGGCCCGGCGATCTCTCGCGAGCGCGAGCGCCTCCCCACTGGCGCTTACGTCACGCGCTTGAGGTTGCTCATGAACCACTGCGCGATCTGCAACCAGGGCGTGCACGTGGACACCGAGGTTCGGACGGCCCCGTTCGGCGAGTTCACGAAGGCGCTGATCGACGGCGTCTCGGACGGGCTGCTCGGCGTCGTCGCCGAGTTCGTCCGCGGCCCGGCGGTGCGCGAAGTGGCTAAGGACGTCGCCGCAGCGGGCGGCGCCGACGGCATCAACGCGCAGGGCGCCGTCCCCGAGGATCTCGAAGGGGCAGCCAAGCCCGAAACGATCAAGGACACCGGGGCCGCAAGCCCCCAATCGGGGCTCGCAGATGGCCCTATCAACTGCGGTCACTTCCGAGCGGGGCAGCTCCCCAGCGACGCCCACGCGTTCGCGCACATGACTCAGTGCCTCGGATGGAGCGCCACACGGGCGCGGGACACGCTACGACTTGCTCGGCATGAGCCGAGCCACCAGGAGGCTGCGGCATGAGCCATAGTGCGGCGGAGCGGATGCGGGCGCAGGCGGAAGTCCTGCGCGGGATGCTCAATGGGACGACCGAGGCAGGAAAGGCGGCGGCCCCTCCGGCGGCCCCTCCGGCCGAGGAGCCCGACGGCGACGAGGGCACGCCATGCCCCAAGTGCGGCACGCCTTGCGGCGAGGACGCCGAGGCGTGCCCCAAGTGCGGCACGCCTTGCGGCGAGGACGCCGAGGAAGAGGGGCCCGAGGCCGGGAAGACCCTCGATCTGCCCCCCGGCGTCGAAGGCGTCACGCTGATCGACGGCGACCAGTTCATGAAGGCGCTGGGCGACGTCATCGACCAGCGCGTCGCCGCGCTGCTCGACGCCGCGCTCGCGCCGGTGCACAAGGCGCTCGAAGGGGTCGCCGGAGCGGCCGAAGTGCAGATGGCGGTACTCGGAGAGGTCGGGAAGAGCATGGGGGCGCTGCGCCTCGTGCCGGCCGCCGTCCCCCGTCGGGCGGGCATCGCCACCCCGAACGCCCGCCCGCTCGCGGAGCCGGGGGGGGCCGCCGCCATCGGCGCGCGCATCGGAGGCGCGACCGACGTGGTGAGCCTGATCGAAGAGCAGCTCAAGAGGATGGACGCCGGGACGCGCGAGCGGCGCCTGACCCGACTCGTGAACACTCAGCATATGGACGTGCACCTCGCGAATCGGATCGTGGGGAGCGGGGGAACGATCCCCCGCGACGTGAGCTTCAACGCGGAGGCCGTCAAGGCCGCCCTGGACGCCGACGCCCGCTAGGCGACCGGCACATCCCGGGGGCGGGGCCCCCGCGAGAGGAAAGGTACTGAAGTGGCAGACGGAATGAACGGAATCATGGTCCCCCTCACCCCCGAGGTGATTCAGATGTTCGGAGGAGCCGAGCGGGTGAAGTCGCTGGTCGCGATGGGCGGCGCAGGGATTCTCCCGATGACGGCTGATCTGCTGCGCCTCGGCGGCGGCGAGGAGCACCTGACGGCCGTGATGGGCGCCGGCGGCGCCGACGGCATCAACGCGATGGGCGCCGTATTCGAGAACCTCGAAATGACGGCGCACGTGCTGCTCTGGCGGCGCGAGCACCTGCACCTGCTGCGGATCCTGCCCAGCGTGCCGGCCGTCTCGATCAACCATGAGTACGACGTCGTGACGGCGTACGGTGAGATCGGCGGCCCGATCTTCACCGCCGAGGGCACTCTGGGCTCGAAGGAGAGCTTCAGGGTGCGCCGGTCCACGAACCGGATCGTGACGCTCCAGCACGTCAACCAGGTTACCGGCACCGCGCAGGACCAGAAGATCGTCTCGATCCTCGGATCCAGCCGGACGCTCGAGGCGAACCGAGAGGGCGTCCTGAGGCTGCACCTGCTGAAGAAGGCGGTCGCCATCCTCTTCGCGGACACGAGCACGACCACATCCGATCTCCGGTGGAAGGGCGTCTTGCAGCTCTGGCGCGAGCAGCGCGCCGACGCAGCGTTCGCCGATCAGCCCTACGGCGTCGACCCCGAGGTCTTCGTCGACTGCCGGCTCGGCCGGCTCGGCCGCTCGCGCATCGAGAGCGCCGGCGTGCGCGTCTTCGAGGAGGGATGGGGCCAGCTCAACTACGTCGCGATGGACCCCGCCACCTCGGCCGGCTTCCAGGGCGAGATCGAGCGGTTCGTCGACACCGGCTTCGCGATGGAGCGCATCGACGCCGGGACCGCGAAGGAAGGTCACATCCTCGGCACGACGATCGCCGGCATCCGCCACCAGGGCGGCGTCGCCCGGTTCCTCGTAGACAACACGATGCACCCCCAGTTCCACAAGGGCATGTGGATTGGAACCCCGGCGGCGGGCGCCCCCGCCCAGCCGGCGCTGCCCGTCGCGGCCGTCCTCGCCGCCAACGCGAACAGCCGGTGGGATGCCGCGGACATCGACGGTGCCAACGCCGTCATCCGCTACCGCGTCCAGGCGCTCAACGACTCAGGCTACTCCGAGGCGAGTGCCGCGCTCGCGGCCATCGACGGGCTCGACGCGGGCGACTCCGTGCGCCTGACGATCACGACCCGCGCTGACGCGCTGTCCTACCGACTCCTGCGGAACACCGCGGCCACGCCCGGCGTCTACTGGGAGATCGCTGAGATCAGGAACGACGCGGCCGAGTTGACCGTCGACGACCACAACTGGTTCATCCCCGGCGGCCGGTGGGCCATCGGCTTCGAGATGATGAACGCGAAGAGCGGTGAAAACCGCCTGGTCGCGAACCCCTACGACAACGCGATCCGGATGGCCGTGCTCCGCGAGCTGACCTCGCGCCGGATGGCCGACATCGGCGACTTCGAGTGGGAACGCATCATCGAGCGCTGCTGCCCCGAGGTCCCGCAGCCGCTCCGCGTCGTCGTGTGGTACAACATCGGGAACCGCTCGTAAGAGCGCCCGGCGTGTGACCGCGGCTGGATTGCGCTGACCGGCCGCGGTCAACCACATCCCGAGGCGCACCGCGGAGGCACCACCACATGAGCGAAATTCGCCATTGCACCCTGACGCAGATCCGAACGGAAGGCCCGTGGCTCACCGATGTCACGTTGGGCGGCATGGCCCTCGCCTTCGGCGCCAGCGGCTCGGCGTCGAGCAACGGAAATACGGCGCTGCCAGAGTCGGTCGGCATCGCGGCCGAGAAGCGGCCGCAGCGATACCGCGTCACCTGGCATGACGGGCCGTGCCCCGCGACGCGCACTGCTCGCGCGGCGCGCGCGACGATCGGGCGACGCCCCGAGCCTCCCACCCGGGAGGAGATCATCGCGGCAGGAGTCGCGGCGTCCGACGCTGACGCAGCGGTCGCCTTCCAGCGCTACATCCACGCGCAAGCGGTGTTTCCCTACGGCGTCCTGCCGATGCCGCCGAAGGGCAGCGAGCCGATGCTCGACCGCTTTCTGCGGCATGACGATCTGCCGAATGGCAACGAGCCCGTCCACGCCGAGCCCGAGGCCCGCAAGAGTCCTGGCCCCAAGAGGCACTTCGACCGGCGCCGCGAGGAGCTCGAAGCCCTCGTGGCGGACGAAGATAACGGTGGCGATGCGCTGCGCGCCATCGCGGAGCGCCTGAACGTCGCGTTCGATCCGAGCCGACGCAATCTGGCAGCGGCAATCCTCGCCGCAGAGCGTCCGCATGACACGAAGCGGATGAAGAGGTAACCCATGCCGAACGGCACCAGCCGCCGAAGCGCGTCCGACATCCAGGAGCTTCACCAGCAGGCGTTCCGCCGACCTGGGACAGATCCGCTCGCCGTCAAGTCGGTCCGGGGCCAGCGCACGTACGCGCTCCCGGGGTTCGGTTTCTCCCGGGCGAAGTTCGTGGACCCGGATGCCGATCCGCCGATCGCCGCGGATGACGCTGAGCCGCTGCCCGCTGCCCAAATCGCTGATCCCCGGACGGCCGCCACAGCCGATCGCGCGCGCCTCTTCGACCTGCGGCAGTTCTCCGCCGCGGGGTTCTACCTCGAGTTCCTCGACGCGGATGGGGCGCCCGTCGCCCTCGACAACACGAGCACCGTGACGGTGACGGCTTGGCGCCGCCAGGACAACGGCGACATGGTGCGCGGTCCCGTCTTCGCGGCGGTCGGTCACCGCATCGAGCAGACCGACGACACGGTGATTGGGCGATACGTTCTCTACCAGATCACGGACATCGCGCTCGTCGATGCCACCACGGTCCGGCTCCGCGTCGCCGGCGAGGGCATCGGTTTCGTCGAGTAGCCGTGCAGCGGCGCAACTCCATTGCTGGCGCTGCCGTTCTCGACACGCTGACCGTGCGCGAGCTCACGGCCGGGTTCGTAGGCACAGAGCCAGACGACAACGCCGAGCACCAGATCCACGGCATTCTCCGCCTCACCGGATCCCCCGATACCCTGGTGCTCGACGTCGCGGAGCACGCCCGCGTCATGGGGCTGCTCACCGCAAGCCGGCTTGCCGTCGGACTCACGAGCGCGCCCGATCCGAGCGCAGACGACCCCTACCCGGCGAGCCCCCACGACGCGGCAGACCCATACCCCGACGTCTACGGCGAGGGCGCTTCGCCGCCCGAGCGGACGGGCCTGACGGTCGACGCGGGGGGCAACGTGCGGGCGAGCGGGTTCCTGCTGACCAAGCAGGTGCCGGACGGCGTTGTGTTGCGGGCGCCGAACGGGGAGTACTACAGCTTCGTCGTGGATTCGGCCGGGCTTCTTTCCACCGTGGGCCGGCTCATCGGCCCGACACCGCCGTAGGAGTGAGCATGGCGTCATCGTTCATCAAGTGCGCCAACGTCACAACGTCGCTGACCCGTAGTGATACCCCGGCGACGATGTACGCGTTGGCGCAGAGCATTCTTGCCCTATTCAAGGCCGGCGGAACATACGACCTCGGGATCGACACCGCGCGGGTTCAGTGGAATGACGCGTCGTTCGAGGTCGTGCTCGAGGACGCGGTGATGGCCGGGCTCGCGGCCAATACTGCCACGCTGAAGTCCACGATCCGCACGGGCCTGCTCACGCTGTCGCAGATCACAGCCCTGTCGACCGCGGACATTGCGCCGCTGGAGATGTCTTCGATCTCAACCGATGCGTTCGATGCTTGGGCTTTCGATGCGTCTCTCGGGACGGGAACGGGGCGTCAGGGGTACGCGACTGCGGGGTGGACCGTGGGTAGTGGCGGGACTTACAGCAACGAGGCGGGGTACACGCAGATCACGGGCACGGCCGCTGACCGGTGTCTGCGCCGCTCTGCGGCCGGCGTCATCACCGCGGCAGGCGAGTGGGAGCTTCGCGTGAAGCTCCGCATCGCCGACGGCGCCTCGGGCGGTGCGGACTGCGGTGTCTGGTTCGACAGCGGAGTCGGCACGCTGGCCGTCATCCTCACCTTCATTTCCGGGACCCTCAACTACTTCAGCAGCGGTGCGCAGTACGTGGCCGTGTCGACGCACACACGCTTCGCACCGGACGCGACCGTCGTGCTCACGGTGCGATGCCGAGCTGCGGGGGTCGTCACGTCTCCCGGGGGACGACTCGATCTGTGGGTAGACGACACCTACGCTGGCTCCGTGAGGCGGTCTGACCTGTGGACGGTCGTCTCGGGCTACGCCCGAAACGAACTTGCCGTGGGCAGCGTCCACCCAACGGTCTCGTCGAGCAACGAAGTTCGCCTTGACCGCATCGCGGCCCGCGCCGGCATCAACCCCTGTTCCGTCTCCGTCGGCCTGCTGAC
>ERZ1292632.1170-Hain-H43-01um-R2-1170-length-26705-cov-8_pt1 | contig 26705 bp, 29 predicted proteins | sample MGYA00564407_ERZ1292632 | MGnify/ENA primary metagenome ERZ1292632 (study PRJEB36523, sample SAMEA6512637) | groundwater metagenome | collected 2019-01-08 | study: AquaDiva: Metagenomics assemblies of 32 groundwater samples | reverse complement strand
TTTTACCAAAAGTCTCAATATTATGGCTTATTTACAACCTGCGTAAGTCCTGTTATAGATGAAGCTCGAATGTTTGAATTTAAATGGTTTAATACAATAAAAATCGATGAAACACTGTCACGGAGAAATTAGACTGTTTATAAAGTATAATTAACAATAAATGAATATAGGTATTGATGGGAATGAGGCGAATGTAGAGAATAGGGTAGGGGTTAATAAATATGCCTTTAAAATCATTTGTGAGCTTTACAATGTAAACGAAAAGAAGTCTAAACCTAATAATCTTATAGTTTATCTTAAAAAATCACCTCTCCTCGACCTCCCAAAAGAAACAAAAAATTTCAAGTATAAAATTATAGAAGGAGGAGGCTTGTGGGTTGTTTCAAAACTTATGCCATATCTTTGGAAAAATCCAGAAAATATAGAAATTTTATTTTCTCCAAGCCACTACATTCCACCATTATTGACAATTCCACGAGTATGCTCAATAATGGACATTGGATACCTCGAATTTTCGGGACAATTTGAAAAAAAGGTGTTTTGGCAGTTAAAGTACGGAACTGCTATTTCTATTTTTGTCTCCAAACAGATACTAACTATATCAGAAGCTACCAAAAAGGACATTGTACGACATTATCCTTTCGCCTCGAAAAAAATAGTTGTTACTCATCTTTCCCACGATTTGGAAGATAAAGATTTTAAAATTACAGATATTGATGTGCGACGTATCAAAAACAAGTACTCTATAGTAGATGACTATATTTTATATATTGGTACGCTCAAACCGAGTAAAAACATTGATGGACTTATTAAAGCTTTTAGTCTACTGTCAACAGTCTACAGCAATATACAATTAGTAATTGCTGGTAAGAAGGGTTGGATGTATGAATCATTATTCAAACTAGTTGAAGATTTAAATCTTAAAGATAAAGTTATTTTTACAGATTATTTACCCGAAGAAGACAAAGCTCCATTAAGGCGTGGAGCTAAAGTTTTTGCACAACCTTCATTTTGGGAGGGTTTTGGGATTGATACCCTTTCTGCAATGGCCCTTGGTGTCCCAGTTGTTGCTTCAAATGTAGGAAGTCTGGCGGAAGTTATTGGAGATGCTGGAATCGTCGTAGATCCATATAAACCAGATGATATTGCACGGGGAATTAAAAAAGTTTTAAATATGAACCAAAAAGAATATAATAGATTAGTTAAACTAGGAATAGATCAAGCAAAAAAATTTAGTTGGGAGATTACGGGTAGAAAAACACTCGAGGTGCTAGAAGCTAGAATCTAGATTCTAAATTCTAAATATGAGGGACAAAAACGGAAATAAATTAAGTTTAAATCAGGCCTTGCCAAAGGTTGTTAATAGATTGGCAAACTACTGGCTTGATTTTGAATTGATGCTTCTTCGCTGGGTTGGATATATTCCCTCACATTTTATTAGAAACACAAAATATAGATTCTTTGGAATGAAAATTGGAAAAGGTTCAACAATTCATATGTGGGCAAATTTCTTCAACCCTAAAAATATTGAAATTGGAGAGGATACTATCATTGGTGACCATGCATTTTTAGATGGTCGCGACAAACTTAAAATTGGAAACCATGTTGATATTGCATCAAGTGTTATGATATATAATTCTGAACATAATTTAGAATCTGAAGGATTTGAAGCAATATCTGCACCAGTTGAAATAGGAGATTATGTATTTATTGGTCCTAGGGTAATAATTATGCCTAACGTTACAATTGGAAAAGGGGCAGTTGTTGCTGGTGGAGCTGTAGTAACAAAGGATGTAGAACCTTTTACAATTGTAGGAGGTGTTCCTGCAAAACCAATAGGAGAGAGAAAAAATAAAAATCCAAATTATAAACTTGGGAGGGCAAGGCTATTTCAGTAATGACCAAATTACTAAAAGTTTTCTTATTTGTACTATTTATTTTACTTTCTGCCTATGTTTTTCCAAAAAGTCCAGAGTTTCCAAATCCCCCATCTGATTTTGTACAATCTGGAGAGCCTGCAGATATTGAGACTTCCCTTCGTCGTGGATATTATACTAATTTAAGTAGAACTGAAGTTATTGCTCATTATGAAAAAGAGTTTAATCGTGAGTTTAATTTCTATACTCCTAGACTTAATTATCCTCCTGAAGATGCCCCTCTTGTAATACGAGATCAAACGAAAAGCACTTTTTTAGAAGAAATTGTTCATCCATTAAGAGAATCTATTTATATAAATGGATTTGAACCAAAAACTGAAGAATACGCCCAATTTTATAAAGGGATTAGGTATAAGCAAAAAATAATTGTGAGATATATACCAAGCAACCTGTGGATTAGACTATTTGCTGTAACAGGATCAATTATCTCAGCTTACTTTTTATTAAAAGAATACCAACATGCCAAAAAAACAAATTGACCTTTCTATCGTAATTGTAAATTACAATACAAAAGACATCACTGTTGAGTGTTTGAATTCCATTATTGCTAATACATCAGGCATTAATTATGAAATTATCGTTATAGACAACGCTTCGGTGGATGGTTCAATTCAAGCAATTAAAAAAATAAATGAAGTTAAACTGATTTTGAATAGTCAAAATAAAGGATTTGCACATGGAAATAATCAAGGGATTAAAGTAGCGAACGGTAAATTTGTTTTATTTTTAAATACAGATACCTTGATAAACGATAACGTTTTAGATGAAATGATTAAATGGATGGATGTTAATCCAAATGCTGGGGTTGCGACTCCTGCATTAAAAAATAAAGATGGAAGTTTACAGGGTACGGGCGGTTATTTCCCTACACTTCCACGAGTTTTTTCGTGGATGACGATTCAAGACTTGCCATTTGTTGATAATTTTATAAAGCCTTTTCATCCTTATCATTCAAAATCATTTTTTTCTAAAGGTGCTAGTTTTTATGACTCTCAAAAAGAACTTGATTGGGTAACTGGAGCATATTTAATGACAAGGAGAGATATCTTAGAAAAAATTGAAGGATGGGATGAAAGTTTCTTTATGTATGTTGAAGAAGTTGACTTGTGCTATAGAATAAAACAGCTAGGATATAAAATTTGGTATTTACCAAAATGGAGCATTATACATTTTGGTGGAGCGAGTAGCAAAACAAATGAATTTTCACTGATTAGTGAATATCAAGGAATAAAAAAGTTTTATAAAAAACTTTTTTCAAGTTGGCAATATCAAGTTTTAAGATTGCTTCTCAAAATAGGTGCACTTGGCAGGATGGTTGTTTTCGGTATACTTGAAGGACGAGAGTCAGTAAAAATATATGCAAAAGCTTATAGAGCAATTTAGAATAAATCGATCTGTGTTCATAAAACTGTTTAATTTTACATCAAAATATTTGGTAACTGCTCTTCTATTAATAATTCCTTTGTTCCCTAAATTCCCAGCCTTTAGGATTGCTGGAACTTATGTCGCAGTAAGACTTGAAGACTTTTTAATTTTAGGTACACTCTTAGTTTTTTTGATTCCAATCATATCTAATTTAAAAGTCTTATTGAAAGACAAAACAATCAGGTCAATTTTGATATTTTTAATTATTGGTCTAATATCTTTGATTTGTGGTATTTATTTAACCCAAACTGTGTCAGCAAAAATTGGTTTATTACATTGGTTAAGAAGGGTTGAATACATGTCTCTTTTTGTGGTTGGATTTATTTACCTAAAAAATATCTTTACGAAGGGAGAAATTAGTCATTTTTTGGAATATCTAATAAAACTATTATTGATAGTTAACTTAATAGTATTTTTATATGGTTTAGGCCAACGCTATTTTAATTTACCAGTAATTATTACTCAAAATGAAGAATATTCAAAAGGGGTTGCTCTTCGATGGACCCCTGGAGCTCATATTAATTCTAGTTTTGCAGGGCATTATGATCTTGCCTCCTACCTTGTTCTAACTATGCCGTTATTTATTTCCGCGTTTTTCTACTACAAAGACAAATATTCAAAAATTATTTTAGGAGCTTCAATTTTAATTGGCTTTTGGCTTTTTTCTGTTGCAGTGTCAAGAATATCAATAGTTGCCTTTCTGATGGCAACTACAATTTCCCTATTTTTACTTAAAAAATACAAAGAAATAATTGTAGTTGTTGCTATTAGTCTCGTTGCTTTTGGATTTTCACCTGACCTTCGTACTAGATATCAAAGAATATTCGATGTTGTAAAACAAAGACTTTCGACATTAGTTATTGTTTCTGCCGATGAGGGAAATGTAAACGAAGATAGATCTACTTCAATTAGATTTAATGTAGAGTGGCCAAGAGCAATAAGGGCATTCTATAAAAATCCGCTTCTAGGAACTGGATATTCATCAATTACTTTGGCAACCGATAACGATTATTTAAGGGCGTTAGGTGAGACTGGAATTTTAGGACTTATGTCACTACTTTTAATATTTATAAGTTTATATAATGTTATTGGTAAATATCAATTTGATGAATCGCTTGACTCAGTATTAATTGCGAGCTTTATTGGATCAACTATTGGAATTTTACTTACTGCTGTTTTTATAGATATCTTTGAAGCATCTAAATTTGCCATTAATTACTGGCTAATCACAGGTATTGTAGTAGGAATAATAAAGAAAAAAGAATATGCGTAATTTATTTACTCTCGTGAAATTAGTTGTGAAAGATGAATACTTTTTGTTGTCGATAATGTTGGTCTTTGGTATGATTGTCAGACTTTACAAAATTGATAACCCTGTTGCGGACTGGCATTCTTGGCGTCAAGCAGATACTGCAGCAGTTTCAAGAAATTTTGTAAGTGATGGAATAAATATGCTTTACCCAACATATGACGATGTAAGTAGTATACAAAGTGGAATTGATAATCCAACGGGAATTAGAATGGTTGAGTTTCCAATATATAATGCTATTCATACTACACTTTTTAAGACGTTTGGTGTATATACCCTTGAAAAATGGGGCAGACTAACTACTGCCTTTATCACACTATTAACTGCTTTGTTTTTGTATTTACTTGGAAAAAAACATTATTCTAGTAAAATCGGTTTATTAACTGCTTTTTTCTTTTTATTTCTACCTTTTAATATTTATTTCTCTCGTGTAATTTTACCTGATCCGCTTGGTGTTTTATTTATGGTTTCCGGACTCTATTTTTTCACCTCGACCCAGATTTATGGGGCGGGTTGGTTTATCTCTGCCATTCTATTCAGTTTGGCTTTATTGCAAAAACCATTTTTTGGAGTTTATTTACTGCCGTTATTACCTGAATTACTTAAAAAAGAAAAAATTCGTTCAAATTTGACATTTGCCTTTTTGGCATTTACACCTTTTGTGTTGTGGCGTTTTTGGACTGGTCAACATCCAGAAGGTATACCATTTTATGAGTGGGCGTTTAACGGAGATAGAATAAGATTTCATCCAGCTTGGTTTAGATGGTTATTTGGCGAAAGAATTGGAATATTAATCCTTGGAACTTGGGGGTTAGTTCCATTTGCTTTTGGACTGATGCGAAAATTGAAAAACAAATTTAATTTCTATTTTGTTTTAAGTGCGCTTTCGTATTTAATCATTGTTGCTACTGCAAATGTAAGACATGACTATTATCAAATATTAATTATTCCTCCAATTGCAATGACCTTGGCTCTTGGTACTACGTATTTGTGGAAAAGATCAAAAATAATTTTAATTCTTAGTTTGGTCACAATGTTTTTAATTAGTTGGGATAGAATAAAACCTTTTTATCAAGTCAATCATTATGAAATTGTAACTATTGGTAAAATTGTTGATGAAACTTTGCCAAAGGACGCTAAAATAGTCATTCCTTATAATGGTGATACTGCATTTTTATATCAAACAAAAAGAAAGGGATGGCCAGCAGTTGATAATTCAATCGATAATATAATTGAGCGTGGTGCAGATTATTATGTATCAATTGATTTAGGTAGTTCTGATACTGTCAACTTTTCAAAAAGATTTAAAACCATTGCCAAAACCGACCAATACATAATCCTTGATTTACACAAAGAAATTAGTCCAAAATTTGATTTAAAATAGCCACAGTTATATACTATCGGGTAATATGGAATGGATTGTTTGGGATGAAAATGAAGAAAAGAGGAAAAGATTTCCTGGTTTACCATGGGAGCATGAATTAAATTGGTCTCAAATTGAAGAACCAAAACCTGGCACACATGGTGACCATATGCAAAAAAGAATGAAGATGCTTATTAAAAATGAAATGAAAGAGGGTTTTGACCCTGTGGTAGCAGATGAAGCATTGCGTTTAGCAAGCATGACAAACGAAGACTTAACTATCGCGGGTTTGGTTGAGAAAGCAAGAGAGGTAATTAAAGCCTCTTCGTAAATAACTTCAGTTAATATATAATCTGTATTGTATGAAGATTCTTATGCTCCTCCCATTTTTACCAATTGACCAGATGTCTGGTGGGCAGACTCGTTGGTATCATTTAATTAAAGTTTTGTCTAAAAAACATAAAATCACTGTCATGTCTTTGATACGAGGTGATAAAGAAAAAGAACTTTCTTTTTTACCTGAAATTAAAAAATATTGCGAAAAGGTATTGGTTTTTGACCGACCCAAATCTCCCTGGACAATTAGAAACTTGTTTTTAACTTTAGTTAGTTTTAATCCACTTGTAGTTATACGTAACTTTTCATTAGAAGAAAGAAGTGCTATTAAAAAAGAGCTTGAAAATAGTAAGTATGACTTAATTCATGCAGAAACTTTTTACGTTATGCCCCATATTCCAAAAACAAATATACCAATCGTTTTGGTTGATCCCACAATTGAATTTTCAGTTTATCAACATTATGTAGACAATGAAGTGCCTTTTATTTTTAAATTCATATATTTATTTGATGTAATTAAACTTAAATGGTGGGAAAAGTATTATTGGCGTCGCGCTAGCAAGGTTTTTGCAGTTTCTGAGGAAGACAAGGAAATCATGGAGAATGAATTACCTGGCGTTGAGATTGGAATTATTCCAAACGGTGTTGATGTTGCTAACTTTGAGAAAATGAAATTAAAAAGAAAGGACCCGCCGAGAGTTTTGTATCATGGTGATTATAAATGGATGCAAAATGTTGAGGCAGTAAATATTCTAATAACAAAAGTCTGGCCGCTAATTAAAAAAAGGGTTAGGGGCGTTAAACTTTGGATTTCAGGTCGGTCAATTCCCGCTAGAACATTAAGCCTAGCAAGTAAAGATTTGGACATTGAAATAAGCGAGTCACCAAAAGATAACAGAGAGGTATTTAAGGCAGCTTCTGTAATAGTGGCACCTATAATGAGTCCCGGAGGAACTAGATTAAAAGTTTTTGAATCTATGGCGTCAGATCTGCCTGTTGTGTCAACACCAATTGGTGTTGCTGGATTAAAAATAAAAAGTGGAGTAGAGGCTATGGTCGCTTCTGAACCAGAAGTCTTGGCGGATATGGCCGTTCAAATTCTTCAAGACAAAAATCTTGCTAAAAGATTGGCAACTGCAGGGAAAAAGTATGTTCTTGAAAACTTTAGCTGGGAATCAATTGTAGAGGATTTAAATAAAGAGTATTCAAAACTAGTAAATCAAAAATGAATAACATAAAATTATCGATTGTAATTTTAAATCACAACACTAAAGACATTATTCTTAATTGTTTAGATTCGCTTGAAAAAGTTAGAAATGAACTCCCCTTTGAAGTTATAGTTTCTGATAACGCATCAAATGATGGTAGTGTGAGAGCTATAAAAAATAAATATAGCTGGGTAAAAGTAATTGAAGGACCTAACATTAGTTATTCAAATGGAAATAACAGAGCAAGAAATATTGTCCAAGGAAAATATGTTTTGCTTCTAAATTCAGACACTTTAGTTCATAAAAATACTTTAAAAAAATGTGTTGAATATTTAGAAAATCATAAAGATGTTGGAGCGCTAACTTGTAAATTAGTTCTACCAAATGGAAAATTGGATAAAGACGCAAGAAGAAGATTTCCAACACCTTGGATTTCTTTTAAAAGGCTATTTTTAGGAAATGGTAGAGAATATTGGTATGGAGGCATTTCTCCAGATAGAACACACGAGGTAGATGCTATACAAGGTGCATTTTTCCTAACAAAAAAAGAAATCTTAGATAAAGTTAACTGGCTTGATGAAAAATTTATTTTTGATGGTGAAGATTTGGATTTATCTTTTCAAATCAAAAAGATAGGATACAAAATAATTTATTTTCCAGATGTATCCATAACTCATATCAAAAAAGCTTCAAAATCAAACTTTTCTGGAATCGAACGTAAAATGCAAGGAGTAGATATAATGGAATACTTTTATAGAAAAAATTTGTGGAATAATTATCCAATTTTGTTTAATTATTTTGTTTTACTTGGAATTAGGTTTTTAAAATTATTTAGATTTATTCAGGCTAAACTAAAAATATGAAAATTATAATTGATGCAAGACTTTATGGACCAAAAGATACTGGCATCGGTAGATATACTCAAAAGCTGGTGGAAAATTTAGTAAAAATTGATTCAAAAAACAAATACTTAATTTTACTTAGAAAAGGAGATTGGGAAACATTAAACTTTCCCAAAAACTGGACAAAAATTTTAGCTGACTTTAAACATTATACCTTTGAAGAACAGTTCAAAATGCCTTTACTATTGATGAAACTAAAGACTGATTTGGTACACTTCCCACATTTTAATGTTCCACTTTTTTACTTTGGAAAATATATCGTTACTATCCACGATCTTATTATGCATAAGTTTACTGATGGCACAGCAACAACAAGAAAATTCCCTATCTATCAAATATGGCGATTGGGTTATCATATTGCTTTTGCAAAGGCAATATATGGTTCTAAAAAAGTAATAGTTCCTGCCAATTCTATCAAAAATGATGTTGTTAATTATTACAAAATTAATCCTAATAAAGTGGAGGTAACATATGAAGGGTGATTACTTTGTCTATACAGGAAACGCTTATCCTCACAAAAATTTGCCAAGGTTAGTTGAAGCAATGGTTTTAATTAACAAAGATAGAGAACAAACAATTAAATTAAAGACTTCATCAAGTAGAGGGGTATTTATTGAAAGACTTGAAAGAATAATTAAAGAAAGAGGGGCAGAAAAATATGTTGATCTTTTAGGTTATGTTTCAGACGCTGAAATTCCAAAGTTGTATAAAAATTCAATTTCATTTGTGTTCGCTACATTATCTGAAGGTTTTGGTTTACCTCCAAAAGAAGCGATAGAATCAGGAACTTTTGCAATAATTTCAAATATTCCAGTACTTAAAGAGGTTTACAAAAATTCTGTAATATACTTTGATCCGTATAATATCCAATCAATTGTAGAAGCGATGGAGACTGTCTTAAAAATGAACGAAAAGAAGAGATTGGAAAAAATTGCCTATGCACAAAAGTTTTTGAAAAGATATTCATGGACAAAAATGGCAAAAGAAACACTAAAAGTATATGAATCTGTAGTATATCTAAAATAATGCAGAAGAAAACTTTTTGGTATTCCTCCTTGTTTATAATAATTTTTATCTTAACCTTAGTTTTATTTTATTGGTTTTTTAAATCGTCATATTTTTTAATAGTTGATACTTGGGTTAAGGCAAACATTATTCTCTATGTAATCTATCTTTTTATTTTTAAAACAATTGGTATTTTATTTCCTCCCATTCCCGCAGGACTTGTGACAATGGCCTCGATTCCATTTTTAGGTTGGTTTGGGGCATATTCTGTAGATTTGTTGGGAAGTATTGCCGGTGGAATGATTGCTTATTATCTAGGCAGGAAATATGGACATCCATTATTGTTAAAAATACTAGGAGAGGAAATAACTAAAAAAATTGAAAAAATTAAAATTAAAAAAAGTCGAGAGATTGAAGGAATCTTTGTTTACAGAGTAGCTCTTGGTAGTACAATTCTTGAGGCCGTTTATTATGGTGCTGGATTTTTAAAAATTGGTTTTAGAAATTTTTTAATTGGAAGTATCCTTTCACATATTGTAGTTGGTACCCCATCCTTCTATTTAGCTAATAACATTCTAAACGGACAAAATATTATATTAACCGCCATATTAACAATGATTGGAATTATTTTTATAATATTTACAAAAGGAAGGTATTTTGAATGAAAAAGGTCGCCATAGTATATGACAGAGTCAATAAATTTGGTGGGGCGGAGAGAGTGCTTTTGACACTCCATGAAATGTTTCCTGATGCACCGCTTTATACTTCTGTTTATAACAAAGAAAATGCAAAATGGGCAGAAGTTTTTCCTAAGATTTATACCTCTTTTTTACAAAAAATTCCTTTGGCGAAAAAATACAATGAATTATTTGGTTGGTTAATGCCTATTGCTTTTGAAAGTTTCGACTTCAAGAATTACGAACTTGTAATCTCAGTTACTTCAGAAGCTGCAAAAGGAATAATTACAGGAACTAATACAACGCATATTTGTTACATGTTAACTCCCACAAGATATTTATGGAGTGGATATGATGAATATTTTAAAAAACCAATATTACGATTTTTTTCTAAACCAATTATTAGTTATTTAAGGTGGTGGGATAAAGTGGCAGCTACACGCCCTGATAAGATAATTGCAATATCAACAGAAGTTCAAAAGAGAATTAAAAAATATTACAATCGTGATTCTGAAATAATATTTCCACCTGTAGATTTACCTGTTTACAGTTCACTGTTCACTGTTCACAAAGATTACTATCTATATGTTGGTAGATTGGTTAAATATAAAAAAGTTGATTTGTTGATTGATACATTCAATGAGTTGGGTTTGCCATTAGTCATTGTTGGCACTGGTCCTGAAGCTTACAGCTTAAAGCATAAAGCATGTGACAATATCAAGTTTTTAGGCCAAATTTCAGACGGCGAACTAAGTGAAATTTATTCAAAAGCAAAAGCATTTTTGATGCCACAGGATGAAGATTTTGGTATTACTGCAGTAGAAGCTCAAAGCTTTGGCGTACCAGTAATAGCATATAATAAAGGTGGGAGTTTAGATACGGTAGTTGACGGAAAGACTGGAATACTGTTTAATGATCAAACCAAACAAAGTTTGATAAATGCAATTGCCCGATTTGACAGAACAAGCTTGAATGGTGGATACTTAATAACCAATGCAAAAAAATTTTCAAAAGATATTTTTAAAAATAAACTTTCTAAATTAATAAATAACTTATGATACCTGTAATAATATGTGGTGGCTTTGGCACAAAATTATGGCCAGTTAGTCGTGAGCACAGACCAAAACATTTTATTAAACTTCTTGGTGATAAATCATTGTTTCAACTTAATTACGAAGCTTTGAGAACTAGATATAAACCCGAGGAAATATATGTGTCTACTAATTCAGGCCAATTAGACTTTGTTTCCAAACAGGCCCCTGAAATTCCTGAAGTCAACTATATTGTTGAGCCCGAAATGAGAAATCAAGGTCCAGCAACAGGCTTAATTGCTGCCTTTCTTTATAAAAAGGGGTTTGTTGATGAACCATTCATGGTTGTTCAAGTTGATGATTTAAGGGAACCGACTGACAAATTTATCGCAATGATGGAAGAGTGTGATAAGTTGGCAAGAACAGATGTTAGATATATTACTGGAGGTTTAAAACCAGAATTTCCAGTTATGGGTGTTGACTATCTAATAAAAGGAGAACAGGTAAACAAAAATAATATTGGAATTTATAAAGTAAACAAATTTATTTGGAGGAGTACAAAAGAACAGACCGAAGCCTTGTTAAAAGAAGAAAATATATTAATCCACACTAATCATACATGTATGACCCCTAAAAATATGCTTGAACTACTTAAGAGATATAAACCAGATTGGTATACACCACTTATGAACTATGTAAATGGAGGAGATTTAAATGTTGAGTATCTAAAAATGCCAGCAGGACCACTTGAGGATGTAACACAAAAAGTTCATGAGGCAGGAGAATCATTAGTTGTCGAATTACCTTTTGAATGGAATGATTTTGGAACATTTGAAGCAATTGATGATTATTTAAGGAACAAAGGTTTATATAATGTTGGTGAAAACATTGTTGATATGAGTGGTTCAAAGAATTATGTTAGACTTGATGATCCGAACAAGATCGTCGCTCTTATCGGTGTTGACGATCTGGTTGTTATTGATACAGGGGACGTGTTACTTATTAGCAATAAAAAAAATACTGGGCAAGTTGGAGAGGCTTTAAAGGTTGTCAAGAAAAGGCAATTAGCGCTTACATAACAACTCACAAAATTTATGTTATTTGAAATTACAAAAAGAACTATAGATATTTTGGCCTCAATATTTTTAATTATTCTATTTACTCCAGTCATGGTGGCAACTGCTATTGCTATAAAAACAACTTCAAAAGGACCCGTTTTAGTTGAACCTGAAAATTTACATATGAAAAGACTTGGGAAGAATGCAAGAGTTTTTAGGCTTTTTAAATTTAGGTCTATGTTTGTAAATGCTGATAGTGCATTGGAAAATCACATAAGGTATAAAAAGTTGTATAAAGAATATAAAGCTTCAGGTTTTAAACTTCATAAAGACCCTCGTGTTACGAAAGTTGGAAAATTCATTAGAAAATATTCAATTGATGAAACACCCCAATTTTTCAATGTCTTAATGGGAGACATGAGTTTGGTTGGGCCAAGACCTTATCATTCAGACGAACTCGAAAAACAACAAAAGAAATATCCTGGAACTGAGAAATATATAAAAGAAATGCACAGAGTAAAACCTGGAATTACTGGTTATTGGCAAGTGGAAGGAAGAAGTGATGTTGAATTTGATAAGCGAATTCAAATGGACGCTTACTATGCAAAAAAGAAATCAATTTTATTTGATATTTTGATACTTCTCAAAACTCCTTGGGCTATGATAAGTGCAAAAGGTGCTGTATAATTTAGAACATGGAACCTGCCATTTTAATTCCCAAGATTGATCCAATTAAAAACGATATTGATGTTGATCAAAAGCCAAAAATAAGCAAGGCTTGGCCCAATGGGCTAAGAATTAAGCCAAAGTATATTATTGCAGCTTCAATTGTTGGATTTTTGCTTGCTATTTTTATTATTCCTTCACTTTTGTTTTTAAATAAAGCTAAAAAAGTGTATGCAGACCTTTCACCAATAATTAACTCAACTGAGTTTGGAGATATTGAAAAGATAAAATCAGATTTTGTAATTGCTAAAAGCTCCGTGGCGGAGCTAAAGAAATCATACACATTAATTTCTTGGATGAAATTTGTACCCTTTATGGGAACATATGTTGCAGATTTGGGCCATGGTTTGACAGCATCAACAAAAGTATTTGAAGCAGGTGAGGTTGGCTTTACAACACTTGACCCACTTTTATCTGAACTAGGTTTTAAAAAGGAAGGAGAAGTTGAAACTGCAGAAAAGTCAGCTCAAGAACGGATTGATTTTGTAGTGAACTCAATCCCTGAAATATTACCTAAAGCTGATGAAATATCAAAAAAGATAACTGAAGCTGAAGCGGAACTGTCAAAAATTGACCCCAATAAATATCCTGAAGATTTTAGAGGTATAAATGTTAGAGAAAAATTACGCAAGCTTTTGGATATTTTTAGAAATATTTCAGTATATATATCTGAAAGTAAACCCTTGCTTGAAAGTGCCCCTTATTTACTTGGAAAGGAAGAAGACAGGAAATATTTAGTACTTTTCCAGAATGACAAAGAGCTTCGCCCTACTGGAGGATTTTTAACAGCCTACTCAATTATGAAAGTAGCAAAAGCCAAATTTGAACCTGTTTCATCAGATGATATTTATAACCTAGATGCAAAATACAAACCCTCAATCGAAGCACCAAAAGCAATTGTTGATTTAATCAAGGGTCCTTATATTCTTTCTCAAAATATTAGACTTCGTGATATGAATTACAGTCCTGATTTTAAAGTTTCAATGGATATGTTTTCAGAAGGCATTAAAGAGGCTGGAGTAGGTGACATTGATGGAATTATTGCAGTTGATACTGGGTTACTAGTAAATTTGCTTGATTCGTTGGGTGAAATTGGTGTCCCTGGATTTGGAAATTTTTCTACTAAACTTGAGCCCAAATGCAATTGTCCTCAAGTTATTTATGAACTTGAAAGTTTTGCTGATGTAGAAGGTCCGATCATTTGGGATCCATTAACTGGAAAAATAATATTAAGACCACCAAATTCAGACAATAGAAAGAAAATAATTGGTCCGCTCATGAATTCAATTTTGGCAAACGCCATGGCCCAGCCAAAAGAAAAAATGTCAATGCTTCTTGATTCCATATTTAAATCTGTAATTGAAAAACATGTCCTTTTCTATCTATTTGATGAAACAGCTCAAAAAGCAGTAGAAGGTTTTGGAATAGCTGGAAGAGTTGAAGGATTTAATGGAGACTATTTACATATAAGTGACTCAAATTTAGGTGGAAGAAAATCTAACTTGTATGTAAAACAAGAGGTTGAGCAAGAAATTACATCACTCAAGGATGGAACAATTGAAAAGACTCTAACTATAACTTATAAAAATCCTGAAAAACATGATGGCTGGTTGAATTCAGTTCTACCGAATTGGGTCAGAGTTTACGTCCCTGAAGGATCAAAATTGATTGACGTAGAAGGACTTGAAAAAGAATATGACACAGTTAATGAATTAGGTAAAACTGTATTCTCAGGTTATTTTAAATTGAGGCCAGAAGGTGTTTCAAAGGTAACTTTTAAATACAGTTTGCCATTCAAAAAATCAACTGATTACAAATTGTTTATTCAAAAACAAGCAGGTACAGATGCTCCGTTATATATTATTACAACTCCAAAGTCAGAAGAAGAATTTCTTCTAAATATTGACAAAGAGCTACGCCTAGAAATATAACAAGGTGTTACAATTCTTCGTATGAAACAAAGAACTTATACAACTGAAGGAATAATATTGTCGAGGAAAAATTATAGTGAGGCAGATAGGATATTAGTCGTTTTCTCAAAACATTTTGGTAAATTAACACTTCTTGCTAAAGGAATTAGAAAAATAAAATCTAAAAAAAGGGGCCATTTGGAAATTTTTTCCAAAATTAAGTTTAGTGCAGCTGATGGCCATGGTTTTGATATTATGACTGAAGCAGAAACAATTAATGATTTTGCAGGTGTCAGATTAAATTTAAATAAAATATCACTTGCTTATTATTTTTGTGAAGTGGTAAACAAAATTACACATGATGATGGAAAGCCGTCATCAGTCTATAGTCTACTGTCTACGGCATTAGAACAACTGGAAAAAAAAACAGAGCTTAAAAAACTTAGACTTAAATTTATATATGATTTATTGATAGAAATGGGTTATTGGCCAGAAAATAAAAAAATGATTGATGCAGATATTGTTTTAGAAGATGTACTTGAAAGAAAATTGAGTTCAGTGAGGGTAGGAAAACAAATGTTGCAGTAAGGTGTATACTTAATCCATGAAGGGCTACAAAGCTAACATAGAGAAGCAAACATTAGAAAACACTAATTTTCGTCAAGTGCGTTATACTTCAAAAAATTTTCAACTTGTCTTAATGGCTCTAAAACCCAAAGAAGAAATTGGTTTTGAGATACATGAAGAAAATGACCAGTTTTTTAGATTTGAATCAGGGACAGGTCAAGTTTTAATTGATGAAAGAACCGCCGATCTTAAGGATGGTGATTGTGTAATTGTACCTGCTGGGGCAAACCATAACATAATTAATACATCTGAAACAGAATACTTAAAATTTTATACACTTTATAGTCCTCCACATCACAAAGATAAAACAATTCATAAAACTAAAAAAGAAGCTCTAGCGAGTGATGAAGAATTTGATGGTGTTACTTCTGAGTAGAATTGTAATATAATTACCCCATGGACTTAATGCAAAAGATTACAGCTCTAGCTAAACGCAGGGGATTTATATTTCCATCTTCTGAAATATATGGTGGTTTAGCTAACACTTGGGATTTTGGTCCAACGGGAACACTTCTTAAAAATAATATTCGTGATTTGTGGGTTAAAACATTTGTAACAGATAAAGATAATATGCACCTGATTGATGCTGCCTCAATTTTAAGACCTGAGGTATGGGGTGCATCTGGGCATTTGGCTGGCTTTAACGAGGCACTCATTGATTGCAAAGAGTGTAAGAATAGGGCTAGGGCAGATCATTTAGTGGAAAATGCTGACTTAGGAATTAAGGTTGAAGGAATGTCCTTTGAAGAGCTTGAGAAAATAGTTAATGACAACAAAATAAAATGTCCAAAATGTGGAAAGTTTAACTGGACGCCAATTCGTAAATTTAATCAATTAGTTGAAGTAAAACTTGGAGTTCTGGAAGAGGGAAAGAATTTAGCATATCTTCGAGGTGAGATTGCACAAGGAATATTTTTGAATTTTAAAAATGTAATTGATTCAACCCGTGTTAAAGTCCCCTTTGGTATTGCTCAAGTTGGAAAGGCATATAGAAATGAAATTACCATGGGGCAGTTTGTTCATAGAAGTTTTGAGTTTGATTTGATGGAGTTTGAATATTTTATTAAAGAAGAAGACTGGGAAAAAACTTTTGAACAATTTAGTGATGAGATGTGGGAATTTGCACTTAAGTTAGGGCTCGATGAAAAGAAGTTAAGGTGGAGAGATCATGAGGAGACAGAAAGATCACATTACTCAAAGAAAACTGCAGATATCGAGTACGAATATCCATATGGTTTTAAAGAAATGTTTGGTATTGCCTACCGAACAAATTTTGACCTGACTAACCATGCAAATAATTCAGGAAAAGATTTAAGTTTTACTGATCCACAAACAAATGAAAAATATATACCACATGTAATTGAGCCAACTTTTGGGCTCTCAAGACTTACTGGAATTGTTCTATTTGATGCCTACAAGGAAGTAGAGGGTAGAATAATATTGAAACTTAATCCAAAAATTGCCCCATACAAAGTTGCAGTATTCCCACTTCTTGCCAATAAACCCGAGCTTGTAGCTAAAGCCCGTGAGGTTTATGAGCTTCTTAAACTTAGACTTGGACTTAGTACTGTTTTTGATGATAGGGGAAATATTGGTAAAAGATATGCAGCTCAAGATGAAATAGGAACACCTTGGTGTGTAACTGTTGATTTTGATACTCTCGAAGACAATTCAGTTACAGTAAGAGATAGAGACTCAGGAAAACAAGAAAGAGTGGCTATTGACAAGTTGCAAGAATATTTCCAAAATAGATTAGCATGAATGAATCAGTAAAAAAGTTTCTCCCATTAATTCTTCTAGGTGTTGGACTTTTAATTTTAGTCTTGGTTTTTGTTTTAATTAAAAATAAAAAGTCTGATGTTGCAGTTGATGATAATGCACCTTTGGCTGAAGTAGCTTTTGCTGATCGTCCAGTCGCAATGCTTACCCCAACTGAAGATGGACACTACATAAACTTAAAAATTGATAAAATTACCCTTCCTAAAGCAATTTCACTTGATTATGAACTACTTTATGAACTTCCAGATGGTAGAACACAGGGGGTACCTGGAACTGTTGATCTAAAAGGTCAAACAAATTTTGAAAGGAAATTACTTTTAGGTTCTGAGTCAAACGGAAAGTTTAGATATGATGATGGCGTTAAAGAAGGTAGTTTGACTGTCAGGCTCCGTGACTCTAATGGAAAACTTTTGGCCAAGTTTTCCACAAAATGGCATTTACAATCAAATGATACTGAACTAACTTCGGTTGATCAAAACTTTACCTATGTTTTAGAAAAGAAACCAAAAGGAATGTATTTTATAACTATGGAAACATTTGGATTAATGGATAAATCAATAACTTCAGTTGAATCAGGACCATATGGAGTATTTAGCTCTTCAGAACTTCCAGCAGGAAAAGCTTCAGGCTGGAAAGTAACCTCAGGCAATATTTTCTACAAATAAAAAAGAATTAGATTGCTTCACTTCGTTCGCAATGACACTGGTGTGAAATTGCGTATTGACATTGTGTGAAAGAAACTTAATAATGGTTATTAATGGTGAAGTCTGGTGACAGGCTAACCAAATAATACCTGCCCAGTATTACTACATATGTTAATCGGAAGCTACTCGGCGGTATTAAGCGATTCAAGAAGAGTCGCAGTACCTAAAAAATTTATTTTAGAATTAGGAGAAAAACCTGTATTGGCCATGTGGTACGAGGATTGTCTGATTTTGGTTGAAAACAGCTTTTGGTCAAATCTTTCAAAAGAACTAGTTGGAAGTAGAAATAAAGATTTTGGAGTAAGAGAAATTGAAAGATTTATATTAGGTTCTGCATATGAAACAGAACCTGATGAGCAAGGAAGAATAATTATCCCTGAATTATTGGCAAGTTATGCCAAGCTTGAAAAAGACTTAGTTTTTTTGGGATTAGTAGATAGAGTTGAGATTTGGCCAAAGAATGTTTGGGATGAAAAATCAAAGAATTTGCAAAAAATTACTAAAGAATATATTGACAATTTAATTAAAGCACAATGACTAAATATCACGAGTCAGTACTAGTTAAAGACGTTTTAGAAAGTTTGCACCTTAATACAAGTTCACAAAATGGCAAATACATTGACTGTACATTAGGTACAGGAGGGCATGCTGAAGCCATTCTAAAGGCTGGAGGATGTGTTTTAGGTATCGAAGCTGATCCCAAAATGCTTGCAATTGCAAAGAAACGGCTAGCGGGAACTAATTCGACATTAGTTCTGGGTAATTTTGATAATTTAGAAAAGATTGCAAAGAATAATAGTTTTGAACAAGTAGACGGAATACTCCTTGATCTTGGAGTATCTAACTTGCATCTTAAAGATGATCTACGAGGTTTCTCTTTCGAATCATCTGAACAAGAATTAGATATGAGACTTAACCCTGAAACTCAAGGGGTAAAAGCATCAGATCTTTTAAATGCATTAGATCAAACACAACTAACACATTTGTTTGAAGCAGTTTTGTCACATAATGAAGCCAAAAGAGTAGCAAGCAGAATCATGTCTCTACGCCCAATTTATAAAGTGGGTGATTTAATCAATTGTCTTAAAGATGTTCCACACAAAGAGCATCTTAATCCTGCTACTTTGCCAATGTTGGCCCTGAGAATTGCCGTAAACAGTGAACTTGATAACTTAGAAAAAGTAATACCAGAAGCATTTGGATTACTTAAAAAAGGTGGAAGGTTACTTATTATTACTTTCCACTCAGGAGAGGAAAAAGTATTAGAAAAATATATTACAGACAGGACAAAAATTAGAATACCAAGTTATGAAGAGATTAATAAAAACAAAAGATCAAGGAGTGCAAAATTATATGTTTTTACCAAAGATTAATTATGTCTGGGCTATTAATTTAATATTATTTATTAGTGTTGTTGTCTTGGGAATTGAACAGGCAGGACGTGGAGCTGAAATTTCCAATCTTGAAAACAAAATTGAAGAAGCGCAAGTAATTAAAAGGGATCTATCTGAGGAAATATTTAATAACGAATCAGAAACTAAACTAACTGGAAATATTGAAAATTTAGGTTTTGTTAAGCCATCAAGTGTCTACTACTTTAAGACAGAGAATACATTTGCAAGTCTTCCTGTAAGATAAATGCCATGCGATTAAAAATTGTATTTGGTGTATTCACACTTTTATTTTTGAGCTTAATTTCAAGACTTTTTTATTGGCAAGTTGTCATGGGCGCTGATTTGAAGAAGGAAGCAAGTTATCAATATAAAGGCACAAAAACAATTACTGCTCCCAGAGGAAATATTCTAGCCAATGATGGAACATGGCTTGCTGTAATGAGAACTAATTGGTTACTTTTTGCAGAACTTCCTAAACTTGAAAAAACTTCTAAGGAAATTGCGAATTTACTTGCACCGATTTTTGTAGATGATAACCACGAAAATAAAGATGAATATCGTCAAGCACTTTTGAATGAGACTGAAAAGATACAAAGTGCTCTTGATAGGAATGGGGTAGTTTGGGTACCTGTAAAAAGGAAAGTGACATCTGAAATAAAAGAAAAGATAGAAAACTTAAACATTAAAGGCCTTGGATTTGAACCAGAAGAAACAAGGTATTATCCAGAAGGTTCAAGCTCTGCACAACTTCTAGGATTTGTAGGAAAGGACGAAGAAGGTAATGATACAGGATATTTTGGATTGGAGGGTTATTATAATGTTCCACTTTCCGGAAAGAACGGGTTTTTGCAAAGGGAAAAGGACTTATCTGGTGTACCTATATTAACCAGTGGATTATCTGAGATATCATCAATTGCTGGGACTGATCTTACTACATATATTGATAAAAGAATACAAAATATTACTGAGTCTAAATTGAAAGAGGGATTAGAAAAATATGGAGCTAAAGAAGGCTCTGTAATTATTATGGATCCAAAGACGGGGGCAATTTTAGGGATGGCTTCATACCCATCATATGATCCTGCAAAATATAGCGAATTTGATGGAGCACTTTTCAGGAATCCTGCAATTTCTGACACATTTGAACCTGGGTCTGTTTTTAAAGTAATTGTAATGGCAGCAGGCTTAGATAGTGGTGTTATTAAACCAGATACAATTTGTGATATTTGTGATAAACCCTATAAAGTTGATAAATATTTTATTGAAACATGGGATAAAAAATACCATCCTGATTCTACAATGACTGACGTTTTGGTTCATTCAGACAACGTAGGTATGAGTTTCATTGCAGAACAGTTAGGAAGTGACAAAATGTATGAATATCTTGATAAATTTGGAATTGGAAAACTAACAGAAATTGATCTTCAAGGTGAATCAAATATTAATTTAAGACCTAAGGATAAATGGAATGTTGTTGATCTTGCAACGAGCTCATTTGGACAAGGTGTTTCAATAACCCCAATTCAATTAATTAGGGCAACTTCTGTTATAGCAAACGGTGGTTATTTAATTTCTCCAAAAGTAGTTGATTCTAACGACGCATTAAAACGTGACAGAGTGATTTCAGAAGAAGCTGCAGATGAAACAGCTGCCATGATGGTTGAAGCTGCAAAAAAAGGTGAAGCAAAATGGACTGACCTTAAAGGCTTTAGTGTTGCAGGAAAAACAGGAACCGCCCAAATTCCAATTTCAGGGCATTATGATGATAAAAAAACAATTGCAAGCTTTGTAGGTTTTGCTCCTGCAAATAATCCAAAATTTATAATGCTTATTACTCTAAAAGAACCACAAAGTAGTCAGTGGGCTTCAGAAACTGCAGCCCCACTTTGGTACTCAATTGCAAAAGATTTGTTTAATTACTTTGGCATCCAGCCAGAAAATTGACTTGGTTTGATATAATTATTAGGCGTCTAAAAAACATATGAATATAAAAGTGCAAGGTGAACAAGTCTTAAGTGGTGAAATAAATCCATCTGGTAGTAAAAATTCAGCTGTTGCCTTAATTCCAGCAACAATTCTCTTTAGAGACCCAATAATGTTATCCAATATACCCGATATAACTGACATAGCTAGGTTGGTAACAGTTCTTAAAAATTTAGGATCGAAAATAATTTGGAATAAGGAAAAAAAAGAGCTTTACATCAATAATTCAAGTATAAATTTTAATTCAATCTCAAAAAGTGAAGTAGGTAACATGAGAGGAATATCTTTACTATGGGGTCCAATGCTTTCAAGATTTGGAAAAGTGACTTTTGATGAGCTTCCAGGTGGATGCACATTAGGTGTTCGTCCACTTGAACCACATTATGATGTGTTTAGAGATCTTGGTGTCGATATAAAACTGAATGGTCGAAGTGTGACAATGGATGCCAAAAATGCAAAATCAAAAACTGTTTGGTTAACCGAAATGAGTCCAACAGTTACAGAAAATGCAATAATGTTGGCTATTTTATTAAAAGGTAAAACTACAATAATTGGTGCAGCTTCTGAACCGGGGGTCCAAGACTTATGCCATCTTCTGAATCAAAGCGGAGCCAAAATTAAAGGTATTGGATCTAGTGTAATTGAAATAAATGGAGTTTCTAAAATCGAACCTCCCAAAAGATACGAAATTTATGCAGATCATTATGAAATTGCGACCTTTCTTGCCTTAGGTGCTATAACTGGAGGGGAGATTAGAGTAAGAAATTCGTTACCAGATTTATTTGTGCATATAAACAGAGTTTTTGCAAAGTTTAATATTAAAATAGAATATGATGGTACTACTGCAATTGTTAGAAAAAATCAAAATATAAAGATAAATTCTTCAAATAATAGTACGCTACTCATCAAAGCTCAACCTTGGCCAGCACTTCCTGTCGACATACTTCCTTTATTTATCCCAATTGCGTTAATGGCAAAAACAGGAAACACTCTTTTCCACAATTGGATGTATGAATCAGGACTTTTTTGGACCTCTGAATTAACAAAGTTTGGGGCAAATGTAATTATGGCAGATCCTCATAGAGTAATCGTTAACTCTGGTAATAAATTATTCGGGGCAAAAATTGAGGCACCATATATCATTCGAGCTGTGGTAGCAATGGCAATGTGCGCCATGACAGCCAAAGGAGAGTCATTAATTTTAAATGCAGACGCATTATACAGAGGACATCCAAACTTTTCATCAAATCTTAAAAAATTAGGAGCTAAAATTGAAGAGGTTGTTTAACTAATTTGAAATTTAAAGATTTAACGACATTTAAAATTGGAGGATCTATTAGATATTTTTTTAGAGTTAGTGATCTAGATGATCTAATCGAAAAAGTATTATTTGCAAAAAGAAGGAAACTTCCAATTTTTGTTATTGGTGAGGGAAGTAATATTTTAGTTTCAGACAAATACTACAATGGTGTTGTAATTAGGTATGTTGAAAATAAGATTGAAATAAATAACGATATTGTTACTGCTAAGGCAGGGGTTATTTGGGACAAGTTAGTGAAATTTACAGTTGACAACACATGGCAAGGTGTGGAATGTTTGTCGGGTATACCTGGGACAGTAGGAGCATCACCAATACAAAATATTGGCGCGTATGGTCAAGAATTATCAGACACTTTTATTTCGTTAAAAGCCTACGATATTCAAAATGAAAGATTGGTAGTGTTTAATAAAAATGAGTGCAAATTTGGATATCGAGAAAGTATATTTAAGCAACAAAGTCATTGGCAAAAATATGTAATATTGGAAGTTTCGTTTAAACTTAAAAAATTTGAAGGAGTAGACCTTTTAAAATCTAGGAATGATATCCTAAAATTACGCAAACAAAAGCTCGAAGATCCCAAAAAAGTTCCAAATGCCGGTTCTTTCTTTAAGAATCCATTTGTTAGTTTAAACAAAAAGTTAGATTTAGAGAAAAAATATAGTGATATGCAATTTTATCCGGTTAAAAATAAATATAAGATATCTGCAGGTTTTCTTATTGAAAAAGCTGGTTGGAAAGGCAGAAAAATGGGATCTACTCAAGTTTCTCCAAAACATGCGTTAATACTTACAAATCCTGATGCTAAATCAAGATTTGGTGATGTTAAAAAAATGGCCGATTCTATAATTTTTGATGTCTACAAATTATTTAAAATTAAATTAGTACCTGAGGTGCAATATATCAATACGTAAGTAAATCGAGCAATTGATATGTTAAAATAATATATATGAAGAATGTAATTGTTCTTTTTGGTGGTGTTTCTCCCGAACACGAGGTTTCAATTATTAGTGGCCTTCAGGTTGTTGATAAAATAGATAGATCAAAATTTGCAACCTATGCTATTAAACTAACACAAGACGGATTGTTTAAATATTATGAAAGATTATTTTGGATGCAGGACTACTTGAAAATAAAACCTAAGAATATTAATTTTTGTAGGGACGATAAAGGTGCTTTTTTTCAAACAACAGGGATAATTAGGAAAAACGTTTATATAGATATTGCTTATTTGGCATTTCATGGTGGTTTGGGTGAATCAGGTCAAATTCAAGGATTACTGGAGACTCTAGGCATTCCATATACCTCATCGAATACTGAAGGTAGCGTAATCTCTATGAATAAAGTATTAACGAAAGAAGTACTTGAATCGTATCAAATCAAAACAATACCTTGGGTCCGTGCGTTTAGCTCAGATATCAGACATGATTTAGACAAAGTTGCCAGTATGGTTGTTAGTAAATTAGGTTTACCTGTTATAATCAAACCTTCTCATTTAGGATCAAGTATCGCCATAAATATTGCCAAAGTAAAAACTGATTTAAAGAAATATTTACTGGAAGCATCTCAAGTTGATTCTGAAGTATTAATTGAAAAGTTTATGACTAATTTTGTAGAGTACAATATTTCTGTAAGAAAAAAAGGTGAAGAAATTGAAGTTAGTGAAATTGAAAAACCCGTATCAAAAGACGAAATTCTATCTTTTGCCGATAAATATCAAAGAGGAGGCAAAAAAACAGGAGGGATGGCATCTCTAAATAGAGAATTACCTGCAAAAATAGATAGTAAACTAAGAAAGAAAATTGAAGACGTCGCCAAAAGGTCTTTTGAATTAATTAGAGCAAAAGGTATGCTTCGGATTGATTTTATGTATGTAAATGATGAAGTATATGTAACTGAGATAAATCCAATTCCTGGGTCTATGGCCTTCTATCTTTGGGAAGCAAGTGGAATAAGTTTTAAGAATCAGATAACAGATATGTTACATCAGGCAGAAGTTGATGATAATAACCGCAAATCAAAGTTGTTGAAATATGATTCAGATATTGTTGAAAAATTTGTGAGAGGCTAATTATATTAATAATATAAGTCATTAAGCTCTGGTTGTATGAGTATAAGATACTTTTTGGGATCGAACTTCTTAATTTCTTCTAGAGCCTTTTTCATCGAATTGGACTTGATAATTATAGATTTATTTGTAATTCCTCTTTCAACATCTTTAGATAAAATTGATTGTAAAAGTATTATTTTTTGCGACTTTTTATCTAAAAGTTGTCCTAAATGTATATTTGCGTCTTTATTTTCGATTCCCAATTCTGGTATCCCAGCTGTTATGACTAAAAGCTTCTTGTTTAGTTTTTTGGCTAGTTCTACCGCATAGCTGATACCAAACTCAGAAGTTGTTTCGCTTATATTGTATGAGTCATCAATTACATCAAAACCATTTATCTTAATCAAATTCCTTCGTCTATCTGGAGATTGCAAATTTTTAATAGAGCTTTTGATAATATCTTTTGGAATTTTAAGTACACTAGCAACTTTTAATGCATATTCTAAGTTGGATTTTAGATTTTTAATTTTTACTGCATCATTTTTGGCAAAGTCAAAGACCTCATTAAGTGCAATTCTTAGGTTGGTTTTAGTACCAAGTCTTTCTAGGTGTTGATCTCCAATATTTGTTAATATTGCAATGTCTGGAGGTGTTATTTTCAGGCTTCTACCAATTTCGCCAATAAAATATGAGTCTACTTCAACAATTAATAATTCAGAGGATGGATCAAATTTAGTTAATATCCAATTTGCTATACCTGTTGGTGTGTTTATGTTTCCTGGTATCATCTGGGTTTTGTAATTATATTTAACTAGTTCGTAAATATAGTTTTTTGTTGTTGTTTTTCCATAACTACCAGCTACCGCAATCACTTTTGTTTTTTTATTTTGCTGTCTGAAATAGACAGAAGCTTTCTTTTGTATTTTCAAACGAATATGTTCGAAATAGGGAGTGGTTATAAAGTTAGAAATACCAATTACAACAGGTATTAATGGGGGCACAAGAATTCCAATAGGAATCGATAACATTAAAATAATCTTAATTCTCTTGGTAAATATGAGCCTGTCTCTTTTTTGTAAATTCCTTCGCCAAAAGAATCTTTTTAACCTAAAGAAATATCTTTCAGTTTCATATTCTTCAAGCTGAAGGAGATATAAAAAATCAGATATGGGATATATTTTATTTAACAGATTCGACAAATTTTTTAACATAACTATAAAATAAGTTTGGATTGTCTAAAAATGAATTGTGTCCAGCTTTGTCAATAATTTTAAGGTTAGAGTTTTTAACCAATCTGTTAATCTCATGGGCAATTTTAATCGGTACTATTTTGTCATCACTACCCCATATCAGAAGTGTTGGAATCGTAATGTTGTTTAATTGTTTAGTTTGATCATACATAACCACTTTTTTAAATGTTTTTTCTAAATCTCTATTAACTGCTTTTCTTAAATCTTTTGGTAGTAAGTACATTTTAAGCTTGTATGGGATAATAAATTTTCCAAATTTAGAAACAAATATTTTTAAACGAGTACTTAAGGTAGGTCTGTAGATACTTGGTGAACCTGATAAAACTATCGCCTTTAGATAATTTGGTCTTTTACCTGCTATCTCTGTTGTAATTCTACCGCCAAACGAGTGTCCTATTAGTATGACGCTTTTATAATCTTTTATCTGATTTTCTACCCATTTAGCATATTCAGGAACGCCCCAATTGTTATCTACTATTTTTTCTTGACCAAATCCAGGGAGATCAAGACATGTGACATTGTTACCTAACTTTTCAGCTAAAGTTCTCCAATGTTCCTTGTTTTGCCCCCACCCATGTAGAATTATTACTTTCACAATCTTATTTTAGCATTAGTATGATATATTATATAATATATCTACAATATGGGGAATAATACTTTGTCACTTGGGTTGGGGTTAATAATTTTCTCATTTTTAATTAACGCAGTTTTGA
>ERZ1292632.1168-Hain-H43-01um-R2-1168-length-26724-cov-7_pt1 | contig 26724 bp, 30 predicted proteins | sample MGYA00564407_ERZ1292632 | MGnify/ENA primary metagenome ERZ1292632 (study PRJEB36523, sample SAMEA6512637) | groundwater metagenome | collected 2019-01-08 | study: AquaDiva: Metagenomics assemblies of 32 groundwater samples | reverse complement strand
AGGCGCGGGTCGCAATGGGTGTGGTAGCGATCAGCCAGCCCCTCGTCGGTGATGGCGATCGCGCCGCCGGTGCATTCGGTGACGTTCTGGCCGGTCATTTCGGCATGGATGCCGCCGCCAAAGCTGCCCTCGGCCCGGTGCACGGCAAAGAAGCCGCGCACTTCGGCGAGGATGCGGTCGAAGGGGCGGGTCTTGTAGCCGTTCGCGGCCTTGATGACGTTGCCGTGCATCGGATCGCAGGACCAGACCACCGGATGGCCTTCGCGCAGCACCGCGCGGACGAGTTTGGGCAGGCCCGCCTCGATCTTGTCATGGCCGTACCGGGTGATGAGGGTGATGCGGCCGGGCTCGCGCGCGGGATTGAGCACGTCGAGCAGGCGGAGGAGCGCGTCGGGCTCAAGGCTCGGGCCGCACTTCATGCCGATCGGGTTGCCGATGCCGCGCAGATATTCGACATGGGCCGACCCCTCGAACCGGGTGCGGTCGCCGATCCAGAGCATATGCGCCGACGTGTCATACCAGTCGCCGGTGAGGCTGTCCTGCCGGGTCAGCGCCTGCTCGAACGGGAGCAGCAGCGCTTCGTGGCTAGTGTAGAAGCTGGTGCCGCCAAGCTGCGGCACGCTGTCGGCGTCCAGGCCGCAGGCGCGCATGAAGTCGAGCGCCTGGCCGATCTGGTCGGCCATCGCCTCGAACTTGGCGGCCCAGGGCGAGCGGCCCATGAAATCGAGCATCCAGCCATGGACTCGGTCGAGGCTGGCATAGCCGCCGGTCGAGAAGGCGCGCAGCAGGTTGAGCGTGGCGGCGGACTGATTGTAGGCGCGGACCATCCGCTCCGGGTCGGGCTCGCGCGCTTCCGCGGTGAAGGCGATGTCGTTCACATTGTCGCCGCGATAGCTGGGCAGCTCGACCCCGCCGATCGTCTCGGTATCGGCCGAGCGGGGCTTGGCGAACTGGCCCGCCATGCGGCCGACCTTCACCACCGGCAGCTTCGACGCGAAGGTCAGCACCACCGCCATCTGGAGCAGCACGCGGAAGGTGTCGCGGATATTGTTCGGGTGGAACTCGGCAAAGCTCTCGGCGCAATCGCCGCCCTGGAGCAGGAAGGCGTCGCCGGCCGCGACCTTGGCCAGGTCGGACTTCAGATGCCGCGCCTCGCCCGCGAAGACGAGCGGCGGAAACTGGCTGAGCTGGGCCTCCACCGACGCGAGCGCGTCGGCATCCCGATAGAAGGGCATCTGAATGCCCTTATGGCTGCGCCAGCTATCCGGCGTCCACTTCGCCGCCACGTCGAGTCTCCTTCATGAAAATAGGGGGCGCACCTACGCTTTCAGGCGGCGTTAGGCAAGTTTATAGCGGTCGAGTAGCGACCATGCGAAACAATGGGCTATTTCTGACAGGGCCAGCGTTCGTTGAGCGCGACGCTGACAAGCACCGAGGCGGGCGCCTTGCGCTGATCGGGCCAGCGGTCGAGATAGGCGAGCGTGGTCGCGCGCGCCTCGTCCGCGCTCATGCGGTCGGGCCAGCAGACGGGACGGGCGCGGCCGATGAACATATCCTTGCGGATGCCGTCAACCACGCCGACGATATAGGCGGTGCAGGCAAGCGCATATTCGGGCGCCTTGTTGCGGCATTTGGCGCGCAGCGTGTCGCCGGTTTCGAACATATAGGTCTGCGCCGGTGCGGGAGTGGGGGCGGCGGCGGCGAGCAGCGCGCCAAGGAGAAGCGCGCGCATCATTCCTTCTTCTTCGCGGTGAAGCGGAAATCGACGCTGACCTGGGGGCCAAGCCCCTTGCTGCTGTCGCCATTGCCGACGCCGAAGGCCGCGCGGGCTACGGTGGCGCTGCCGGTGACGGTGCGGGTCATGTCCTTGCCCGCCAGAGTGAAGCGGATCGTCTGCGGCTTCGAGACGCCCTTCAGCGTCAGCGTGCCGCTGGCGCGGTAGCGGCCGGGGCCGGTCGCCTCCGCGCCCCTGGCGGTGAAGGTCGCAGTCGGGTGAGCGGCGGCGGCGAAAAATTCGTCGCCCGGCAGCATCCCGTCCTTATAGGCGTCGCCGACGCTGGCCGATCCGACGTCGATCGTCACCTTGATGTCGGCGCTTTCGGGATGGTCGGGGTCCATGACGATCGCGGCGGTCCATTTGGCGAAGCTGCCGCTGATCGTCTCGCCATCATTGCCGACCGAAAAGCCGATGCGGCCGCCGGGCTGGACGGCCCAGGCGGGGGGCGGACCGGCGGGTTCCTCCTCGGCGGCGGCGGGTTCGGCGGCGTTGGCAGCGGCATTGTCGGCCTGCGCGAGGTTGGCGGGTTCGGCATCGGCGATATTTTCCGGCGCTGCGGCTTCGACCGGCGCGGGCGGCGGGGCAGGCTGCGCGCCGGGCAGGATCGCGCGGCCGGCTGCGAAGCCGACGAGCAGCAAAGCGGGCAGGGCAATGAGCAGCAGCGGCGAGCGGCCCGGCACCATGCGCCAGAGCAGGCCGTCGCGCATCAGCAGATGATGGCGCAGCGCGCCCGCGACATGGAGCGCGAGCAGGGCGATGCCGATCCAGGCGAGCATGCCGTGGCCGTTCTCCGCGACCTCATGCGCGGCGGCGGGAAGGGGGAGGTGGGGCAGGGGCAGGACGCCGAAGAGCAGCGTCGGCACCTTGACCTTCGCGGTCGACACCAGCGCCCAGCCGGTCAGCGGGGCGCCCAGCATGAAGGCGTAGAGGCCGACATGCACGGCGTTGGCAAGCGCCCCCTGCCAGCCGCCTTCCAGTTTCGGCGGGCGCGGCTTCCAGTAACGAACCGCGATCCGCAGCAGGGTGAGCGCCAGGATCGCGATACCGACCGACTTGTGCAGCTGGTAAAGGGCAAAGCCGCGCGCGCCCAGATCTTCAAGCGCCCATCCGACCGCTATCTGAAACGCCAGCAGCGCGGCGATCGTCCAGTGCAGCAACATGGCGGCGCGGCTGTAGCGTTGCATGGCGGTCCTTTTCGCATGTCGTGGCGGGCGCGAAACTATGCCTTGCCGTCGCCGAAGTCCATCGATGGCGCGGGAAACGCTGCGGTGCCGGATGCAACCCATGCTGTGGCGAAAAGGACGCAGCGGCGCGGCTTAATCGCCGATGCGATTGCATCCCGTTCCGGGCGGGCTAAGAGTTTCGGATTACCCCCACAAAAAGGGACGCGACATGGCCAAACCCGACGCCTGGCGGTTCGATCCGAACGCCTACAGCTTCGTCACCAGCATCGACACGCGGTTTCAAGACCTCGACACGATGGGCCATATCAACAATGTCGCGATTTCGGGCATCTTCGAAACCGCACGCATCCGCTTCCACCACCATCTGGGCCGGCATCCGCAGGAACAGGGGGTGCGCTGGCTGGTGGCGGCGGTGTCCCTGAACTTCATCGAGGAATCGCATTTCCCCTATCCGTTCGAGGTGCATTGCGCGATCGGGCATATCGGGCGGACGAGCTGGACGATCAGTTCGGCCGGATTCCAGAAAGGCGTCTGCGTCGCGACCGCCGACACCACCGTCGTGACGCATGGGCCGGAGGGGCGGCGCGTGATCGACGAGACGCTGCGCGAGGCGATGGAACTGAACTTCCTGCGCCGGCCGGAATAAGGTTTAGACGAAGCCCGCCAAGCGCCGGCTCCACTGGAAGGCGATGACGGCGCCCTTCACCGGCTGGATCAGCGCCAGCGCCAGGAGGCCCGCGAGCGCCGGCCAGATCGCCGCCTGCCACAGCATCGGCACGGAGAAAGCGGCGTTCACCTCGATCATCAGCGGTACGAGGATGTGGCCGAGCAGCAGGATCACGAGATAGGCGGGCAGATCGTCGGCCTGGTGCACGTCGAGCGGCTGGCCGCAGGCGGCGCAGCAGGGCGCGGGCTTCAGGAAGCGCGCGAACATCCGCCCCTCGCCGCAACACGGGCAACGGCCGCGCAAGCCGAGTGCCAGCGCGGGGCGGATCGGGCGGTCGGGGCGGCCTTGGGTCATGGGACAGGCGTCCTGCGAGAGGGTGAGGGCGGGACTGGGTTCCGGCTTTCGCCGGAACACGGAGCGTCTAGGAATAGCGCGCGCGTAAGGCAAGCGTCACCCCTTTCCCCGGCGCGCGCGTCTCTCTAAGAGAGCGCCATGTATCTGCCCGGCGGCGACGAGCCCTATTGTCTTTTCGATGATGCGCGCGTCCATGCGCCCGCGTCGGCGCGGCTGTATCGCGATCCGGTGGGGGTGGTGGCCGCGCGGACGATGGCGGAGGTGCAGCCCGCGCTCGACCGGCTGGCCGAGGCGGCGGAGCAGGGCCTCCATGCGGCGGGCTATCTCGCCTATGAAGCGGGGCTGGCGCTGGAGGAGCGGCTTGCCCCGGTGGCGCGGCGGCGCGATGGAGGCGTTGCGCCGCTGCTCTGGTTCGGCCTGTATGAAGGGGTGCGCTTCATACAGGCCGGCGGCCTTGCGCCGATGCTGCCCGATCCGGCGGGCGCGCGCGTCGGGGCGCTGCGCCCGGCGCTGGACGAGGACGCCTATCGCGCCGCCTTCGCCCAGGTGCAGGATTATATCCGCGCCGGCGACATCTATCAGGTCAACCTGACCTTTCCCTGCGCGGTCGAGATGGCGGGCGATCCCATCGCGCTCTACGCCGCGCTGCGGCCGCGCGCGGCGGCGGGCTATGGGGGGATCATCCGGGGCGAGGGGGAGACGATCCTGTCCTTTTCGCCCGAACTCTTCTTCACGCTGGTGCGCGGGCAGCTGACCGCGCGGCCGATGAAGGGCACGGCGACGCGCGGGGCGGAGCCGGACGAGGACGCGGCGATCGCTCGCTGGCTGGAAAGCGACGCCAAGCAGCGCGCCGAAAATCTGATGATCGTTGACCTGCTGCGCAACGACCTGTCGCGCGTGTCGCGCGCGGGGAGCGTGACCGTGCCCGACCTGTTCCGGGTCGAGACCTTCCCAACCGTGCATCAACTGGTGTCGACGGTGCGGGCGCGGCTGCTGCCAGGGCTGGCGCCGGTCGACGTGCTGCGCGTGCTCTTTCCCTGCGGATCGATCACCGGCGCGCCCAAGGTGCGGGCGATGGAGATTATCGACGCGGTCGAGCCGTTTCCGCGCGGCGTCTACACCGGGGCCATGGGCTGGATCGACCCGGAGGGTGACGCGGCCTTCAACGTGGCGATCCGCACATTGACGCTGCGCGACGGGGAAGGGGCGGCGCGCCTCGGCCTTGGCTCCGGCATCGTCGCGGATTCGGACGGCGCGGCCGAATGGCGCGAATGCCTCGCGAAGGCGCGCTTCCTGACCGGCTTGACTTGAGCGCGGCGGGACGGGAAGGAAGGCCCATGCCCTTTGCCGACGGACGGTTCGATCTGCTGGAAACCATGGCCTTCGATCCTCTGGAGGGGATCAGGCTGCTCGACCTGCATCTGACGCGGCTGAAGGCGAGCGCGGATGCGCTGGGTTTCCAGTTCGACCGGCATGGGGTGCGCAACGAGTTGCAGGCCGCGACCTTCCGCCTGCGGGCGAAGAGCCGGGTGCGGCTGCTCGCCTCGCGCGGCGGAGCGATCGCGATCGAGGTGCGCGATCATCGCACCTGGCCGCAGGCGATCATGCCCGTCGCCGTGGTGCCGCGCCACGCCCCCGCCGACGACGGGCGGCTGCGGCACAAGACCACCGACCGGTCGCTCTATCGCGATGCGCTGAAGCGCGGGGGCACTTATGAGGTGCTGCTGATCGACGCCGACGGCTATCTGACCGAGGGCTGTTTCTCCTCGATCTTCGTCGAGCGCGGCGACAAACTGGTGACGCCGCCGCTGGCGCGCGGCGTGCTGCCCGGCATATTGCGGCAGAGCCTCATTGACATGGGCGAGGCGGTGGAGGGCGACCTGCGCGTCGCCGACCTGGAGCGCGGCTTCTTCATCGGCAATGCGGCGCGCGGCATGGTGGCCGCGACGTTGGCGCGGTAGGCGCACGATCCTGCCGTAAAGCCTTTGCCGGCTATCTGGCCGGTTGCCCCTGCGTCCGTTGCGCACTAAGGGGCAGCGCGTCCGCACTCAGATGCGGGCGAGGGGACTTTACAGAAAGATTGTTGCCATGAGCCAGACTTCCGCCGCCCTGGGCCGTATCCAGCCGTCCGCTACGCTCGCCATGAGCGCGCGCGTCAATGCGCTGAAAGCCGAAGGCGTGGACGTGATTGGCCTCTCGGCGGGCGAGCCCGATTTCGACACGCCCGACTTCGTCAAGGATGCGGGCATCGCGGCAATCCGCAACAACCTGACCCGCTATACCGACGTGGACGGCACCGCCGACGTCAAGGAAGCGGTGATGTTCAAGTTCCAGCGCGACAATGGCCTAGCCTACAAGCGCAGCCAGATCAGCGTGAATTCGGGCGGCAAGCACACGCTGTTCAACGCGCTTGTGGCGACGGTGGACGCAGGGGACGAGGTCATCATCCCCGCGCCCTATTGGGTGAGCTATCCCGACATCGTGAACTTTGCAGGCGGCACGCCCGTGTTCATCGAGGGGCCGGCCAGCCAGGGCTACAAGATCACCGCGGCGCAGCTCGACGCGGCGATCACGCCGCGCACCAAATGGGTGATGCTGAACTCGCCCTCCAACCCGTCGGGCGCGGCCTATTCGGCCGACGAGTTGAAGGCTCTCGCCGATGTGCTGCTGCGCCACCCGCATGTGCTGGTGATGACCGACGACATGTATGAGCATGTCTGGTATGCGCCCACGCCCTTCGCCACGATCGCGCAGGTGTGCCCGGAGCTGTACGACCGCACGCTGACAGTCAATGGCTGTTCCAAGGCTTTCTCGATGACCGGCTGGCGCATCGGTTTCGCGGGCGGGCCCGAATGGATCATCAAGGCGATGGGCAAGCTGCAATCGCAATCGACCAGCAATCCCTGCTCGATCAGCCAGGCGGCGGCGGCGGCGGCGCTCACCGGCCCGCAGGATTTCCTGGAGGAGCGCAACGCCGTGTTCAAGAAGCGCCGCGACATGGTGGTCGCGATGCTGAACGACGCGCCGGGCCTCGATTGCCCGACGCCCGAAGGCGCCTTCTACGTCTATCCCGACGCCAGCGGCGTGATCGGCAAGACGACGCCCAAGGGCGCTCTGATCGACAGCGACGAGGCGCTGATCGGCTATTTCCTCGATGAAGCGAAGGTCGCGGCGGTGCATGGCGCGGCCTTCGGCCTCTCGCCCGCCTTCCGCATCAGCTATGCGACGTCGGACGAGGTGCTCAAGAAGGCGTGCACCCGCATTCAGGAAGCCTGCGCCGCGCTGAAATAAGCGTTTTCGGGCCAAAAACCGAAACGGTCCTTTTCGCGCCGCGCCGTCTTGTGTTCGGCGGGGCGCGGCCTATATGCCCGTTGCGATGAGAAACTGAATTAAAGGTTCCGCTCCGTTCGTCGTCCTGACGTCTGCGTTGGTCGAAAGTCGCTGATGCGATCGCGGCCGTTCAGACAGGGGCAAGTCGGATGCGGGTAGCCGGGGCCGAAATGATCGGCAAAGCGAGACGAAAGGCATTCGCCATGTTGGCGTTTTTGAAATCCGAGCTGTTCCTGCGCTTTTTGGGCGGGTTTGCCGTGGGCGCTGTGGCGATGGTGATGCTCCAGCCCGACGAGCCGCCGCTGTTCAGCAGCCCTGCGGTTGCGGCGACCCAGACCGATGCGGGTGCGCTCTAAGCGCCTGATCCTGGCCGCTGTCGCGGCTTTGGCCGTGGCGGCCCCTGCCTGCGCCGAGCGCGTGGTGCAGGCGCCCGTGCCGCAGGTCGACGCTGCGCCCACCCGCAAGCTGGAGACGGCGATATTCGCCGGCGGCTGCTATTGGGGCGTCGAAGGCGTCTTTTCCCATATTAAGGGCGTCCACCTTGTCGTGTCCGGGTTCGCCGGCGGGCCGAAGGGCAAGCGCGTCGATTATGAGACGGTGAGCGGGGGCGACACGGGTTTCGCCGAGTCGGTGCGCGTCACCTATGATCCCAAGCAAGTGAGCTATGGCACGCTGCTGCGCGTCTTCTTCTCCGTCATCGCCGATCCGACCACGCTCAACTATCAGGGGCCAGACCATGGCACCCAATATCGCAGCGCCCTGTTTCCGCTGAACGCCGAGCAGGACAAGGCAGCGCGCGCCTATCTCGCGCAGCTCGACAAGGCCGGCCTGTGGCGCGATCCGGTGGTGACCAAGGTGGAGCGCTTTACCGGCTTCCAGAATGCGGGCGAGGACCATCAGGATTTCATGCGCAAAAATCCGCGCCACCCCTATATCATGCGCTGGGACGCGCCCAAGCTGGCGGCGTTCAAGGCGATGTATCCGGCGCTGTATCGGGACAGGCCGTCGGCCTGATCCGCGATCATGCAGCGGCGAAGGTGACCGCTTCGATCTTATTCCCATCAGGATCGCGCACGAAGGCGGCATAATAATGGGCGTCATAATGGGGCCGCAAACCCGGTTCGCCCTCCGCCATTCCGCCCTGTTCCACCGCGACACGGAAAAAGGCGTCGACGGCGGCGCGTCGCTCCACCTCGAACGCGACATGCACGCCGTTGCCCGGCGCAGCGGCTGCGCCGTCCGCTGGCAGATTGAGGCTGAACGCGGTAATGCCTGCGCCATAGCCGACCGCATCCTCGACATCGAGCGTGCGGGTGAGGCCGAGTTCCCGCATCACCGGATCGTAGAAGGCGCGGGCGCGATCAAGGTCTGCTGTGCCGAGCGAGACATGGTGGAGCATGGCGCATTAAAGGATGCAGCCCCACGATAGTTCCAGCAGCCGAACCCATGAATCGCAAAGGGCGGGGCCTTGCGGCGCCCGCCCTTGTCCGATCAATCAGCGATGCCCCTTATTTCGGCGACAGCACCATCAGCATCTGCCGGCCTTCCATACGCGGATAGGCTTCCACCTTCGCGATTTCGGCGACATTTTCGGCCACGCGCTGGAGCAGGTTCATGCCGAGCTGCTGGTGGCTGAGTTCGCGGCCGCGGAAGCGCAGGGTGATCTTCACCTTGTCGCCGTCGCCGATGAAGTCATGGACCTTCTTCATCTTCGTATCATAGTCATGATCGTCGATGTTCGGACGCATCTTGATCTCCTTGATCTCCTGCGTCTTCTGGGTCTTGCGGGCGATGTTCGCCTTCTTCTGGGCCTCGTACTTATATTTGCCGATGTCCAGGAACTTGCAGACCGGCGGATCGGCGTTGGGCGACACTTCGACCAGATCGAGACCGACCTCATAGGCCTGCTCGATCGCCTCCTGCGTAAACATCACACCGAGATTTTCGCCTTCGTCGTCGATCACGCGCACCTTGGGCACGGTGATGAACTCATTATAGCGGGGGCCGGACTTCGGCGGCGGCGCCAGCGGGCGGCGCATCATCGGGGGACGTATAGCGGAATCTCCTATGGTCGTTTCAAAAACGGACGGCTCTTAGCGGCTTTTGCGAAAAGCCGAAAGGGGCGCGTGCCTCCGCCACAGCGGAATCACGCGCCCTTGCGGCATTTCTGCCTCACCGCATATCGGGTGCCTGCGCCTCTTTTGCAAGCCGGTCGATGACATCGGTGACGGAAAGGATGCTCTGCCCGTCCTTGCCGAGTTCGCGCAGCGCGACCGTGCCTTCGTCCGCCTCGCGCCGGCCGACGACGAGGAGGTTGGGCACCTTGGCCAGGCTATGTTCGCGCACCTTGTAGTTGATCTTCTCGTTGCGGGTGTCGACCTCCGCGCGGATGCCCGCCGCGCGCAGCTTCTCCACCACATCGCGGGCATAGTCGTCGGCGTCGGACACGATGGTCGCCACCACCGCCTGCACCGGCGCGAGCCAGAGCGGGAAGCGGCCGGCATAATGTTCGATTAATATGCCGATCAAGCGTTCATAGCTGCCGAAGATCGCGCGGTGGAGCATCACCGGGCGGTGGCGCTCGCCATCTTCACCCACATAGCTGGCGTCGAGCCGTTCGGGCAGAACCCGGTCGGACTGGAGCGTGCCGACCTGCCAGGTGCGGCCGATCGCGTCAGTGAGGTGCCATTCGAGCTTGGGCGCATAGAAAGCGCCTTCGCCGGGCAGTTCCTCCCAGCCATAGTCGGGCGTGTTGAGTCCCGCCGCCGCCACCGCGTCGCGCAGCTCATTCTCGGCCTTGTCCCACATCTCCTCGGTGCCGAAGCGCTTCTCCGGCCGCAGGGCGAGCTTGATCGCGTAAGTGAAGCCGAAATCCTGGTAGATGCGGTCGGCGAGCGCGCAGAAGGCGCGGACTTCCTCGACGACCTGGTCTTCGCGGCAGAAAATATGCGCGTCGTCCTGCGTGAACTGGCGCACGCGCATCAGCCCATGGAGCGCGCCATGCGGCTCGTTGCGGTGGCAGCAGCCATTTTCGTAGAAGCGAAGCGGCAGGTCGCGATACGACTTGATCCCCTGGCGGAAGATCAGGACATGCGCCGGGCAGTTCATGGGCTTCAGCGCCATCCAGTCGGCATCGTCCGACACCAGCGGGCCTTCATCCGCGACGTTTGGTACTTCGTCGGGGATGACGAACATATTCTCGCGATATTTGCCCCAATGGCCGGACTGCTCCCACTGGCGCGCGTCCATCACCTGCGGGGTCTTGACCTCGCGATAGCCGGCCGCGTCGATCGCCCGGCGCATATAGGCTTCCAGCGCCCGCCAGATGACATAGCCCTTGGGATGCCAGAAGACCGACCCATGCGCTTCCTGCTGGAGGTGGAACAGGTCCATCTCCTGCCCCAGCTTGCGGTGGTCGCGCTTGGCGGCTTCTTCGAGGCGCATGAGGTGCGCGTCGAGCTGCTTCTTATTGAGCCAGCCGGTGCCGTAGATGCGGCTGAGCATCGCATTCTTCTGGTCGCCCCGCCAATAGGCGCCCGACACGCGGGTCAGCTTGAAGGCCTGCGGGTCGAGCTTGCCGGTCGAGGCGAGATGGGGGCCGCGGCACATGTCGTACCAGCCGTCGCCGCTATGATAGACGGTCAGTTCCTCGCCCTGTGGCAGTTCGGCGGCCCATTGCGCCTTGAACGTCTCGCCAGCCGCTTCCCATTGCGCGATCAGCGTGTCGCGGTCGATCACTTCGCGGCGCAGCGGTTTGTCGGCGGCGATGATCTCGCGCATCTTCGCTTCGATCGCGGGAAGGTCTTCCTCGGTGAAGGGGCGATCCTTGGGCGCGAAATCATAATAAAAGCCGTCCTCGGTCGCCGGGCCGAAGGTGATCTGGGTGCCGGGGAAGAGCGCCTGCACCGCTTCGGCGAGGATATGGGCGAAATCGTGGCGCGCGAGTTCGAGCGCATCCGCCTCGTCCTTCGCCGTCACCAGCGCAAGGGTCGCGTCCGCCTCCAGCGGGCGGCCGATGTCGCGCAATTCGCCATCGACGCGCGCGGCAATGGCGGCTTTCGCCAGCCCTGGTCCGATCGCCGCCGCAATATCCGCCGGGGTGGTGCCGGGCGCGACTTCGCGCACGTTACCGTCGGGCAGGGTGATCTTGAGCATGGCGGACACGGGGAAACTCTCTGATGAAGGGGTAGGCGCGCAGCTTAGAAAAAGCCGCGCCTTCCCCTTAAATGGGCGGTCCATCCTGTCAATAGAAGCCCTCTTGCCAGCGCCGCGCGAAAGGCGCATCCATGATGTGCTGTTATATCATAATCAGCAGTAGGAGGGACGTATGGCTCTGAGCTTTGCAAGACCCCATGGCGCGCAGGGCGACGCGCCGATGAGCGAGATGAACACCACCCCGCTGATCGACGTGATGCTGGTGCTGCTCATCATGTTCATCATCACCATCCCGATCCAGACGCACAGCGTGGGCATCGACCTGCCGCAACCGCAGCCCAAAACATCTTTACCGCAACCCGATCCCGTCAAGAACAAGGTGACGATCGACGCTTTCGGCCTCATCCGCTGGAACGGCGCGGCGGTCGACCGGCTGACGCTGCGCCGCTATCTCGCCGCGTCGCTGCGGCTGCCGGTGGAGCCGGAATTGCAGTTCGAGCCCGACGCGCAGGCGCGCTACCTCATCGTCGACGAAGTGCTGGCCGACATCCGCCGCGCGGGCGTGACGCGGATGGGGTTTGTGGGCAATGAGCGCTATCGGGCGTTTTAGTGCGGTCTTCTGACTTGACCCGTCGCCTCGGCTGATATCTTCTCTTATCCGGGGCTTTTCGGGGGATTTAGATGACGGACGAAGTCGACGCGCAAGCCAGCTTTGCGTTCGAGGGCAATTGGCGCGATTATGCGCCAATTGCCTTTACCAATCTGCTGCTGACGATCGTGACGCTGGGCGTCTATCGCTTTTGGGCAACGACGCGGACCCGGCGCTATCTTTGGTCCAACACGCGCTTCATCGACGATTGGCTGGAATGGACGGGAACCGGCAAGGAATTGTTCGTCGGCTTCCTTATGGTCCTCGTGCTGATCGGCCTGCCTTTTCTGTTCTTGCAATTCGGCGCGCAGGCGCTGGTCCTTCAAGGGCAGGTTGCGTTGGCCGGGGTGCTGACGATCATGGCCGCCTTCACCATCTTCTATTTCACCGGGGTCGCCCGCTTTCGCGCCCTGCGCTATCGCTTGAGCCGCACGTGGTGGCACGGCATTCGCGGCGGCAGCGATGACGCCGGCTGGGGATATGGCGGTCAATATATGTGGCGCACGATGGTCGCCTATCTTCCGTTCGGACTGCTGATTCCCTGGTCGATGATGTCCTTGTGGAATCGCCGGATGAACCGGATGAGCTTCGGATCCGAGCCGTTCGTTGCAAGAGGGCGCGCCCGCCCCTTGATGAAGCGATTTCTGCTCTTCTATCTTGCGCCAATCCTGTTCGTGTTGCTGGCGATAGCGATGGCGGACATCTATGGTGGCGAACTGGGCGGCGGCATCCGCGTGACCTCAAGCTTCCCGCCCATCTTGCGGATCATTGCCTTTCTGGTGATTTTCCTGGGTGTTTATACGCTGCTGGGTTTGATCGCTTTGGCCTATTACGCCGCTTTCCTTCGCGAAGCGATCGACAATTTGTCCTTGGGCGGCCTGCAATTCTCGTTCGAGGCGAGCACGGACGACTGGCTGGCTCTGTTTTTCGGTGACGTAGCGCTGGTGGTCTGCACATTGGGCATTGGGGCGATCTTCCTGCAATATCGCCACTGGAAATTTTTCATCACCCATATGGGCGCGGCCGGAGAAATATACACGGATCAGTTGGCGCAATCGCGAACCCGCACGGATCGGCATGGCGAAGGGCTGCTCGACGCGCTGGATGTGGGCGCCTTCTGACCGATGGAGGCGTTCCGCCTTTGGCATTATGACGGCGTCACCGCCGTGCGGCGCGATGTGGCGCTGGCGGCGGAGGGCGAAGCGCATTTCCGGCTCACTGAGCCGGAGAGCGGCTGGACGGGCGAGCCGGTCGCCTGGGATGACCTCACCGTCATCGGCGCGGACAAGGGCCGGTCGGCCTATGGCCATCGCGCGCTGCCGGGATGGCGCATGGGCTTTGCCGGGGATGCGCCGCCCGACATCGCGGCCCGTCTGCCCAGGGCGGAGCGCTATGGCCGCTGGATCGACCGCTTCGGGCTGTGGCAGGCGGCGGCCGCCTTCACCCTCGTCGCCGGGCTGGTGGTGTGGGGGGCGCTGGAAGCGCCGGCGCTGATCGCGCCGATGATCCCGCAAAGCTGGGAAAACCGGATGGGCGACGCGATGGTCGGCGATTTCGGCGGCCGGATATGCAGCACGCCCGCCGGCGACAAGGCGCTGGCCGCCCTCGTCGCGCGGATCGACCCCGATGCCGAAGCGCGCGACGTGGTGGTCGCCAACATCCCATTGGTCAACGCCGTCACTCTGCCGGGCGGGCGGATCATCCTGTTCGACGGGCTGATCCAGCAGGCGGGGTCGCCCGACGAGGTGGCCGGCGTGCTGGGGCATGAACTGGGCCATGTGCGCCACCGCGACACGATGACCGGGCTGGTGCGGCAACTGGGCCTGAGCGTCCTGCTGGGCGGGTTCGCCGGCGATACGGGCGGCTATCTGAACGGCGTCCTGTCCCTGAGCTACGGGCGCAAGGCGGAGGATGCGGCGGACAGCGTCGCCATCGCCCAGATGCGCGCCGCCGCGATTTCGCCCGCCGGCACCGCCGCCTTCTTCGAGCGGATGGGCGGCAAGGGCGAGGGCGCCAACATGGAGCGGGCCATGACCTGGCTGTCGTCCCATCCGCTGTCGGCCGACCGGCGCAAGCGGTTCGAGGCGGCGGTGCAGCGGGGCGCGGCCTATCGCCCGGCGCTGGACGCGGCCCAGTGGCGGGCGCTGCGCCGCAGTTGCAAGTCCGACCCCAGCGTGGAGGACGCCTGGGGCCGCCCCTTCTGATCGCGGTTCAATGCGTCCCGCACAGTCTTTATGGAGGCAGCCGGAAAGGAGGCGGCCGATGAAGACGATGCGTTACGCGCTGACGGCGCTTGTGTGCTATGCCGCCTTCTGGGGAGCGGCGCATATCGGGCTGCTGCCGGGCCTTTCTGCCGACGCCTCCGATACGCTCGGAACTCAGGCGACTTCGGGCGCTGAGACCGCGCAGAAGCTGCGCCGGATTTTCCCCGTCATCCGCTGAACGCCGTTGACCCGATCAAAGGCAGTTGCGTCAGAGCTTTTCTCCGTCACCCCGGGTCAAGCCCGGGGTGACGATCCGATTGACGATGCGGACAATTTGGCTGTCAGACGAACAGCAGCCGGGCGTCGTCGGGCAAATCTTGCAGCAGCGCGACCGGGCCAGCGGCTTCCGCGCCGGGCGGCAGGTCGGCCGCAACAAGGCCCGCGAGCGCCAGCCCGCTCTGGCAGGCGAGGAGGCGGACACCGATCGCCCGTGCTTCGTCCATCAACGCCGCAAGATCGGGCAGGCCGGCCGCGCGATGCGCGGCGTCCTGCGGCGCGCCGAGCGGCGGACGCAGCAGCGCGACGGCGTCGAGTTGCAGGAACAGGGTCGCCGCGCCGCCCAGCGCCGCCTGCGCCGCCGCCAGGGTGAGCGCGCCGCGCAGCCTTTCCGGCTCGGGCGTGGCGACGATCAGAGCGAGGGGACGCATAGGTCCATGGCGCAGCCGGCGCAGCCCGGATCCTTGGGCACTACAAGCGTGCGAAAGCGCATCGAGAGCAGGTCGGCGATCAGCAGCCGGCCGGCCAAGTCCGTGCCGAAGGGCACGATCTGCCGCAGCGTTTCGAGCGCGGCGAGGCTGCCGATCGTGCCGGTGAGCGCGCCGAGCACGCCGGTTTCGGCGCAGTTGCGCTCGGGCGCGTCGTCGGGTGCGCCGACCAGGCAGCGATAGCAGGGCTTGTCCGCCTCCCAGCCGCGATAGGTGGATAGCTGCCCCTCGAACGGGCCGACCGCCGCCGACACGAGCGGGATGCGCAGCCGCTGCGCGGCGTCCGCGACCGCGAGGCGGGTCGCGAAATTGTCGCAGCCGTCCAGGATCACGTCGGCGTCGCGCAGGATCAGCGCGGCATTGTCCGCATCGATCCGGGCGTTGATGGGGAGGAGCTTCACATCGGGGTTGAGGCGCGCGACGGTGGCCAGCGCTGCCTCCGCCTTGGGCGCGCCGACATCGGCGGTGCCGAACATCACCTGCCGCTGGAGGTTGGAGAGGGCGACCGCATCATCGTCGATCACGCGGATGCGCCCGACGCCGGCGGCCGCGAGGTAGAGGATCGCCGGGCTGCCGATCCCGCCCGCGCCGATCACCGCGACATCGGCCGACAGCAGCCGAAGCTGCCCCGCGCCGCCGATTTCCTTAAGGACGATATGGCGGGCGTAGCGCTCCAGTTGATCGTCGGTCAGGGTCACGGCGCGTCCGACCAGAGGAAGCGCACCTGCGAGCGCATCCAGCGCGGCTCCATCCCGCGGCCCTGGGGGAAGCTGTTGCCCAGCAGGCTCAGGACGCGCGTGCTGACGAAGCGCTCGACCTCCGGGCAGCGGGCGTTGACTGGCGCGATCTTGAGCGGCTTGCCGTCGGGCGAGAGCAGGAAGAGCATATCGATTTCGAGCAGCCACGATCCTTCATAGCTGACCGCGCTCGAACAATTGCCCTTGCGGTAGAAGCGGGCGACATCCTCGGACCAGCGCGGCGATACGCGGCGGCCCTGCCAGCCATGGATCACCGGCACGGCGCTGATATCGTCGGGCATCGACGGGAGCGGGGCGGCGCTCGGAGCGGCGGCGGCCAGCAGCAGCGAAACCAGCATCGTCATCGCATCACACTCCTGTAGAGCCGAAGCCGCCTTCGCCGCGCGCCGTATCGCCCAGACTATCGACTTCCGCGAAGCTGGCAAGCTGCACCGGGGCGGCGACGAGCTGGGCGATGCGGTCGCCGCGCGCGATGACGAAGGGCTGATCGCCAAGGTTGATGAGGATGATCTTCAGCTCGCCGCGATAATCGGCGTCGATCGTGCCGGGCGTGTTGGGCAGGCTGATGCCATGTTTGAGCGCCAGGCCGGAGCGGGGGCGGACCTGCACCTCATAGCCTTCCGGGATCGCCATGGCGAAGCCGGTGGCGACGGCATGGCGGCCGCCGGGGCGCAAGGTCACATCCTCCGCCGAGACCACGTCCATGCCGGCGGCGTGCGCCGTGGCATAGGCGGGGACGGGCAGCCCTTCGCCATGGGGCAGGCGCTTCAGTTTAATCTCGATCGGCGAGGGCATGGGCGACTTTCTCGATGAGGCGGGTGGCGACCTGGTCCTTGGGCAGGGGCGGCCAGATGTCGATGCCGGCGGCGGTGACGATCTGTACCGCGTTGCTGTCACCGCCCATCACGTCGCCAGACACGTCGTTGGCGACGATCCAGTCCGCGCCTTTCTTCATGAGCTTGGCCTGGGCGTGATCGGCGATGGATTGCGTTTCTGCCGCGAAGCCGACGAGCAAAGCGGGGCGCTGGGCGTGGCGGCCAAGGGTGGCGAGGATGTCGGGATTCTCCACCAGCGCGAGCGGGGCCGGCTGGCCCGATCCGTCCTTCTTGATCTTCTGATCGGCGGCGTCGGCCGTGCGCCAATCGGCGACGGCGGCGACCATGATCGCGGCGTCGGCGGGCAGCGCTGCTTCGACAGCGGTCAGCATCTCGCGCGCAGTCTCGACATCGATCCGCTCGACGCCGGCGGGGGTGGGGAGGTGGACCGGCCCCGCGATCAGCGTGACCCGTGCCCCGGCTCGCACGGCGGCGGCCGCGATGGCGAAGCCCTGCTTGCCCGACGAGCGATTGGCGATGTAGCGCACCGGATCGATCGGCTCATGCGTCGGCCCAGCGGTCACGAGGATGTGGCGGCCTTTCAAAACCTCCGTTCGCCCTGAGCCTGTCGAAGGGCGCTCGCTGCCTGAAGAAAAGGGTAGGGCTTCGACAGGCTCAGCCCGAACGAAAGACAGGAGCCGCTCGATCTCGGCCACGATCTCCTCGGGCTCGGGCAGGCGGCCCTTGCCATATTCGCCGCAGGCCATCGCCCCGCTCGCCGGCTCCAAAATGTGGATGCCGTCGCTGCGCAGCGTATCGAGGTTCCGCTGCGTCGCGCGATGATGCCACATGCGCACGTTCATCGCCGGAACCGCCAGCACCGGCTTGTCGGTGGCGAGCAGGATGGTTGTGGCGAGATCGTCGGCGATGCCGGCCGCCATTCGGGCGAGGATATTGGCGGTCGCGGGCGCGATGACGATCAGGTCGGCCTGGCGGCTGAGCTGAATATGCCCGATCTCGCGCTCTTCCTTGAGGTCGAACATGTCGCCATAGACATGGTCCTCGGTGAGGACGCCGAGGCTCAAGGGCGTGACGAACTGCTTGGCGCTCTCCGTCAGCACCCCGCGCACCGCAATGCCGCGCCGCTTGAGCAGGCGAACAAGCTCCAGCGCCTTATAGGCCGCGATGCCGCCGGAGACGATGAGGAGGACGCGCTGGGTCATTGGCCCAAGCGCGCCAGCTCAGCGCGGCACATCAGCCGCAGATCCTCCAGCTTTGTCGTGGCGGTGTCCCACAGACGTGCAGGAATGATCGCCGGATAGTCGTGGCTAATCACATTTCGCATCTGATAGATGGCGGCCCAGGGAATGTGGACAAGCCTCGCCTTGAGGTCGCCCGACAATTTATGCGCTGCCTCACCGATATGCAGCAGGCGGAACGCTGTCAGGTCGATTTCGTCCTGATCGGCCAGGAAAGTGGCCTCTGTGAGGCGAGTCAGCCGTCGGCCGATATGATCGATCAAGTCGACGATCAGCGCCAGTCGATCAATGTCTCTATTCACCGGCATCAGAAGACGGGAACCATATCCGTCTCGGCCGACGCGCGGATACGGGGTCGCATGGCACCGCGCTCGACCAGATCGACCGAACAGCGCATGAAATGCTGGAGCTTCAGTTGGAGCCCGGCGAAGGCGATCAGGTCGATGCCGCTGTCGTGGTCGATCTCGCACATCAGGTCGACATCCGAATCCTCGCGCGCTTCGCCGCGCGCGACCGAGCCGAACAGCGCGAGCGAACGGATGCCCGCTGCGCGCAGTTCGGCCTCGTGCGGCTTCAAACGGGCAATGGCTTCCTCGCGGGTCATGATGTCAGGATAAGCCAAGCAGCCACATCGCGCCAGCCCCGGCCGCCGCCGCCAGCACCGCGACCAGCGCATAGCGCCAGCCGCCGCCGACGCGGATCAGCTTCACCTCGGTCAGGGGCGGGGGCGGGGGGGCGCCGCCCTTCTCCGGAAAGGCGTCCTCGATCCGGCGGACGAGGGCGGGCAGCCTTTGCAATGTGCGCCAATTTTCGATCAGCGTGTCGGCCGCCTTCGCCTCCGGCCCCAATTCGGTGCGCAGCCATTCGCGCACATAGGGGCCGCTCGTTTCCCAGAGGTTGATGTCGGGGTCGAGCGCAGTCGCCACGCCCTCCACCATCACCATCGTCTTTTGCAGCAGGAGGAGGTGCGGCTGGGTCTGCATGTCGAAATCGCGGGTGATGGCGAACAGCCCGTCCAGCATCCCGCCGACCGACAGCTCGCGCACCGGCTTGCCGCGCATCGGCTCGCCCACGGCGCGGAGGGCTGTCGCGAACTCGGCGACATTATGGTGAGCGGGCACATATTGCGCCTCGAAATGGATTTCGGCGACGCGGCGATAATTGCCGGTGATGAGGCCGAAGAGAATCTCCGCCAGCCACATGCGCGCGCGCCGGTCGATCCGGCCCATGATGCCGAAGTCGATGGCGACGATGTCGCCGCGCGCCGTCACGAACAAATTGCCCTGATGCATGTCGGCGTGGAAGAAGCCCTCCGCGATCGCCTGCCGCAGGAAGGCGTCGACCAGCCGTGCAGCCAAATCCTTGACGTCATGGCCGGCGGCGATCAGCGCGGCGCGATCGGCGATCTTGATGCCGTCGATCCACTCCATCGTCATGACGCGGCCGGTGGTGCGGTCCCAGTCGATGGCGGGCACGCGATAGCCCGGCATCGCCTCCATCGCCTCGGCGAGTTCGGACGCGGAAGCGGCTTCGCGGCGCAGGTCCAGCTCGCGCGCGGTCCAGCGCTTCATATTGGCGATGACGAGGCGGGGGCGCAGCCGCGCGATCTCGCCGCCCAGTTGCTCGACATGGGCGGCGGCCCATTCATAGGTCTGGATGTCGCGGTTGAACTGCGCGATCACGCCGGGGCGGATGACCTTGACCGCCACGTCGCGGCCATCGATGGTGCGCGCGCGATGCACCTGCGCGATCGAGGCGGCGCCGACGGGCACTTCGTCGAAGCGGGCGTAAAGGGCTTCGAGCGGGCGGCCGAAGCTCTGCTCGATCTCGGCGCGGATCGTGTCGAAGGGGACGGGCGGGAGCGCGTCCTGGAGGCGGAGGAGATCGGCGGCCGCTTCCTCGCCCACCAGATCGGGCCGGGTGGCGAGCGTCTGGCCGAGCTTGATCGCGGCGGGGCCGATCGCCTGGAAGGCGTCGGCATAGCGGGGCTGCGCGGGGACACGCGCGCCCAAGCGGGCGAGGCGGACCAGGCGGCGGACCGGCGCAGGGGTCAGCGGATCGCGCTCGATGCCGGTGAGCGCGCCATGGCGCGCGAGGGTGCGGCCCCATTTCAGGAGCCGCCAGATATGGGTAGCGTGGCTGGTCATCTATTCCAGCCCCTCCCTGGAAGGGAGGGGCTTTCAACTGTTGCGACCATCACGCTTTCCAGCCCGAATGGATCGCCACCAGGCCGCCCAGGATCGGCTCGACCTTCGTGTTCGCAAAGCCCGCGTCCCGGATCATCCCCTCGAACTTTGGCATATCCGGAAAGCGGCGGATCGATTCGATGAGGTAGCGATAGCTGTCCGCATCATTGGCGAAGAGCTTGCCGAGTTGGGGCACTAGTCTGTGCGAATAGACGTCATACACGTCCGAGAAACCGGGCCAGGTCGTGGTGGAAAATTCCAGGCAGAAGAAGCGGCCGCCAAACTTCAGCACGCGGTGCGCTTCCTTCAGCGCCTTGTCGATATGGGTGACGTTGCGGATGCCGAACGCGATCGTATAGGCGTCGAACGTCCGGTCGGCGAAGGTCAGTTGCTCGGCATTCTGCTCGGACCAGATCAGGCCCTCATACCCCTTCTTCTTCGCCCGCTCGATGCCCACGGCGAGCATTTCCGGGTTGATGTCCGACACCGTCACCTGCGCGCCATGGCGGTGCATCCGAAAGGCGATGTCGCCGGTGCCGCCCGCCATGTCGAGAATCTGCTCGGCCGGGCGCGGCTTCACCCGGCGCACGAACTGGTCCTTCCACAGGCGATGCGCGCCGCCCGACATGGCGTCGTTCATGAGGTCATATTTGCCCGCCACGTTGGAGAAGACGTCGCGGACCATGCCCGCTTTTTCGGCGGCATCGACGTCGCGATAGCCGAAGGATGCTGTTTCGCTCATGCAAAGCCCTCTAGACAGAGATTGTGCCCCGTTCCACCCAAAGGTGGGAATGACATCCGCTTATGCCTAGATGGACGTGATGCCCGAGCTTCCCGAAGTCGAAACCACCGTCGCTGGCCTCCGATCCGTGCTGGAGGGCGCGACCCTCTCGCGGGTGGAGCCGCGCCGCGCCGACCTGCGCTTCCCGATCCCCGTCGACCTGCGGCAACGGCTGACGGGGGCGACGGTGACCGGCCTGTCGCGCCGCGCCAAATATGGCCTCATCGAAACCGATCGCGGCGACATGATGATCTTCCACCTCGGCATGTCGGGGCGCTGGCGGATCGACCCGGCGGTGATCGGCGCGCACGACCATCTGCTGATCGAAACGGGCGGGGGCCGGCTGCTCTCGCTCAACGACCCGCGCCGATTCGGATCGGTGGACCTGGTGCGGGCGGATGCGTGGGAGGGCTACGCGCCGTTCACGCGGATGGGGCCGGAGCCTTTAGGCGCTGCGTTCGACGCTGCGCGGCTCGCCGCGGCGCTCAAGGGCAAGGCGACCTCGATCAAGGCGGCGCTGCTCGATCAGCGGATCGTCGCGGGGCTCGGCAATATCTATGTCTGCGAAGCGCTCAACATGGCGGGGATCGCGCCGACGCGGGCGGCGGGGAAGATCAGCCGGCCGCGCCTGGCGCTGCTGGTGGAGGCGATTCGCACGGTGCTGAGCGCCGCGATTACCGCCGGCGGTTCCACCTTGCGCGATTATGCGCGGCCGGACGGCGAACTCGGCTATTTTTCCAAACAATGGCGCGTCTATGGCCGCGAGGGCGAGCCATGTCCGTGCGGCGGCACGGTGCAGCGCCGAGTCGATGGGGGACGATCGACCTTCTTCTGCCCGAAATGTCAGAAATAGCGCGGCTTCGCCCCGTTGACGGGTGCGCCATTCCGCTGTAAGGGCCGCACCTTCACGAGGCGGGCCGGCTTGATCCCGGCAGCCTCTTGCCCAAGATTTGACGAGAACCGAGGAATAGAATGGCCAATACGCCGCAAGCCAAGAAGCGCATCCGTCGCAACGAGCGTCGCGCCGCGATCAATGGCGCCCGCATCAGCCGGATCCGCACTTTGGTGAAGAAGGTGGAAGCCGCCATCACCGCCGGCGACAAGGACGCCGCCACCACCGCGCTCGCCACCGTGCAGCCGGAACTGGCGCGCGGCGTCGCACGCGGCGTGCTGCACAAGAACACGGCGTCGCGCAAGTTTGGCCGCCTGACCAAGGCCGTCAGCGCGCTCGCCTGACCCGATCCAGATCAAGGTCGTTCGCAAAAGCCCGCACCGGATCGCCGGTGGGGGCTTTTCGTCATTGGGTCATGATTTAGTAACTCAGCTGTAACGACGCTTTTCCTGCGATTCGACGCGCCGCAGCATGGAAAATGGCATATAACTGAATGAAATATTTCAGTTATTTTTCATGGGCCGGTTTTCGGCGGCTTTGCGTCGTCAAACCCTTTATTTCATTTTTTTGAACCGGGATGGCCTTGATCCGGCGCTGCGCCCCTGTTTATTTTTGAAATCCGGCCGCTGTCGAATCACCTCTGGCGGCCGTCATTGAGATTGATCGTCGCACGGACTCGGGCAAGCGGGGGCTTTTCCGATCGGGGTCTGCTGCGTCGGATTTTCCTGCCCGGACGGGGGCGTGACAAAGGTGGGGAATGGCAGGATTATGAAGGATAGCGTGCGTGTGGTGGCTTGGCAGGACGGCGCGATGATCCGGGCGGACGACGCCTTGGAAGCCGCCTGGACGAGCATCCGCGCCGGCCTGCGCCGCGATGTCGGCGCGCGCATGTTCGACCAGTGGCTGAAGCCCGTGCGGCTGGGCGATTATTGCCCCGAATCGCAGACGCTGGACCTGCTGGTCGCAAGCGATTTCAGCGCCAATTTCGTGTCGGGCCAGTTCGGCGATCGGTTGCGGCTCGCCTGGCGCGCCGCCAATGCCGGGGTGCGCGAAGTGCGGGTGCGCCGCGCGCCCGAAGCGGCCGGGCCGCGCCTGCTGGAGGTCGTGCATGTCGAACCGGCGGCGGACAAGCCGGCCGAAACGCCGACCGCCGCATCCAATTTCCTGCCGCGCCATGGGTTTGAGGATTTCATCGTCGGCGAGTCGAACCGGCTCGCCTGCTCGGCCGCCAGGGCGATGGCGGCGGAAGCGACGCCGCGCTTCAGCCCGCTCTTCATCCATGGCGGCACGGGTCAAGGCAAGACCCATCTGCTCCACGCCATTGCGCGCGCCTTTTCGGCCCATTCGCCGGCGGCGCCGGTGCTCTATATGTCGGCTGAGCGCTTCATGATGGAGTTTGTGAGCGCGATGCGCGCGAACGAGACCATGGCGTTCAAGGCGCGGCTGCGCGCGGCGCGGCTGCTGCTGATCGACGATATCCAGTTCATCGCCGGCAAGGGGTCGACGCAGGAGGAGTTTCTCCACACCGTTAACGACCTGATCGACGCGGGCGCGCGCATCGTCGTGACCGCCGACCGCGCCCCGCAGCTGCTCGAATCGATCGATGCGCGCATCCTCTCGCGGCTGGCGGGCGGGCTGGTCGCGGATATCCAGCCGGCGGGCCTCGACCTGCGGCTCGCCATCCTCGAAGCCAAGCGGCTGGTGGCGGGCGATCCGCCGGTGCCCGACGCGGTGATCGACTTCCTCGCCCGTTCGATCCGGTCGAATGTGCGCGAACTGGAAGGCGCGTTCAACAAGCTGGTCGCCTATGGGCAACTCACCGGCCGCTCGATCGACCTGGATTTCGCGCAGGGGATGCTGGCGGACGCGGTGCGGGCGAGCGCGCGGCGCATCACCGTCGATGAAATCCAGAAGGTGTGCGCCGCCCATTACAAGATCGACCCGGCCGAGATGCGCTCCAAGCGCCGTGCCCGCGCCGTCGCCCGGCCGCGCCAGGTGGCGATGTATCTCGCCAAGAAGATGACGCCGCGCTCGCTGCCCGAAATCGGCCGCATCTTCGGCGGGCGCGATCACAGCACGGTCATTCACGCTGTCAAGACGATCGAAGCCTTGCGCGAGAGCAACCCCGAGATCGACGCCGACATCCGCGCGCTGCTCCGCCAGCTGGAGGGCTGACGCGCATGATTCGCGCGCTCCTGATCCTGCTCCTTTCCGCCTTCACCCTCTGGCCCGCCGCCGCGCAGACGCCGCCCGACGATGTGCGGGTCGCGCTGGAGACCGGTCTCGGGCGGATCGTCATCGCGGTCCATGCTGGCAAGGCGCCGGTGACGGCGGGCAATTTCCTCAAATATGTCGATCAGAAGCGGCTCGACGGCACGCAATTCTACCGGGGCGTCGGCGCGGCCGATTATGGCTTCGTGCAGGGCGGGGCGCAGAATGATCCGAAGCGGATATTGCCGCCGATCACGCATGAACCGACGATGCTGACCGGCCTCACCCATGATGACGGCGCGCTGTCGATGGCGCGCTATGCGCCCGGCAGTGCGACCGGCGACTTCTTCATCGTGCTGGGCAAGATGCCGGCGATGGACGCGCAGCCGCAGGCGACGGGCGACAATCAGGGCTTTGCCGTCTTCGCCCATGTGGTCGAGGGGATGGACGTGGTGAAGGCGATCCTGGCCCAGCCCAAATCGCCGACCGCCGGCGAAGGCGTGATGAAGGGGCAGATGCTCGAAGCGCCGGTGAAGATTCTCACGGCGCGTCGGCTTCCCTGACGGACGACTGATCGATGATCCGCGTCACCGCGAGGTCGGCGGTGACATTGCCGACGGTGCGGAAAATGTCGGGCACCGTCTCCACCGCCAGCAGCAGCGGCAGCGCCTCGACCGGCACCCCCATGGCGAGGCAGATGGGGCCGGTGGTGGTGAAGAAGGTAATCTGGCTCGGCAGGCCCACCGCCGCCAGGCTGACGATCGCGGCGACGGCGACGCCCAGCACCAGTTGCATGGCTCCCAGCGGCACGCCGTTCATCCCGGCGACGTAGATGGCGACGCCGAGATTGGCGGTGGGGCTGGTGATGCGGAACAGCGAGATGGCGAGCGGCAGCACGATCGAGCGGCTGGTCTCCCGCACGCCCAAAGGTCCGTCGCTCGCCTGGATCATCGCGGGGAGCGAGGCGATCGAGCTTTGGGTCGAGAAGGCGATGGCCTGCGCGGGGAGCGCGGCACGCAGAAAGCGGGCAAGGCCGATCCGCCCGGCGATTACCGCCAGCGGATAGACGAGCAACGTCACGATTACGCACAGCAGCACGATGAAGCCGATATAATGGAGCAGCGCGCCCGCCGTCGCCAGCCCCGAGCGCGCGCCCGCAACCAGCGCGAGCGCGAAGACGCCCAAGGGCGCCAGCCACAGCACCCAGCCGACGACGACCAGCAAGGCGTCCGCCGCCGCCTGGAAGAATCCGGCGAGCAGCGCGCGGCGATCGGTGGCGATGCGCGTGACCGCGAAGCCGAAGACGAGCGCGAAGAGGACCACCGCCACCACCTGCCCTTCGCTCGCGGCCTTGAGCGGGTTGACCGGGATGAAGCCCAGCAACCATTGCGCCGAGGGGCGCACATCGGGCACTTCGGCGACCGGCCCCGCGCCCGCCAGCGCGCCGACCGCACCCGGCGGGACGGGCCAGAGGCGCAGCAGCAGCGGCCCGGCGAGCGCCGCGGCGCTGGCGGCGGCGAGCAGCAGCATGGCAAAGAGCGCGATGGCGCGGCCGGCGATGCGATTGCCCCGCGCGGTCGCCGCCGCCTGGGTGATGCCGGTCACCAGCAGCGCGAAGATCAAGGGGATGAGCGGCATCTGGAGCCCGCCGAGCCATGCCTTGCCCACCGGCTGCGCGATCGCGACCGCGTCCGCCTCCCACGCCGCGCCCCATTCGGCGAGCGCGATGCCACTCGCAAGGCCCAGCGCCAGGCCGATCAGGATGCGGACGGTCAGCGACATGGGTGGTGGTCTCCTGCCCATGAGGGAACGGGCGGGGACAGGCTAGCCGCTATCGCTCGACCATAGACAGCAAAAATTCGCTAATGCAGGTGTCGCATGGCGCTACCTCGCAATTTCTCGTCATGCCGGGCTTGACCCGGCATCCCGCTTCCTTCCGGCCAGGAAGCGGGACCCCGGATCAAGTCCGGGGTGACGAGGTTGGTGATTTATGCGCCCAATCCTTCCGCCTTTTCCGCCAGTTCGAGCCAGCGTTCCTCCGCCGCATCCTTTTCGCCGCGCGCCTTATCGATCGCGGCGGTCAATGCCGCGAACCGCTTGGGATCGCGCGTGTAGAGCGCCGGGTCGGCCAGCACTTCCTCGTCGCGGAGAATCGCCGCTTCCAGTTCCTCGATCCGCCCCGGCAGCAGGTCGAGGTCGCGCTGGTCCTTGTAGCTGAGCTTCGCCGACACCGGCCTGGGTGGCGGCGGCGGGGCGGCTTCCTTCTTTTCCGCCTTCGCCGCGCGGGTGGGCGAGCGCTTCGCCACCCAGTCGGCATAGCCGCCGACGATCACATCCACCGTGCCGCTGCCGTCGAGGCCCAGAGTCACCGTCACCGTGCGGTCGAGGAAGTCGCGGTCGTGGCTGACGATCAGGACCGTGCCGTCATAATCGGCGATCACTTCCTGCAGCAGGTCGAGCGTTTCGAGGTCGAGGTCGTTGGTCGGTTCGTCCAGCACGAGCAGGTTGGATTCGCGCGCGAACTCGCGCGCGAACAGCAATCGCGACCGCTCCCCGCCCGACAGCGTCCCGACCTTCGCTTCGGCCAGCGACGGATCGAACAGGAAGTCCTTCAAATAGCCATGGACATGTTTGCGCACCCCGCGCACGTCGATCCAGTCGCCGCCCTCGGCCAGCACGTCGCGCACGCTCTTGTCGCCCTGCATCAGGCTGCGCTGCTGGTCGATGAAGATCATGTC
>ERZ1292632.1059-Hain-H43-01um-R2-1059-length-28586-cov-7_pt2 | contig 26733 bp, 37 predicted proteins | sample MGYA00564407_ERZ1292632 | MGnify/ENA primary metagenome ERZ1292632 (study PRJEB36523, sample SAMEA6512637) | groundwater metagenome | collected 2019-01-08 | study: AquaDiva: Metagenomics assemblies of 32 groundwater samples | reverse complement strand
GTATCTGCTGGAGCGCGCCTACGAGGAGGCCAAGACGCGCAACCCCATCCAGGCGCTCAAGACGGCGTGGCACGAGATCGGCCATCTGCTCGACTGGTTGCCGGACCACATCATCAGCGGGCGCGGCAACATCTTTGGCCGGCTGGCGGCCGTGGCCAGGGAGTTCCGCAAGCACGTCCTGCCCATTGACCCCAGCAAGCCCGCCGGCACGGCACCCACGCATGCCGAGAAGGTGAAGCTGGAGCAGGAAGCCGAGCGGCAGTTGCGCGCTGAGATGGGGCCGATCCGCGAGATCGTCAAGACCATCATCGTTGAGGAGCCGGAATGGAAGATCACCGGCGTGACGGCCGATGACATCACGAACATCCTGCGCGAGGGCGCCGGCAAGGAGACGCCGGAATTGACGCGCTGGTTTGCCGAGCAGACGAGCAAGGTCAAGGCGGAAGTGTTGCGCGCGGCCATGCGCGGCCTGGTGGATGAACGCCTGGCGGCGCTGGGCACCAAGAAACAGGTGGGCACGCGCAAGACGACCAAGACCGTGCGCGAGAAGGTCGGACGCGATCCCACGCGCGAGGAGATCAAGGCGCGGTTCAAGGAATTGTTCCACGCGGAACTGCGCCGCCGCAACCTGGCGCAACTGGCCACGCTCAAGGCTGAGTTGTCCGGCATGATCGCCTGGTGGCGCGGCGTGGACACCATCCCGGAATACTTCAAGCAAAGCCACGAGATGTACGCGGACGCCTTCAGCGTGCTGGCCAACAATCCCGCTGCCGTCCGCCAGCGCGCGCCGCTCTACTACGAACTGTTCTTCAATTACCTGGACCGCAAGCCGGAGTTCAAGGCGCTCTACGACCAGATCCAAACCCAGATCAAGAGCGGCCAGATCATGGGCGAGCGCGTCGCCAGCCTGCGCGAGTCCTGGAACGCCGACGATCAACGCAGCTTGAAGATCGGCAAGGAATGGTTGACCACGCGCGGCCGGGATTTCCTGGACAACGTCATCTATCACTTCGACCGCCGCTTCGGTCCCATCTATCGCAACGCCCGCGGCTATGCCGGCGAGGGCGCCACGCGCGAGGCGGTGGGCAGCTACCTGTATCGCGCCACGGAACACGAGCGTTACCTGGGCACGCTCAACCGCGAGGTCGGCACGCGCCTGGTCAAACACAACCTGGATTGGAATGACCTGGGCGAAGCGCTGTTCCTTCACCGCATCACCAGCGACCGGATGAACCTGGCCAATCCGCTGGGGTGGACGCCCAAGAACGCCTTGGAGCGGCTGGCGGAGATGCAGCGCGATCTCGGGCCTGAGCGCTGGGCGGAACTGGAGCAGGCGCGGGCGGATTACCGGCGGCTGTACGAGGGGCACGTGGTCAGCGCGCTCAACGAGGCGCGGATGTTCACCCCGCAATTGATGCAGGTGATCAACGAGCGCGCCGATTACGCGACGTTCGCCGCCGTGCGCAACATCCCGGATGAAGGCATTAAGCGGATGTTGGAAACCGCCTACGGCAGCAGCGTCACGCCGCACATTTACCGGCAGGTTGGCAACCTGGGCGAGATCAAGAACCCGGCCACGGCCACGGTGTTGAAGGGCATGTCCCTGCTGTCGTCCGCCTACCGCAACACGATGAAGCGCGAGGTGGTGGCGATGCTCCAGGCCAATGACCCGGCCAACATCACGCCCGCCAAGCGCCGTTGGAACGGGAAAGCGCTGGAGCACGTCCTCCTCGACAATCATCCAAACGTCGGGACAATCGTGTATCTGGACAACGGCAAGCCCCAGGCGTTCTACGTGCGCAAGGTGGTGGCGGACGCCGTGAACGCCGGCAACCCCACTGAGAACGTCCTGTACTCGGCGCTGATTCGCGCCACGGGCTGGCAGAAGGGATTGTTCACTCAGCTCAATTACGCCTTCTGGCCCGTGAACATGGTGCGCGACGCGCTGGGGTGGCAGATGCAGGTGCCGGGCGCCTCGCCGCTCGCTTACGCGCGCGTGCTGGGGCCGGCCATCAAGGCGGCGCGCGATTCCGTGACGCATCGGCGGCCCAACCCCATCGCCGATGCCGCCCTGCGCCGTAAGATGCTGATCTCGCGCGGCGATCCCCGCGGCGTGTGGGCCGCCACGGACAACGAGTACGAGATGAAGCTGGCCAGCTTCGGCGTCGATCCCGCCCAATGGAGCAAGCAGGCGGACAAGGTGCATACCATCGTCAAGGCGTGGAACTATTACCGCGAGCTGGGCCAGACCGTGGAGCGCGTCAACAAGATCGCCGGCATGTTGCACCTGGATGAGAAGTTCCCCGACATGCCGGAGTGGAAGAAGCGCGAGATCGTCCGCGAGCGCAGCGGTTCGCCCAACTTCCTGGAGCGCGGCGCCAGCAACCCGGCCGTCGATTTGATGTTCCTCTTTTACAATCCGTGGAAGGAAGGCATCCGCAGCCTGGCCAAGAGCGCGCGGGAGAACCCGTGGAGCTTTGCCGCCAAGGCGACGATTGCGGTGGCGCTGCCCACAATCCTACAAGCCGCGGCCGTCAACGGCTGGCTGGGTGAAGATCGCCGCAAACAGTACCGCAGCATCACCGATTACGACCTGACCAACTACCTCACGATCCCGCTGGGCTGGGTGGATGAATCCCAAGGCAAGGTGATGTATCTGCGCTTGCCGCTGTGGGAGCCGGCCCGCGTCGCGCACGGGCTGCTGTTCCAGACGTTGACCAGCCGCGGCCAGGGCATTATGTCGCACGCCGGCGGCCAGGTGCCGGGCATCAACCCGATCTGGAAGGTGGGCTTGATGTGGGCCGAATACATGCAGGGCAAAAACCCTGTCGATATCACGCGCGCCGTCAACATCCTGACCGAGACGCAACAGGACGCGCGCGGCCAGGGCGATTTCTGGAATGCTGAAGCGCTCCAGCAAATGCTCAAGCAGACCTGGAACGAAGCCGGCGGCTCGATCATCACGCGCTTTCGGAACTTGAACCTGGAATCCCCGCCGGAGACGGACGGCGAGAAGCTGCTGGCCAAGCCCGTCATCAACAACGCGTTTGGGCGCTGGATCAAGGTGACTGATCGCGGCATCTTCGAGACCGACCGACGCGAGAGCATTGGCCCGGTCGAGCAGCAACGCGCGCAGATGCGCCAGGCGCTCCAACCGGTGGTCGAGAAGCTGTCCAAGGGCGAAGGCTTGGGCGCGTTGACCGACAGCGAGCGCCACCTGCTATGGGACCCCTACGCGCTCACCTACTTGCTGGACCGCCTGCCGCCCGTGATGGTCGGCCAGCGCAGTCTCCTCATGCGCCGTCTGGAGAAGGCCGGCACGATGGAAGGTAAGGCGGCGATCCTCCAAAACGAACGCAATCAGTAGCCAGATCTGGCGCTCCGGTTAATGGAACGTAGTGGAGGCTAAGACCGTTTCTGGAAGTATCTAAAGATCACCAAATCCCGGTCGGTGCTCGGTGGCTTCCATCTCGCAGCCTGGTTCGTCACAGCGCCTAACCACCGGCTGCACTCGAACCGGCGGAGCGGTTTCAGTTTTGGCAGCGTCTTGCATGGTTATCCTTCAGGCGTTCGCGCCGGTCGGTGAGCCGGAGCGTTCGGCGAGACGATGCCCTTGTCGAAGACCTCGACTTGTGATTGCGGCACTCTGAGAGCTTTGGCCGCGATGCGAGCAGCCTTCCCCGCTGAGTTTGCTTCGATCCGCAGATCTCCGCGGTGTGGTTTGAGCGACGCGTAGGCCGCATAGATATGTTTTGGTTTCATGCTTTTCTTTCCCCGGAGGCTCGCCGAACAAGGCGCGGGAGCACAACTGCCGCCCCGCGTCTCCGATTTGTTGCGTTTGGGTTCACTCATATTCTCAGTGCCGGTCGGGCGGCAGTGGCTCAGCTTGGTCGTTGGGCTTCGCGGGAACGCGCTTCGATTTGCGATGCCCTTTCCATCGGGCGGCGTTCGCCTTCTTTGCGCTGGCTGCTTTCGCTGCCGAGCCTTTCCCGGCCTTGCCGCCTTTCGCGCCGATGGTCGCGAGGTATTTCGTTACGGCGCTCATGCGGTTGCGAGTTTGCGCCATTCCATCAGTCCCTTGGCGGCGTCCGCACGGGATACCTCAAGGCTGACGTGGGGCGTGTGGGCCGGAATGAATCGGACGTATCCGCGCTTTGCGCGGAACATGCAGATTTCACCGAACTTGGAGATGTAGCGTTTCCACTGCGAGCAATGTCTTGTTTTCATGGGTTCAATATGTGCGAAGCCGCTTCGCATTGCAACAACTATTTTCAGAAATCTTTTGCGGGCGGTTTCCGGCGCGAAAGCCCAACCACGGGATGCAGCTAACCGCCGTCCGCACTACTCGTGAAATCGTGGCTTTCATGTCGGCGGTAGCTGATCCCGACCGTTAGCACCCTTGCGCTTCCGGTCTTTGCAGGACGCGACGGGATGCCCGGTGTTGAACTCCACTTGGATTGCGCGGTCATCCCACAGTTCGATCATCCCGAAGTCTTTGACGTTAGTGATTTCGAGGACTGTGCCGAGGTGTTGTTTGCACCACGCTTCGATTGGTGTCCGCACATCCTCGACACCGCCTCCGATTATCGGCATCCCGTGGCCGTGCAGCCGCGCCGTGAAGATTTTGACCGTCTTGCCAGCAGCCAGCCATTTCTTCACGCGCTCGACCATTGGCGCGAGCGGTGCGCCGATATGGTTCACGCCGTTCCAGCCTTCGTAGTGCGCGAGCGTGCCGTCGAGGTCCACGCCTATCCATCCACTGTTTGAGTTGCTCATATTTGTATTTGACGGGTGCTAACCAGTCACTTCAGCGGCTCTGACCGAGTCGCTCCCAAGCGATCCGAACGTCTGGACCGGCGGGCAGCCAGTCGAAACGGCCGTCGCCGATGATGGCATCGGGCTTGCCATAGACGCGCCCCACGATCGCGGGGCCGCTGTTGTGGCCCAACTCGGCGCCGATGGTGGTGTCATCGACTTCCTGGCTGCGGCGGACGCGCACGTAGAAGGCGCGCGCGCCGTGCGGGTGCCGTTCCGGCAGCCCCAATGCGGCGGCGGCCCAGTTCAGGGCCAGGCTCAGCCGCTTGGTGTCGCGCGTGTCGGCCAGGGGCCGCTCCGGATCGCGCGGATCCGGGAACCACCAGGACGAGGCGCCGTAGTGGGTGTCCCGCCACGGCAGCCAGGCGGCGAGGAACGCGGCCAGCGCGGGGTGGACCTTGACGGCGGGGTTTTGGCCGCCCTTCTCGCGGGCGACCCCCAGCATGGGAAGGGTGACACCATCGAGCGTGCGCGTGAAGCGGACGCCGGGCGAGGGCTGGCCATCCATGTAGGCGGCGTCCCGCCGCAGGATGCCCGGCTCGCCGGGGCGCTGGCCGGTGAGGGCGCAAAAAAGGTATTGCGCGCCGGCGACGACGTGGCGTTGATCGTCCGATGTGAAGAGGAACCCGACCAGGCGGTGCAACTCTTCGTCGCTGGCGGGCATGTAGGTGTGGCAATGCTGGACGGCTTTGGAATTCTGATAGCGCAAGCGGGTGGCGAACGGGTTGGCCTCCAGCCGGCCACGGGCGAGCGCCCAGGCGCAGAGGTTGGCGAGCACGGTCAACTCTAGGTCAATGGAACGGTCCCCGGTGCAGTTGGCGCGCGTCGTCTGGCCGCGGCGCCAGTCGGCGTATTCGCCCATCACGGGCTGGGTGACGGACGCCGGGTGTCGATTGGCCCACCAGCGCAGCGCCAAGCGCAGGCCAGCCTCCTGGTCGGCGGCCTGGCGGGCGGTGCGACGCGTGCCGTTGGGCAGGGGGCAGCCGGCGGTGCGCCATTCGCCGGCGAGCTGGCCCACGGTGAGGGTGGCGCGGGCGGCGGTGGCATCGAGGAACTGGCGATACTTGTCCGGCGCGGCGGCGCGGGCATCGAGGCGGGCCTTGGCGTGGCGGATGGCGAGCTTGGCATCCGTGGTCTGGAGGGAGCGCGGCTGGTTGTCGATCTTGAAGTACCAGTCGCCCGTGGCCACGCCGGCGCGCAGGCGCTGGTAAAGGGTCCACGTGCGGCCGAGGTGGGTGAAGGTCATGACGTGAATAAAACACTCAATTTAAAATAGTGCAAGATTTTTGTTGACGTACGTTCGATATGAATTATAAAGCTTAGATATGTCAGATAAAATCCAAGTGGCCACAAGTATCGACGCTGACGAGTTGGAGATCGTGCAGGCCGTGGCTGGCGCCGATATATCGACGCAGGCGCGCATTCTGCGGATGGCAATCAAAGCAGGACTCCCTCAAGTAGCACGAGAGGTCATGGGTGAAGAGTACGTCCGCCAGAAGTTTCAACCCAAGAAAGACGAGGTGGGAGCGTGAGCGGGCCGTTGCACTTCTGCGCGTGGTGCCAGCGCTGGTTCTACCAGCCCTTTAGCCACGTGGTGTTCTACGTGGAACCGCCGGCGCCGTTGCCCGAGCGTCTCAGCCATGGGGTTTGCCCCCGGTGCTTGGAGGGAGAATTGAAACCACAGATGGACACGGATGAACACAGATTTCCCACCGGGGCGGTCACCCTCACCGCTGAAACGGCGGCGTCTTTGATACAGACAAAGGCCGGGCTTCAGCCATCCCCTGGCACCTCCTTCCCGGCCGCCGCCCCGGTGAGTTCTTTATGAGCACCAACCATTGGCTGGATTACGCCAACACGGACCACCGCTCGGGCGCGTGGACGCTGGAACAGATCCAGGCCGAGGAGCGCGAGCGCGCGGCCTGGCAGGAGGAATGCCGCGGGCGACGGCGGCTGCTGGGTCTGGCCTTGGCGGCCTGGGCTGTGGCGCTGGGTGTGGTGATCGCACTTTCAAACCTATGAAACTGTTTATCGCTTTTTATGCGGCCGGACTGGCGGTCATGGCCGGCGTGATCGTGTGGGACATGTGGCACCTGTGGCGGGCCAACCGGCCCAACCGTCGCCGAAACTCGTGGCGGCGCTGGCTGCCCCTGGGCAGATCGTGGCGGCGGATGTTGTGAAACGCTGGCTGGCATGGGCGCGAAACAGTCATCGGCGGCGCCGGTTGTTCGTGGAGCGGCGGCTGATGGCGCATTACGGCGAGCCAGCCTATTGACGTGCGCGGAGCAGGGCTATTGGTTCTGCCGCGCGTGCGAGCGGGTGACGGAGATCGAGGGCGAATTGTATCGCCGGTGCGGCCGGTGCGGATCACGACACATTGAATATCACGGGCCATGCCTGACCTGACCTACATCGATCGGGAGAACGTGACGCACACCATCGAGGTGGTGCGCAAGCATGATTTGCCGGGGTTCTGGGTGTGTCACAGCGATGTGGCCGGCCGGTTTTTTCTGCATCGGGCAGACATCCGGATCGATGGGGTGCCGACCACGGCGGACCGCGAGCATCTGTTGGAGCCGCAACCGGAGGAGCAATCATGAGTGACGACGCGTCCAAACGTCTGGAGGAACTGGAGCGCGAGGTCGTGGAGCTGCGGTCGCCCTTGCCCGCGCTGGCGGCGCCGATCCGGGCGCGGACGGAAGGGGAACTGCGGCGGCGGGCGGCGTGATTTTTCTTTTTTATGGACGATTCCAACACAGAGCTAATGCCGAGGGATGAGCAGCCTTGGCTGCCGATGAAGGTCCAAGAGGAGCTGGCGCTGGTCCGGAAGGCCAAGGATTTTTGCCTGACCGGCAAGATCGCGCTCAAGGATGATGCGAGATGCACGCTGATCGTCGAAGCGATGATCAGCGGGGAGCCGAAACGATCAATCGCGGTGCGTTTCCATGTCGGCCGGGAGACGATGGACCTGATGTATGAGGAGTTTGAACGGTCGGGAAAGTTGCGACCGCTTCAAGAAAGAGTGGGGAAAGCGATGATGAGGGGAGCGCTCATTGCGACGGAGTACTGCATCGACATGTTGCAGAAGAAGTTGGTCCCAGCGAACTGCGCGCCGATCTACGCTGGGGTAATGACGCAGCGAGGGATGGAGGTGCTAACCGGTTTGGGGGCGGGAGAAGCGGGCGCAAAAGGGGCGGAGGCGCCGGTGGAGGAGTGGCTGACGAGGTTCCAGCGGGCTAAACAGGCAGTGGCTTCTGATGTCACAGCAGCCGAGCTGCCCGCGAAAACCGAGCAAATACCGAATGTTTCGCCAGTGGATACGCCAGTGGATACGCCAGTGGATACGCCAGTGGATACTGCCACACCCACGCCAGGAGCGTTGACCGAAGGGGGGGGGGGATCGCTTGACGCGGGCGGGGATCGGGGACCGGATGGATTGGAGTTCGGAAACTTTAGCGACAAAAGGCTTGCATGAGCACATCGGACAATTCTCTCTTTGCGGCGAACGGTTCCCAACCGGAAAAAACGCCGCCGCCAGCCGCCTTCACCGTGCGCGAGACCTGGCTGCGCTCTCGCTTGGGTCTGGCGCGCGATGAATTGCGCGCCTTGCGGCTGCGCCACCTGGCCCAGGGCGTTGACTGGCACCTGGGCGCATCTAACGCGGTCTTCCTCACCGAACTGGCCGTCGAAAAACTCCGCGCCCTGCTCGCGCCAGGCGCTTCCGCATCCCTCCCCCCACCATCCACCCCTCCCTTGGGTGAAAAAACGCCCCACGCCCCACGCCAGGCAGCAATCCGGCCCGTGGAGCGGCCCCTTGAACCGCTCCTTGTCTGGCGCAAGACCGCCAACCGGCACATCCTGGAGTGTTACCAGCCGGGGACGGATCCGCGCGTGTCCGCGAACATCATCCGCGTGCAAGTGCGGGACAACTCGAACTTCCTGCCCCACCGCCGCGACGGCCAACCCGGCGTGATCCCCGCCCGGCGCATCCAGGCAGGCCTCTACGAACTGGTGGGCACGTGCCCGCGCACGCGGGGCGGGCCGGTGGGCGGGCCGGCCGCCGCGTTGATGGCAAACCACCCCGAGCTTGCGGGCCGGCCAATCACGCCGGGAAAGGCGGGTGAAAAAACACCGGCCGCCGCGCCCGCGACCCTTTGACCTCCATCGAACCATGAAAACCGAACTGACGACCGACAACTTAGAAGGGTTGAGGCTGATGCGCGGCAAACTGGCCGCCGGGCAATGCGCCGAATGCGCCGTGGTGCATGATCCCGCGCAGCCGCACAATCAGCAGAGCCTTTTCTACCAGTACGCTTTCTTCGAGGACCACGGCCGCTGGGCCACCTGGGCCGACGCCATCTCGCACTGCACGCCAGAGGTGCAGGCCCGCTGGACGGCAGAGTTGGCCAAATTCGGGATCACTGTTCAACCCAATGCCCATGCCTGAAGACGACATGACACCAGGGACACCTTTGGAAGGGACCGTGACCGTGGCCAGGGCGCTGGCCAACCACGAGCTTTGGCTCACGGGCGAGCCATTCAACCGCGCGCAGGCTTTCTTCGACTTGCTCCTGTGCGTCAACGACGCGGCGCGCACGTTCCGCGGCGCGCACGGCAAGGTGATCGAGATCGAGCGCGGCCAACTCTACCGCAGCCAGAGCAGCCTGGCCAAACGCTGGCAGTGGGGCCGGATGAAAGTGGCCGGATTCCTGCGCGAGGTGGAAGCCACCGGGGCCATCAAGGTCCAGGCGGATGACACCGGCTGCCTGATCACCTTCACCAATTTCAACACCTACAACAGCACCCAACCGAGCACCCAACCGAGCACCCAACCGAGCACAGAATGTGGAATAGGGAAGGTGGAAGTACGGAATAGGGAAGGGGGGAAGGCGGAATCCCCCCCAGCCGAAGCGAGTGTGCAAGTCGCCGTGCCGTCCGAAGACGAGGTCTTTGCCTTCGCCCAAACCTACCGGGGCAACGTGCAGAACGGTGTCACCGGACCCATCCCCACCTGCTGGGTCATTGGCTGGCTGGCGGACATGCTCTCCAAGCGTGAATTCCCGCTCCGGTGGCAGCGCATCTTGGTGCTCCGGTTTGAAGCTGACTGGATAGCAGGTCATCCCAAGGCGCGTCCGGGAAGTGAAAAAAATGGCGCGGCCCAAACGTCGGGACGGACGGCGGCGCAGGCACGGTTCGAGCTGAGCCGGGAATTGGAGGCGCTGCGCGAAAAACTGGACGCCGATCATCAACTGAACTTGGAACCGGACGCCGAGGCCACCGGGCGCGAGAAGGAACTGGAGCGGCAACTGGCCGCGTTAACGACCTGAACATGAACGACGACCTCCCCAATCTCAAACGTAGCCGGCGCGCGGCCATTGCGGCGCGAGCGGATGACAGCGCCGTCCGCCTGCCACCGCACTCCATCGAGGCCGAACAGGGCGTGCTGGGGTGCATCCTCCTCTCGCCGGCGGATTGCCTGGGCGCGTGCCGCGAACGGCTGGGCAAGGACAACGAGGTCTTTTACGACCTGCGCCACCAGGCCGTGTTCAACCTCATGCTCCGGATGGAGGATGAGCGCCAGGCCATTGACCTGATCACGCTGCATCAACGGCTCAAGGACTTGAACCAGCTCGAGGCCGTGGGCGGGTTCGCCTACCTGGCCGGACTGCCGGATGCGGTGCCATCGGCGGCCAACCTCGCGTATTACCTGGACATCGTGCGCGAGAAACACCAGTTGCGCCAGTTGATCCGCATCTGCACGGACACCGTGCAGCAGGTCTATACGTTCGAGGGCGCGGCGGAGAAGCTGATGGTCGATGCAGAGAGCCGCATCAGCGCCCTGACGGAAGTGGAGCTGCCCCGTGGCGAGGAGCACATCAAGATGATGCTCCCGCGCGTGATCGACCAGGCGGAGGCGCATTACAAGCGGGGCAGCCAGCAACTCATGGGCCTGCCCACCGGGCCGCCGGGCAACTACATGGACAAGCGGTTGAACGGCATCCGCGACACTTTTTACGCCGTGCTGGCCGGCCGGCCGGGCGATGGCAAATCCAGCCTGGCGATGAACTGGGTGGAATACTTGGCGACGGATTACCACTGGCGCGAGGAGACGGGCAAAACCCTCAAGAGCGAGGCGGGCGAGGAGTACCCGGAGACCGTCGAGCGCAAGGGCATCCCCATTGGTGTCTTCTCGATCGAGATGGATGGCGACTCGCTGGTCTGGCGGATGCTCTTTGGCCGGGCGGGCGTCGATATGGCGACTTTCCAACAGGGGTTTGTCAAGGAGGGCTATGAAAAGAAGCTCACGACCGCCGCCGCGCAACTGTCTGGCAGCAACATTTACATCGATTGCACCCCGGCCCAAACCATCGGCCAGATCGCGGCCAAAGCGCGCCGCATGGTCAAGCAATACGGGATCAAGCTCTTCGTCCTCGATTACCTGCAACTGGTGGAGACGGACGGCGGCAACGGCTTCGACCGCGTGAAGGAACTGACCAAGATCAGCCGCAAGATCATGGCGCTCAAGAAACAGTTGCGCGTGCCCTGGCTGGTCCTGTGCCAGATGAACCGCAACATCGAGACGAGCGAGCGCACGCGCCCCCCGATGCTCTCCGACCTGAAGGATTGCGGCGCCATTGAGCAGGACGCCGACGTGGTCGTGTTCCTGCAGAAACCCGACCGCAAGACCCTGGAAAAAAAAGGCGGCGACAAGGAATTGCTGGACGCGCTGGCGGAGCGCGAGGGCTGGAGTTGGGCGCAGCAGCCCTACCGGATGAACGCCTTTGTGGCCAAGCACCGCTTTGGAGCCACGGGCGTGGTTAACCTGGTGTTCCAAAAGAACCTGTGCCGCTTCCACGACTGGCACCTGTTCAAGCTGGAACAAGGCCTGGAGGAGTTGAAAAAAGGCGAGCGCCCCGCCGCCCTGGGCCTGCCCACCAATGAGGAGATGGATTTGTGAACCACGGAAAACACTGAAGACACGGAAAGACAAAACCAAATGAGACCAACAAATGTAAATCAACTCATGGGAAAAACTGACCCGCTGCAACCTCAGCGGGAAACTGAGGTCCAATCCGCCCTCAACACCACCCAGCAATTACTGGAACAGTTGCAAGGAGAGATAGCTAGATTGGGTAGGCGCCTGGATGCAGTCCTGCGCCCGTCGCCGGCCACGCCGCCGCCGCCGGAGAAAGTAAAGGAGCCGCCTTACTCCGCGCCGCTGGCTGACCGTATTGATAACATTTCTCAGCAAATTGAATCAGCGCTGAAACAGGTGGCTGAGTGGAACGAACTCATCGAACTCTGACCACGGAACACACTGAAGACACGCCGATGAAACCGGAAGACCTGCAAGAAATTGAAGCGCTGATTGTATGGCATCGTACGCCAGTCTCGGGATCGGGCTTCCTGACGTTCTTGTTCTTGCTGTTTTTGCACGGCTGTTTCAAGGGCTGTGGTTATTGACCATGCAACCCCCCACTTCCAACCCGCCCGCCGCGCCCGTGCATACCATTGGCGACCTGCTGGCCTGGGTGCGGGCTTTTCCCACGGCGACGCCGCATCCGCTGATGCCGTGGTTCACGCCCGAGCAGATGGTGGCCTGCCTCCAGAAGCCCGGCGGCGAGGAGGAACTGGTCACGCTCTACCGCGAACGCGAGCATTACGTGCGCGCTGGGCTGGATGAGGAATATAAGGACTTCGACCCGTACCGTTTTGGGTGGGATCTGCCGCATTGGCTGGAGGCGGACCTCGCTCTCAAGCGGGCGGCCAGCGGGCGCGCGGGCGGCCAGTACGTGGGCGGGGGCAAGCGCAGCACCAAAAGCGAGCGGGCGGCCCGCCGGCTGGTCCAGGCCGCGATGCACCTGCCCGGCCTGGTGGCCTGGGCGTTGACGGACAATCTCACGACCAGCAAGGCCACGCAAATGCCGCTCGTCTGGAAATACCTGCCGCGCGAGATCAAGGCCCTGAACGGCCGCACGCGCCACGGCAAGGCCAAGATCAACTACTCCATCGACGGCGGTTTCACCGAGGGCGTGCTGGTCCTGCCCAATGCCTCGAATATTTGGTTTCTGCCCTACGAAGCCAAGCCGACCGGCTACGAAGGCTGGGAATTGGGCGCGAAGCTGAAACCCGTGCATTTGAACCTGCTGCGGCAATGGCCCTGGCTGCTCAACGTGGGCGCGTGGATGGATGAAAACTGCCCGCTGCCCTGGCTGGAAACCGTGATGACCCGCACGGCCACGCGCAACGCCGTCTGGCTCTGGACCTATTCGACGCGCGAAGGCATCACGGCGGCGATCAAGTGGCTGATCGGCGCGCCCAAGACCATCCGCAGCAAACCCGCCCCTTTGCTGGCGCCCCACCGCCGCCACGTCGATGATTGCCCGGAGGGCCAGATGCCGCTGGAGGCGCGCCCGGCGCGCGAGAACGTGAGCGTCATGTATTTTCACACGGACTTGAACCCCTTCCCGCCGAACTACGAAAACATGGCGCGCCTGGCCCAGAGCGCCACCGAGGAGTGGATCAAGGAAAACCTCTACGGCCACAGCAGCGAGCAGCGCGGGCGCGTCTGGCCCGCGTTCAGCCAGGTGCATATCCTGGACGACCCCGCCGACCTGCCGGCGGACCGGACGAACTTTATGGTGTTCGACGCCGCCACGGCCCGCAATTGCTGCGCGCTCTGGGTGGGCGTCACGCCCGGCAACCCAGAAACCTACACAATTTTCAGGGACTGGCCAGACGCGCAGACCTACGGCGACTGGGCGGTGCCGAGCGACAACCCCAATCAGCCGGATGGCGACGCCGGCCCGGCCCAGCGCGCCTTGGGCTACGGTCCCAGCCAGTACAAGAACACCTTCCTGGACCTGGAGTTGATCCCGTGCAGCGCCGGCGCGCCGCTGGAGGCGGACCCGTACCGGCGCAAGCTGCAACTGGCGAACCCGGGCGAAGACCCGCCATTGGTGCGCGAGGAAATCTTCCGGCGCTACATGGACCCGCGGGCGGCGCGCAACGAGCACGTGGTCAAGCGCGGCGGCACGTGCCTGCTGGACCTGTACGGCGAGGAAGACCGCGATCCGCAGACGGGCGCGCTGTTCGCCCCGCGCATGAGTTTCCTGCCGGCGGCCGGGCTGGACATCCATGAGGGCGTGGCCCAAGTGGCGGCGCTGTTGTGGTGGGACAAGCAGTTGCCGCTGGTGTGGCCGACGAACGCGCCCCGGCTCTACGTGGGCCGTTGGTGCCGCCAGGTGATTTGGGCGCTGCTCAACTATACGGCGTTGGGCGGGGAGAAGGGCGGCTGCAAGGATTTTGCGGATTTGCTCCGCTACATGGCCACCAGCCGGCTGCGCTACATGGCCCCCGGCCCGGCCGTGACGCGCGGCGGAATGCGCGCCGGCGCCGGCGCGGATTATGGACGATGAACGCATGAACTCATACACGCCGGAACCCGCGCCCCAGGACTCGCCACAACCGCCACCCGGCGGTGTGTGCAGTGATCTTGTTTGGCGCTTCCCAAATGCTGTCGGGATGAAGGTCGCCGCTGAACTGTGCGCCGCGCTCAAGCCAGTGTGTGAACGCCTCATCGTCGCTGGCTCGCTACGCCGCCGGAAGACGACCGTGGGCGACGTGGAAATCCTCTACATCGGCAAAACCGAAGTGCGCCAAGACCCTGACGATATGTTCGCCAGCCTCACAGTCAATCTCGCGGATGAAGCAATCGCCGCGCTCGAAAAGTCCGGCGTGCTCGAACGGCGCAAGAATGTGAACGGCTCAGAAATGTATGGTCCGAAAAACAAGCTGATGCGCCACCGCGCCAGCAGCCTGCCGGTGGACTTGTTCGCGGCCACGCCGGAGAACTGGTGGAACTATCTCGTCTGCCGCACCGGCCCGGCTGGCAGCAACACGCGCATCTGCATGGCCGCTCAAGACCGTGGCTGGAAATGGAATCCCTACGGAGCGGGCTTCTCGCGTGACGGCGAGACGCGCGCAATGGAATCCGAGGCCGAAGTGTTTGCCTTCGTCGGGCTGCCCTACGCGCAACCGGAGGAACGGCGATGAATCCGGGGAACGACTGACATGAGCGACAGCCTGACAACGGTGGAAGAGCGCACGGTGATGCCAGAACTTTCCAGCAACGGTCATGCGGAGAGCGGGCAGGCTGTTCGCTCGAAGGAATTGTTGGGCCACGTCACTGTGCTTTTCGTGATGAAAGACTCTCTTTATAAAACGCTCGGACTCGACTGCTATGACGCATGAGACGTGAAATTTAACTGACGGCATCGCCCGCCATTCACTTCATGCGGTGGTTAGGCATCCGTCGAACAACTGAAACACATGGAAACTGAACAACTGGCAACTCAACTCTGCAACTCAACCAAGACGCACGAAGAATGGCTCTCCGTGATGCGCTTTGGAATGAACACGCTGCTCGGAGATCAACTCGTGCTGATAGACTGCATCTTCACCGAGGCCAAACGCGAAAAGGAACGCGCCGACAAACCACGCAACCAACAGGAAGTCCCGGTCATCGCATGGGAAATCTTCGGGGAACTGGAACTTAAAATCACCAATGGCGAGGATGCCTAACGGCCCGGATCAGAGACCCGGCCAATGAGACTTTCGATTGCAACCGAGACGCGATGGCCGGGTTCTCTGCATCCGGTTGTTATCAGGATTTTATGAGCGAAAAAAACGACAAAGACCTAGAGCGCACAGAGGAACTCTTCGCCTTCCTCCAAGGCAAGATGCCGGAGGGAACGAAAGTGCCGCGTAAGGAACGGCCAAAGCTGACACCAGACCAAGCGTGGACGGTGATCTGGTACCTCGGCAACCAATACTGGCAAGTCACTGACCGCGTGGAACGCTGCGAAGTCTGCGGCGATCTCTTTCACACATGGCAAGGAGGCGACTGCCTGGACTACGGGGCAGCGCCGTATCTCTTCTGCGATAGCTGCATGTCGAGCGACGAATACGCGCAGAAGGCGGCGGACAAACGTAATCCTGATAACGAAAAGCTCACGCAAGACGCCCGACCATGACCATCGCCGACACGCAAGACGTAATGACGCCAACCGACTCCCGCAACGGAGAAGCGGGGCGTCTTTGCGTGCAGCGTCTTGTTAGCCCGTTTCGTGTCGTCGCTCTCTTTGTGCAGCCCGATGGCTGCTACTCAAAACTGCCGTGGGTGGATTCATGGCCGGAGGAAAGAGACGCCAGAAAATACGATGGCAACCTGCCTGTGGTAGCTCACCCGCCATGTCAGAGATGGGGCAACCTCGCCGCGATGAACTTCAAACGATACGGCGGCGAACACAACCGCCCCGGCAATGACGGTGGATGCTTCGCGGCGGCACTCTCGGCAGTGCGGCGGTGCGGTGGCGTGCTGGAACACCCGCGCTCATCCAAGGCGTTCGCGGCTCACGAAATCACGCCAGCAATGGGAATGGGATGGCAGCGGGTAATGTGCGGCGGCTGGGTCTGCGAAGTGTGGCAATCCGCCTACGGACACCGCGCCAACAAAGCAACATGGCTCTACTACTACGGGCAAAATCCGCCGACTGAACTGCGATGGGAACGCATCGTCGGCACTCACCAAATATCATCGCCGCCGAAAGTCGGAACGATAAGCAGGAACTCCAAAAAACCAAGAGTCGGCGTGGGTGAAGCTGACGCGACTCCCGAACAATTCCGAGACGCGCTGCTAGAACTCGCGCTTCGGGCTAACGACAAGCTGAGTGAATCGGCGCGAGAAAATCAACAGCGATGAAATCGAAGCAAACCAAACGAACTGCAAAGGCCCGCGCCGATTCACTCCAGCGCCTGGTTAGGAGTTTTTGGAACGGCGGCGAGGTGCGACTGAACGAAGACCTGACAGTGGATGAAGTCGTGGCGCGTGGCGTCGGTGTCCACGTCGAGCAAATGGACGATGACCACTGGTGGATGAGCATAGACGGCACTCAAGGCCGCCGAATGGTGCTGAACTTCTTTCGGAAAGGTAAAAGCATCCGCCTCACCGTCGAAGATGACGGCTACCACTCGTCCGGCGTGTGCGAGGGATTCAAAACTCCTAACGACCAAGCTCACCCCACCGCCGCCGACCAAAAGGACTGATATGCCAAAAGCCAAACTCAAATCAAAAACGACTAGCAACCGCCCAGCGCAGCGGCGGTTGCGGGTGCAGCGCGTGGTTAGCCTGCGTCGTGAATGGAAGCGGCGCGTGGATGACCTGCTGAACGGTAAGAACTGGGCGGTGAATGACAAAGCCTGCAAAGAGGCACGAGCAAACAAGGCAGAAGGAATCCACGAATGTATCGTCGGCATCAACTGGCTGCTTAGTCAGAAAGCAGGCTAACGACCCGGATCAGCGATGAGCGCCACTGAAACCATTCGATTGCAACCGAGACGTGCGGGCGCTCATTCGCTGCATCCGGTGGTTATGCCGCGAAATCGTGTCAACAGATTTATTTTGGAGCACGCCCGCAAGAACTTGCGAGGCCCGAAGTGCCGAAAACCGCACTCCGCGAAAAGTCGTCATGGTAAAATGGTGTGATGATGAAAACTGAAATCGGACAACAACTGTGGGAAGTGGAGTGGTGCTCCAAGGTAGTCCGCGAGGACAACGGCGACCTGTCGCCCGATGCCTGCGAATACTCCGTGCGCCGCTTCGCCGACCAAACCAAAGCCAACAAGTTCGCCCGCGAAATCTACCCGCGCGATGGATTCGGGAGCGTGCGAATCACGCCCGTCCTCGCCGTGGATGACTTCGGTGTGGGGCGAGTCACCAGCTACGAAGCAAATGGAGACTCCGACTTCTACGAGGGCGAAGCGGCACGCAGAGGTGAGCCACGATGCCCCGCCGTCGAAACTATGATGACGTTTGAACAACGCAGACGCTCCGCCGAAGCCTGGGTCGCCGAAACTGCGAAGCGGGGCAGCGTTGGCTCGACCGATTTGTTCGGCGTCATGGAACGTCTGCTGACACCGCGCCAACTCGAAGTGATGCAACTGCTGGATGATGGAATGAACATGGCCGACATCTCTCGTAAGCTCTCACTAACACCAGAACGCATCCGGCAAATCAGAACGGTAGTAGGCAGGCACATCATACGAGGCCAGAGGATGCTGAACTGGGAAGACACCAAACGCGCAATGACGCCGAACAGTCGGGATCAGAGGCCCGGCGACCAAAACGCATGACATTCACAAGAGACGCAATCGCCGGGTTCTCTGCATCCCGTGGTTCGGCGTTGGTCGCGTCGTTTAAAATCACGGTCGAACTCAAGCCGTGCCTGCTCTGTGGCTACTCGCCCGCGCAGGCGCGCATGGAGAACGCCAAGGGCATCCGATTCCGGTTCGTGTGCCTGAACATCGAATGTCCCAACGTCACCGACAAGCGGACTGACGAAGGCTGGGAACACTCAAAGCAAGCGGCGGCGGAATACTGGAACAAGGTGAATACGCCGAACGACCCAAGCTCACCCGCGACGCCCGGCAGCGCCGCTCCGAGCGCAAAGTGAACATGAAAGATTCCAAGAAACCTTTGAGCGTAAAGCGGGGGCGGCGTCGCGGTGCAGCGCATGGTTCGGCGACGTTAACCTGGTCAAAAGCTCCGCCGACGACGTGCGGCTGGTATTTCTTCCGTGAGCGATACAGCGCAGACGTAGCGCCACACTGGATGTGTCCCGTGGAAGTGGTAAGCGGGGACGATCCGCGCGTGAAAGCCGATGGCATCGAGATGGACCCATGCGTCAGCAAACTGTGGGTCATAGACAAATACATCTGGTCTGGAACGGGCGACATCGTGGGGATGCTCGAATGGATGGAAGAAGGCTCAATCGCTGAATGGGCTGGCCCGATACCAATACCAGCCGAGTCGCCGAACGTCCGGGTGAGCGAATCCGCCGGAGAAAAACCAACAGCGTGAGCAAACAAGACGACATCCGAACTGACTGCGCCCCGGCGGATTCGCTCCACTCGGTGGTTGGAGCATCCGGTCACACGCGCTGCTGGCGACTGAAACACTTCGGAAGCCAGAAGGCGCAGGATGACTGGTGCGAGAAGCACAATGCCAAAAATCAAATCGTGCCGCTGTTCGTGAACAACGGCTACGCCGTGGAATATCGAAGCCTGATAAGACTATGAAAACACTCGAACAAGCGACCAGTCGAGAACTGGAAATCCAGCAGGTGCGGAACGCGCTGACAGACACCGCCGCGAAAATCGTGATGATGGAATCGGCACTCGAAGCGATGCGCCGAAAGCAGACTGCCCGCGTCCGCGAGATAGCAATCCAAGAGACGCTCGCACGGTGCTCCAACGACCAAGCTCACCCCACTGCCGCTGGCGGGACGGGTGGAGCGCAGAAAGGACTTTGAAATATGAGCAAGACTCCAAACGTGAAAAGCGCGGCGGCAGTTGCGGGTGCAGCGCCTTGTTCGGTGGAACGGACGCACAGAAGCGTAATCGAACACAAGCTGCTGACTGCGCTGGAAGATGAAAACTGTGTGGCCGCACTGCTCTCGAAACGCGACCTCGACGACATGATCTCGGCTCTCTACGGATTCGAGGACATGGGGCACGACCGGCCGCGAAAGAAGCGGTGCAAGGAACTGGCTGACTCCATGAGCCAACTGCGACGTGAGGCTTTTCCACCGAACGACCAAGCTCAGCGACCCGGCGACCAAAACGCATGAATACGAATGAGACGCAATCGCCGGGTTCGCTGCAGCGCATGGTTAGGCGTCGGTCGCACGTCACACTGAACTGGGGAATGGCTGCTCGCGGCGACAATGGCGACAATCCCCCGTGGCTTGGTCGCTGCTGGGGCTTCTGGCTTCCGCGTATCCGATGGAATGGCGGCAAGCACTGGCTGGGCGAGTGCTGCGATGTCACGCTCCAATGGCTGTGCTTCTGGTTTGGGTTCACGATATGGCCTTTCGCAAAACGCAAGACGCCTAACGACCCAAGCTCAGCGACGGCGGGCCAATGACTATGGAAAACACGATAGACGCAATCCCGCCGTTCGCTGCAGCGCATGGTTCGGCGTCAACGCACTCGCGCCAAGTGATGTCATCCTCGAAAGACATGACGTGGGCGACTCCGCAGCAATGGTTCGACTACCTCGATCTGGAGTTCGGGTTCACGCTCGACCCGTGCTGCCATCACGAAACCGCCAAGTGCGCGAAGCACTACACGCCCGCCGAGGACGGGCTGGCGCAATCGTGGCAGGATGAGCGCGTGTTTATGAATCCGCCGTATGGCCGCGAACTCGGTCGGTGGATGAAGAAAGCCTACGAGGAAGCGCGGGACAACGGCGCGCTCGTCGTGTGCTTCGTGCCTGCTCGCGTGGATACGAACTGGTGGCACAACTACGCCTCGAAAGGCGAAGTCCGATTTCCGAAAGGGCGCGTGAAATTTGCAGGTGCGGACGCCTCCGCGCCGTTTCCCGTCGCCGTGATAATCTACCGCCCACGACTTTGACGCCGAACAGTAGAATATGAGCGACTGCGTACAGTCTCCGGTTTTCTTTAGTTACCGCAAATCTCGCCGCGAACGAATGTTGCGGAAGATGACCAACATGCGGGCCGCCAAGGAACGCAAGCGGTTGGAGAACTCACCCGAACGCGAGCCGAAGATGGAGCGATTCTTTCCGCTTGAATTCGGCGTGCGTGACACGCGCAACGGCGATACCGCCTGGGTGCCGTTCAAGTCCGTCCGGGATGCGGCCCGGCGGCTGGCCATCGTCCAAAAATTCTACCGATGAACACCAAGCAACCCCTTCCTCCCCCCCGCGGCCCCGGCGTGGTGCCGATGGCCACCCACCCCTTGACCCAGGACACGTTCGACCGGCTGCCCATGTGGGTCAGCCGGTCCGTGTTCCTGGAATGGAGCGGGTTGCGAGACGCGGACCTGGCCGCCGAGGTGAAGGCCGGCACCGTGGCCGCGCGCCATCGCCCCGGCAATCCCAAGGCGCGGGCGAAATATTACAAGGCCAGCCTCGCCCGGATTACCGGCTTCCGGTGCGAGGCCACGGTGACACCATTATGACTCAACAAGCCCCTTTTAGCCCCATTACCGGCCAGCGCCCCTTGACGGCGCGCCCGAAACGGGCTTTGGCTGGGAGCGGAAAAGAATAGAAACCACAGATGAACGCAGATGAACACAGATGGGAACCGGAGACACGCCGGGCGGAGAAGTTACGCTCCCAAATCTGTGTCCATCTGTGTAAATCTGTGGTTTCACTGCTGATTAAGCCCGCATGAAGAAAACCCGCCGCTCCGAGACCCAGCGCGAAGCCGCCGACCCGCGCCGGGAACCCGACCTGAACCGCCTGCGCGAGGAATTCCAGTGGAGCGTCCAGCACCGCGATGCAAACGTCTGGACGCGCGCCCGGCTCAATTACAACGCCCGCTACTGCCGCTGGCGCGGCCAGACCAGCGACGGCCGCAAGTGGGCCAAACACTACCAGGCCGAGGTCTTCCCCTGGGATGGCGCCAGCGATGCCCGCGTCCACCTGGTCGATACCTACGCCCGCGAGGACGTGGCCTTGCTGATGGTGTTATGGGAGCGGATGCGCACCGTGGTGACGGGCGTGGAGGCCAATGACGCGCAACTCTCGCAGCGGCTCACCCAGCTCTTGCGCTGGCAGAAATACACGGCCATGAAGGAAGCGCGGCGCGAGGCGGAGTTGCTGGCTAATTATTTGGTCGAGAACGGCCAGGCGGCGCTGGGCGTGTTCTGGGCGCGCGAGACGCAACTGGGTTACGAGGAGATCGACCTGGAGGACATCCAGACCGCCGCGATGGAGGCGCAAGCCCGGCTCCAACGCGGCCAGGCCACCGAGCGGGACGCGCTGATCGCCCGGCTGCCCCAGATGATCCTGGACCCCGCTTTGGAAGATGAGGCGGTGACGCTGGCTAAGGAGCAGTTTGCCCAACTGGGCGAGGGGCGCGTGCGCCAAATCCTGCGCGACTTGAGAAAGGACGGCCAGGCGCGGTTCCCCCAGCCCTACGTGAAGAAGGACCGCCCGCAACTCTGGGCCGGCCGCTGCAACGACGACCTGTTCCTGCCGCCCGAGGAAATGCCGGACAACGAGACCTTGAGCGCGATCGACCGGCGCGAGTTGCTCACAGAAACCACCCTGCGCAGCCGCATTCACTCGCACGGCTGGGATAAAGCCTGGGTGGAGGAAGTGATCGCCACCCAACGCGGCCGCATCACGAACGTGGATGGCGTGCCCTTGCTGGCGCAGACGCAACGCCGCAACAGCCTCACCGCGCTGGCGCTGGGCCAGAGCCGGCTCTTTGAGATCGTCCACGCCTACCGCCGCCGGCATGATCCGGATGGCGTGCCCGGCCTCTACTATACGTGCTACACGCCGGGGATCACCGACACGGCCGGCTACCATGACCTGCTGAATTACGAACACGGGCAGCATCCCTTTGTGTTCTTTCAACTGGAATGGCGCTCCCGCCTGCCCGATGACAGCCGCGGCTACGGCGAGGTGGGCTTTACCTGGCAGAACACCTTGAAGCGCGACCTGGACGCCCGCATTGACCGGGCGGACCTGGCCACCCTGCCGCCCAGCCATTACCCCCTGGGGCGCGCGCCAGACCAATGGGGTCCCGGCTGCCAGATCCCCACCGACCGGCCCGATGACTACGGCTTCCTGGCCGCGCCCAAGTATGACGTGGGCAGCAAGGAAGTGGCGGAAGACGTGCGCGCCCTGGCGGACCGCTGGTTTGGCCGGCCGGTGGATGAGCGCAACGCCGCCGACGCCACCAACCTGCGGCAGCAATTGGGCAACAAGTGGATGACCGGCTGGGCGGAAGTCGATACCATGCTGCTCCAGCTCGATCAACAGTTCATGCCGGAGAGCTTCTTCTATCGCGTGGTGGGCAGCCAGAAGGCCAAGACCATCCGCGCCAGCCGCGAGGAAATCCAGGGTGAATTCGACGTGGCGATCAGTTTCAACGTGCAACGGCTCGACCCCGAGTACGTCAAGATCATGGGCGACGTGATTCGCGGCGCCGTGGAACTGGACGTCAACGGCATCCTGGACCACGACGCGATCCTGGAGGCGCTCTTCGAGTTGACGGACGCCAACCTGGGCGAGCGCGTGATGAAGCCGGGCGAGGAGGCCACGCAGCAGGAAATCCGCGACACGCGCCGGATGATGGCGCAGATGACGCTGGGCATGGGCGAGGACGTGCTGCCCGGCCAGGCGTACCAGTTGCGGCTGCAAACGATCCAGAACGAACTTCAGACCAATCCCCGGCTGCGGCAGATCTTCGAGAAAGACCCGGTGTTCCGCGAGTTGCTGGAAACCTACGCGGGCCAGTTGCAGCAGCAGGTGGAACAGCGAGAGAACGCCGTGCGCGGCCGGCTGGGCGGCCACAGTATGCGCGCCGGAGCGCCCCAACTCCCGTCCCAGGCGGGAAGCTAACCAAAACCACAGATGGACACAGATGGACACAGATCGGAACCGGAGACACGCCGGGCGGAGAAGTTACGCTCCCAAATCTGTGTCCATCTGTGTGAATCTGTGGTTTCGATTCTTTCAAGAACATGACCTTTGACGAACTGCTCGAAGCCGGCCGGCGCATGAGCGCCCCGGAACGCCAGGCCAGCCTCAAGGCGCTGGCGGGGGACCCGCGCTTTGCGGCGCTGCTGGCGGAACTGGAGGAGCGCGCCCTCAGTTACGCCCGCGCCGGGGCGTCGCAGACCTTCGCCGCGCACCACGGCCCGATGGCCCACGGCATGGGCAGCTTTCACGCGCTGGATCAGTTCCTGGGGCAGCTTCGCCAGATCGTCACCGCCCGCCCCAAACGCGCCCCCGCCGAGCCGGAAGAGTGACGCGCCCCGGCCCCTTGAGTCGCACAATCTTGCCCCTTTAAGGGTCATCAAGGCCCATTAACGGACAGCCCCCCTTGCGCCGCCCCCGGCCCCGGCGTTATCCCTCCCCCACACGGGCGAACTGGCTCCCGCCCATTCAAGATAATCGGAGCCTGATTGTCTGGCACAGAACGTTATGCCTGAAAATGCAATCCCAGTGGCCACGCCGTCGGAAGCGGTCCCGACCCATTCCGACAATCTTAGCCTGGCCGACCTGGCGCAGTCGATGACGGCCAAGCGCGCCAAGCGCCCGGCCCCGCCCGCTGCCACCGCGCCAGCCCCCCAGACGCCCCCAGCGGAGGCGCAATCCATCCCGCCCGCGCAACCGACTGGACAGGCGCCGGCGGCACCCATCCCCCCCCAGCCGTCTCCTGCCGCTGTTGAAGCGGCTCCGGAAGCGGACGAGACCAACCCCACCGACCCCTATGCTGATCCCGCCGCCCCTGAAGCGGCGGATCCCAACGCCCCGCCCGCCGACCCCGCCACTGAAGTGGAGGCCGCGCCGACCCTGCCCAAGGAACTGGCCGAGTTTCTGGCCGATGCCAAGACCGGCAAAGCCCCCAAGGAACTGGCCCGGCGCGTCCACAAACTGGTGGACCAGCGGGACACCGAGCGCAACACCCGCCTGGCCGCCGAGCAGCGCGCCCAACAACTCGAAGCCGAGTTGAAGGACGCGCGCGAGACCAAGGCCAACGTAGTGCCCCTGCCCGGCGCCGGCGTGGACGCCCATCCGCAACTCCAGCAACTCCACCAGCAAATCGAGCAGTTGAACGGCTTGATCGGCTGGACCCGCCAGAATCAACTCGGCGGCACGCTGGGCGAGGGCGACCAGGCCCGCGATTACGACGCCGCCGCCGTGCAGGCCATGCAGCAGAACGCGCAGGACCGCAAGGCCGAGTTGATCGCCGAGCGGACCGGGTTGCGCCAACAGTTGCAGGCGCGCCATCAGCAGCAGGAAGCCGCGTGGGACCAGGCCGCCGTGTCAGCCTACCCGTGGCTGGCCGACGCCCAGAGCGAGGAATTCAAGATGGCGAAGGAAATCGCCACCGCCGCGCCCTGGATCCGCCAGCACCCGAGCTGGCCGATGCGCATTGGCGACATGGTGGCCGGCGCCCGCGCCCGCATGGCGCGCAAGCCCGCCAACCAGCCCGTGCTGCCCACGAGGAAACCGGCCCCGGCCCGCGAACCGACCCCCCAGGCCGGCCGCCCCGCCGCCGCCGCGCCCCGCGTCTCGCCCCGTCTGGAACACCAGCAGCAACAGGAGACGGCTGAAGCAACCGGCCGGGTAACGATGGAAGATCAAGCTCTACTGTTCAGCGGCAAACGCAGGGCCAGCCGCGCCGCGGCTTAAAGACGACCGGCCAAACCTTTCACTGATCACATGGACGCAAACAGCTACGACAATCCCGGCAATTCCGGCGGCAACCTGGAATCCGTCATGGAAAACCTCTCCATCCTGGAGCCGGAGGGCACGCCCTTCACCAGCATGGTCAAGAAAACCCGCGCCCGCGCCACCTTCCCGGAGTGCGTGGCCGACACGCTGCGCAAACCGCGCGTGGGCGGCAGCCGCGAGGGCCAGAACGCCAGCGGCGGCAACAACAAGGCGAAGGAGCGCAAACGCTTCGGCACCTGGGTGGGCCGCGTGTTCGACGAGTTCGGCGTCACAGACGTGCAGCAGGACGTGACCACGGCCGGCGGCAACGCCGTGACCGATTCCGAATACGGTTCGGCAAAAGCGAAGTGTTTGAGAGAAATTAAGCGCGACGTCTGCGCAATGTCCCTCTCCAACGTCGAGACCCAGGGCGGTGACGAGAACGAGATGCGCCCGCGCGGCGCCTTCAAATGGCTCAGTGTGACGGCGCAAACCGTCCATGCTGTGCCGGCGACCTTCCGCCCGGTGGCGGCCCAGATTCAGACCGGTGTGGGCACCAGCGTGCCATTGTTCACCGAACCGGAGCTGGTGGCGCAGTGCAAGGCGATCAAGCAGGTCTATGGCCAGAAGGTGGAGCTCGATCTGATGGGTGGGGACGACGTGGTCCACACCATCGACGCCTTCAGCCGGTTGCAGGGCGATGGCAGCACGTACCAGACGGACAAGCCGGTGATCGAGATGGACGGCAAGAAACGCAAGGTGGTGCTGATGGTGCAGATCTTCGATTGCTCCTTCGCGCGCCTTTCGGTGATGCCCAACCAGTTCCTGCGCTTCGCGGCCACGTCCGAGGACGGCGAGACCAACGCGGGCCTGTTGCTGAACATGAAGCTCTGGGAGCAGCAATACCTGGAGGAACTGATGGCCAAGGACGAAGAAGACCACGGCGGCGGCGAGACGGGCTGGATCCGCGGCAAGTTCGCCAACATGTGCCTCAACCCCAAGGGCAACGGCGCCATCTATAACACCTAACCCCGGCGAACCCCACCCACTGACCGCAACTGAACCCTTGATTCTATGAAACATTGCCTCATCAAACAGCCCGAGCGTTTCCTCGGCTTCACGGACCTCTGGAAGATCGGCGGCAACGCCGACGAGCGCGCCACGGATTTCACCGGCACGGGCACGAGCCAGACCTTCACCCTCCACGCCTTCGCCAAGGGCACCATCGTGGGCCGCTGCGCCATCCTCACCAAGACCAACCTGGCGGGCAGCGGCCTGACCGTGGCCACCCTGGCGCTGGGCAAGACCAGCAACACGGACCGCTTCCTGAACGCCAGCGACCTCCTGACCGCGGGCGCGGAACAGTACGTGCCCGAGGCCAAGGAGGGCGCGGCGCTGGTCGATAGCACCGGCGGCACGGCCGACGGCACGCTCTCGGACGGCCTCACCGTCACCGCCCCGTCCGCCCTCACCGCCGCCGATCCCACCGCCCTCTCCACCAGCGCGCTGGGCGACCTGGTGGCCCCGCAAAACACCGGCTGGGGCGCCAGCGCCGAAGCCGGCTTCGACTCCATCGCCACCAAGTTCGACCAAATGGTCACGGACGTGACCAGCATCCGCACGCAACTGGTGGCGGCCATCGCCGACATGGTGGC
>ERZ1292632.1165-Hain-H43-01um-R2-1165-length-26754-cov-5_pt1 | contig 26754 bp, 31 predicted proteins | sample MGYA00564407_ERZ1292632 | MGnify/ENA primary metagenome ERZ1292632 (study PRJEB36523, sample SAMEA6512637) | groundwater metagenome | collected 2019-01-08 | study: AquaDiva: Metagenomics assemblies of 32 groundwater samples | reverse complement strand
AAAGCATCCCACCCGGAGGATGTTTTCCTTTGACACGTCATTTGTTTATTATACTCATCCCAGGTGGACATAATTATTTTTTATTGGCTCTACCCCAAGCTGTTCCGAAAGTCTTAGTTTTTGGGTCATAAGCAACTCCGCCACCTAATATATTGTTGATCGCATCGTTACTCGCCTGCGGATATTTGGCCTTTAAGGAATCAAAAGCCGCCCCCCACTTTATTTCATCAGTATCCAGTTTAATTATCAAATCTCCGGCGTCTTTTTGGAAACTTACAATTTCTTTTTCGTCTGTTGTTTTAGATTCCGGTTTATAAGTCTGTCCCATATCATTACGATAAAGTTCTTTTCCGGTTGCCTTATCAACCGTAATTCTCCAAGTTTTATTAGTAGGGGCATCCTTATACTCATAAGCATAAGTTGCAGGGTCAGCTGTTTTCATTCCTTTTAGAATGGTTCCATCACTAAGGGTTTGTGTAGTTCCGGCAGGCAGGTCTTGAGCGATTTTTAATAACTGAATCTCTCTGTCGGCAGTTTCTTTCGCCGATAATTCACCGGATTTAATTCCGATATTCATCTGTTCCATAGTATTTTTAACTTTTGTCAATAAATCGGAGAGAGGTTTAATTTGCTTATCTGTCAGGCGTGAAAGTTGCGAAGCATTTACCACAAATTCAGAAACTTGTTTTTTAAGTTCTTCGGGGACTCCCTCCATCTGACTTTCTATCGCTTGGCGATTTTTAAGCAAACCCGCGTATTGTGTCTTCAGCGATTCAAGTTCGGTATCTTTTGCTTTCTCTCCAAGCGCTTGAATTATCGGATTAGGCGGTATCGCAGTTGTCGTTCCGGCCGGAGTCGCCCCGGGGGTAACTGAAGGAGGCGTAGCAGTTGGCGCGCCGGCCGTGGTTCCCGGAATATTATAATTCTGACCTTGATAAAGCCAAAGTTTTGGATCGCCCGCTATTTGTGGATTGGCCTTGAGCCAGTCTTCTTTTGTTCCTCCGTATTTGGCGATTAGACCGGACAAGGTATCGCCTTTAAGAGCGATATGCGTATTGGGGGCTATCGGCAATGTTTCTCCACCATTTATAACTTCTGTCGGATTACCAACACCGGCCGAAGTAGGTTGTCCGGTCAGAGGATCAGACCAAGTATATGTCTTTCCGCTCGGCCCGGTTGTCGTTCCGGTCGGTGCCGCCGGGGCCGGAGTTGCCGTGGCCGTCTCTCCAGTCGGCCCGGTTTGAATCGGCGAGGTTTTACCGCCAGTGGCACTGACGGCATAAGCTTCCGCATCTCGGCGCGTCATACCTTGTGATAGACCTTGCTCTATAAGTTTTCCTCGTTTCGCGCCCGTTGCCAAATCCACCGCCACTTGTTGCTCGGCTTCTTCTTGTGAAAAGCCCATTGGGCCGTATCTTTCAAAGGCGCGTTGAAAACCCGGATCAAGTCGCGCTTGCGCTAATTCCTCCGGTGTAGGAATTCGGTCAAGCGGTATAAATTCTCCTCCTAATGGATTGCGTGGCATATATTTAAGTTAATAAAGTTTCTAAAGCGGATTTAAGCTCCGCGAGTGATTTGGCGTTTTTAATATCTTCCTTTAATTTCGCTTTTTGCTCATCCGCCAGAGCCGATTGAACTTGATGACTGGGTGATAAAATAAGTTTTCCGTCAACGATTTCGCCCTCATAATTCTCCTTTAGCTTTTGTCTCTCGTCATCGGTTATATCTATTTCATAGTGTTCAAAAGCAGAAGCGCTTATAGCTTCTTCGCTCCACATAAAAATCTTTCCGTGTTTTTGATAAAAGTGCATATTAGATTTGAAGTTGGATTACACTAAAAGTGTTGCCAGCGGTTCCGTTTGTCCCCGCCGTCCCCGCTGTTGAGGTAAAATTACCACCTGATTCTACTTTTGCTCCCGCCGCGGCGCCGGTTCCGGCAGTTCCGCCATTAGATGATACAGTTCCGGTGTTTGTGTAATTGGAATAGACTAAAATCACTATCCCGCCATTACCGCCATTACCGCCACCCGATCCGCTTGACCCACCGGCGGCTGATTGTGTTCCGGTTCTTGAGCTATCCGCCGTTGTACCGGCATTGCCTCCGTTGCCGCCATTAGCCGAGATAGTTCCGGCATTAACTATTTTGCGAGCAAATATTATTAGAATACCCCCCTGACTTCCACCTCCACCCGATCCACCAGAAGCGCCGCTTTGTGCTGTATCTGCTCCACCCTCGGCTGATGCTCCACCGGTACTCGCCCCTGCCGAACCTCCATTTGAGGGAGATGATGTTAAAAGCGCCAATGTTCCTCCGTTAACATCAAATAAATTATAAGCGGCGGCCGCATTATGAATTTTATTATAAATCGTTCCGGTTCTTGCCCCAGCCGCGCCCCCGGCTTTAGCAATTCCTCCGGTTCCAGTATTTCCACCTCTTGTAGCATTACCAGCCGCGCCGGTTCCGGCTCCGGCGATACCGTCCGCTGTTGCTAAAGATTTTTCCGCATCAACACCGGCACTTCCAACCGTTCCGACATTTCCATTAGTAACCCCGGCAATAGTTTGCGATACTCCCAATACTCCATTTTTTCCGGCTAAGCCCGCTAAAGACCCCACTAAAGAGCCTGCCGCTAAAGCCGCGCCAGCCGCGCCACCTGTCCCCGAAGAAGAGTAATCCGAACCATTTGTGCCATTTCCTCCATTATTCCCATTTCTAACAATCGCTCCTGTCCCAACAGTTGTGAGTGTTCCTTTTACAAAAATTCTATATCCAGCCGTGGTGAGTGTCTTAGTGGTGTTGATTGTTAAATTATTATAGAACATATCGGACGACAGAGTCGTATCGCCCGAAATCGTCACATCCCCATCCGAGCCGTCACCGAATATATCTTGATTGGTAAGATTGGTAAGATTAACCGTGATATTCCCGCTCCCGTCATAACTGATTTGTTGGGTGGCATCGCTGGAACTACCAAGCGTAAATAAGGCCGTGCAAGCAACTACACCGACGCTGGAGACCTTAAATGTTCCACTGGCGTAAATCGCGGCTCCAAGCCATAAATTGCCATCTATATCCACGTGAAAAGAGGTTGCGTCAGCTCCGCCAATATCTATCGTAGAAGCGGATATTGCTCCACGAAATACGCCAGTACTAAATTCAACACTTCCATCACCTTTTATAATCCATCCCGCGCTACCCGATACAAAATTACTTGATTTTAACTGTGATAAATTGCTGTAAGTATCAATCACCGTATTACTGCTTAAAGGTTCTTCGGTTGAATTTGGTGAACCCTGCGTAATCGCCGGCGCGGAATTATAAAGATTCTCTCCGGTATCAATAATCGGAACATCATTTAAAACCTCCAGTTTGTATTCTTCAAATTTCTCCATAACTTACACGATGTCTTCTTCTATTTCGTAAATTGTTGACGCTTCCAATAAATCCGCGACGGTAAGTTCAAATCGCACCTGTAATTCATACGCCTTGATAAACCCCGTGGAATCTTTGAAAGCAAGTTTTTTACTATTTACCGCCCCATCAGAGGCGTAAGTCATTGTGCCAAGCGTTGTCCAGCTTGACGCTCTATCCGCTTTGTATTTAACGGTAATCACCGCCCCGGAGGCGAGAGGCAAGGTGGTAAGTTTAATATCCCGTATCGTCTTTCTTCGGTAAGGTTCTCCGCCGTCAAATATAAGAGATTCATAGACCACGTCCGTCTGGAGCGTGGATGTTTAAATTAGGTCAATTCCGTAGTTTGATCTTGTCTGCGTCCCGCTTTGCGTCCCAGTCGTCGCTACGCGCCCCGTAGCGCCACCAGTGATAGCATGGGCAGCCGTATCGTATAAATTAAAGGTATTCGTGGCGGTAGAACGGGTGTAATAATAAGTTCCGGCCGTTATGCCGGTAGGCAAAGCTCCGGTGGTGGTAAATCTTATCGGCGTTCCGTCAGCAAAGGCGTGAGAAGCAAGAGTAACTACGCAAGGATCGGCGATGGACATCGTTATCGTATTGGTGTAACCCCAGCCGGTAAAAAGTTTAGTTGGCGAGGCGGCATAAACCGCGCTGACCGCGAGAGCCGCGCCTTGAACATTGCCGATTGATACCGGATAATCAAAATTTAATACCTCGGGATAATTCTTTTCCGGCTGTCCCCAAGTATAAACGCCGTTATACATCGTGGTTGAATCAGTAGAACCCGCTCCGGCAAAATGAAAAATGCCGTTAAATCCCGTTACCGCTCCCGGATATACTTCGGCGGTTTTGCCCACGCCGATACCCGGAATCTTCTTTAATTTCACATATTGGCCATTAACAAATTGATATACATTTCCTCGCGTTCCAGCCCAAACATATAAAGTATCATTCTGATTAAGCAAGGCATTAACCCCGCTTTCATTGATAAATTCAGCCGAGTTATAAGTTGTCGCCGTGCCATCCCAGGTGAAAATCGCGCCTTGTTCGTAGTCGGTGATGGCCGTTCCCCTCCACGCGCCGATATATAAAAAATCTCCCCTGACTTCAAGACATTTTATCTTCCATCCTGTGGGAAGTGTAAAGACCGAAGCGGTAAAGGTGCCAGCGCTGTCAAGCGTAGCCAGTGCGTTGCCGTTGCCGATACAAAGTTTATTCAAAAATACTTTAAGCGGATGCCACAAAGTATCACTATTTAAAACTTGGTAAGCGTCATTAAAACTTGGACTTCCCGATAAATCGGCGTATTTACCCAAAGCGGTAGTTAAGGAATAATAAAGCCCCGGGGCGCTGCTTTCATAAAATAAAGCCAATCCTTGTCCGGTGCAACCCGAAACAGTCCGCAAAGATGTCCAAGTTGAGGCGTTAGAATGAATCTTGCCATCAGAACAAATGGCATAATATGTCGTGCCATATTGCGCGAAGAACTTAGGTAATCCGGTAATTGCTACTCCACTGTCTTTAACCATCGCGTAATTAGGCGATACGCGGTCTATATTCGTTCTAAAATCCAATCCCTGTCCAAAAGCAAAAGAACCGGTGATACCAACTTTATCACCTGTTGAGATACCACCGGTAAAGTTTTTAATTCTCCAAACTTTCGCCATACTAAGATAGTCCTAAAGGATAATTTTGCGGGTTTCTAAGTCCGACACCCTGTTTTAATCTCGCTATATCACCGGAGATAATCGCGCTCTCGGTCTTACTTCCTCTGTCTTCTATAAATTTGCGTTCCATCTCCCGATATAAATCCCAATAGAATTTTGCCTTAGCCATTTCTCCTTTTTGCTGGTAGTAAAGCGCTGTTGGCCGCCATATCAGAAGTTCGGAATATGCCTCCGGCAGTAAAGACATCTCACCGACGGTAAAGGCCTCAAGCGCGGCCGAGATAGCTGTTCCGGCAAATACCCGTTCCAGTCCAAGATGAGTAGCGTCTATATAGTTATAAATCTTATACCAATAATTATCAGAGGTGATATTGATATATCTTCCCACCATCGTCGCCGCCCAGACTGGGGCGTCTCCTCCTGAAGCTCCCGATACGATAGAACCGCCGATTGAATTGCCAATCGTAATTGTCGCCGTAGCCGCCGCCGTTAGTCCGGTAGTCCAAGTTACCGCCGCCGACGAGCTGGTGAGCGTTACTGTGCGTTTTTCGCCATTGGAAAAGGTAATCACATAACTCCCGGTGGCCAGCGGCCAAACGGCCGAGAGAGTGGCGCTGACCGCCGCCGCCGCCACAATCGCCGTAAAAGTCGTTGAATAAGGAACCGAGGCCGCCTTGCCGGTCGTGTAATCGTCAACCGACATCCTTTTAGTAATTTTGTGGTAATAATAAGTAATCGTATTATCCGAAGAAGCCGGAGTCGGATAAACAAACATCTGATTGTTAAATATGTGATAAAAACTTGGTATGTCCGAAGTTACACCCGTTGCCCTGGCCTGTAAATCACGCCATAGATTATCATCTTCTATCGATTTAAGATGATAGGCCACGCCTCCGACCGTAATGGTAACAAAAAACATCTTGCCGTAATCATACGGAAGATAATAATTAGTCTGATCGGACCTTGTTATATCGGTCGCCGAACTTTCGGTGATGTCTTTTCTAAGTGCCAAGATATTCTCTTGAGTTTGATTAATAAAACTTTTAATCAAAGTGAGAGTCCCCGAAGCCGAATCATTACACAAACTTTGAACTTGACCATAAATTGATTGAAAAGACATCATAAAACATAAAAGTTATTTTCTTATAATTCCCAATTTCGCGCCTAATTGTTGGAATAAAATCTTAACCGCTTCAACAAAAGTTACACTTTTAAGACTTAGAGGTTTCCCCTCCGGATATTTATCTATATTCTCACTGGTCATATTTCGCCATTGCTGTTTATCCCAAATACTTTTTCCAATATATTCCATAAAAGCATCCGGCGCCTCAATATGATGTTTGCGATTTTCTCCGTCTAAAAGGTATATTTTTTGCGTGAAACTATCTCTTATAAGTGGAATCATCATATCGTTTGATATATCCGCTGGCGGCGGAATTAAGTTTTTTTTTGAAAGCGTGTATTTAAGCGGTGAAAAGAAAGGATAATCCCAAACGTAAATCTTGGTAATCGCGTCATAACTGTCATAAACGTTCCAATTTTTTCCATATTCTCCGCCATAAATCATCACTGAATGATTATAGGTGGAAAAATCATTTTGAACTATTCCATTTTCTGTTCTTGAACCGGCGTCAACAGCCGTATGAAGCGGACTCTCCATCAAGGCCTCCCACATTTTTTCTTTGTTTCCAACCTGACCGTAAAGCGACGTCCACTCATATCCAATTTCCATTTCTTGAAGCCAATCCAAACCCAGTTGTTTAATCGCCTCGGGAATTGCCAAAAAAAACTCCGTTTGATTCATTTCCGGCATAAAGGGCCATTTCTCTTCCGCGACTGTTCCAGCTTTTCTGATGCTTTCCGCTACCGCCCTGATACTATTCCCCCGGCCGGGGATCGTTCCCGACATCTTGGAAGTAAAGCGATCCGAACGGTTATATTCTTCTCCGTATTTGCGTTTAAAAATAGTTTCCAAACAATTAAGAGCGGCGAAAGTCACACAAGAGAAAGTATCCAAAAATCTATTCCATTGAATTTCTCTTGTTGGCAACCATTTATCCCATTGTTTTTCCAAACATAATTTTTCGCCCTTTAATTTTGTCGCGCCCAAAAACTCATAATCCTCGGGATGGGGAAGTTCCAGTATGAATCCGCGATTTTTTATCTGAACAGACATATTATTTGCTCTTAATTGACAAACTGCCTCTAAGCGATTGAAGCATACCGGTCATCTCGGCTACAGCTCTGGTATTGTCGGTGATCGCTGTAATCGCTTTATTGGATAAATTCACGACAGAATAAACGCAATATCCGGATAAAATTATCAAGGCCAGAAAAACGCCAATCAATCCTCTGCGTCCTAATTCCAATAATTGTTTGGTGCTTTCCGATTCCGACATACTATTTTGGATTCTTATTGCCAAATAACGCTGTATTAGAATTTACCCACTTTGTCACTTCGCTCAAAGCCAAACCGATTAAAACCAAAGCCCAGTCGGGAAATTCAAGCAAATTGAGATTGGCGCTCATCCAGCCGACACCGGCCACAATCGCCACGCATAAAGTCCGCCAAAGAAAAGATTTAAGACGCTTTATAAGTTGTTCTGACATAATTTTTCTGCCCTTAGGGCGTTAATTATTTCCCATTTATATTTATTCGTTTTTTTGTCAAATCTTGGATTACAACAAGCACCGATAAATACTTTAAATTTAAATTTCCCAATTTTTACTTCTTCTTTGTCGCAACCCATCGTATCTTGTGTTGACCAAACTTTGCCACAAGACGCACAATCGCCCGCCCATTGATGGTCTACCATTTTTAATGTGTCGTATCCGCCTTCATATCTTGCTTTAAGAACTACTTTGGATGTTGGAAAAGGGTCATATTCTTCCCAATGATACTTTGCGATCCCCGGGAAATAATTATCTGCTTTTTTTTCCTCCTCCGGTCTTTCTAATTCGCATTTATCGCAGATAACCGCGCAATCAGTAAAAGTGACTTCGCATCCGTGCTTATCGCAAATTGGTTTATCGCCTAATCGTTGATGTAAAGATGCGTTCTCTTGTTTTTCATCGGCAGACATCATTCCGTTATCTATCTTTTCTTCTTCTAATTTTGTAATTAATTCTTGTAATTTTGGTAACAATACCAAAACTTCCGTATTTTTATTTTGAGCCGCGGCTTCGCTTATTTTTTCTAAAAGTTCTATCCAGTTATTCATATAATTATTTTAATGAAGTTCCAAAAAATAATATCCAAAATGCCAAAGAAGTGATTAAGAACCACGAAGCGATTAAGAACCACGCAAAAAACAACGGCCAGTCAAATCTCATATAATCGGTTTATAACTTGTCCAAAATTGCTTTAATTGTATTTTTCCGTTGATTCTGATTTTAATGGTTTTACACCACATCCGGGCGCGGAGAACAAATTTTATCGTGGTTGGTTTATTTGACATAGAATTAGCCGATAACGGAGAATTTAGCCATCATATCGTGCTTACCGATATAAAAATCTTTTAACTCTCTTAATTCATCGTAACCCTAAACGGATAGATTAGGAGAAACGCCCGAAGCAGTTTATAAAATCGGGGCGGGCGAATCTCATCCCGCCATTGCTATTTCCTCTCCGCCAACCCGGAGGTTAGCGGCAATAATATCAGGTCGACTAATATTTTGTTGTCCGGGAGGACGGAGAGGGGGCGAGAGTTTCCCTCGCCCTATTTCCTATTCAAAAGGAACAGAATTATCAATCCTTGTATTATTTAAATAAATCTGCTATACTATACTTGTCGGTTGAATCGACATTTGTTAAACTATTTATATCCCGTTAGTAGGGTGCTTCAACCATCCGAATGCGGGATTTTTAATTATATGATTATCTCTTGTAAAGTTTGTGGAAAAAAGAGACAGACTTACTCTTCTGTTATTCGTAATGGTAATGGTAAATATTGTTCTCATAAATGTTTTGCACTATCTCAAAAAACTTCAATTTTTAAACAATGTTCCTTTTGTAATAAATTATTTAAAGTAGCTTTTTTTAGAAAATTTACTGCTAAATTCTGTTCTTTTAAGTGTAAAGGATTAGCTATGCGAGGAAAACATTTTTCAAAAAAACATCGTTTAAAGATAAGTTCTACATTGCTTAAAAAGCATTACCCCTGTCCAAAAGAAAGACGAAAAAGAATTAGCAACGCTCTTTTAGAAGAAAAACATTTTAATTGGAAAGGAGGGGTGGTTAAAGATAGAAACGGGTATTCTCTTTTAAAAATGCGTGAACATCCGGCGGCTTATAAAGAAGGGTATATTCTATTACATCGCTATGTCGTAGAAGCATATATTGGTCGTTTTCTTAATTCAGAAGAAATAATACATCATATAGATAAAAATCGCTCCAATAATTTACCTGAAAATTTATATTTATTCTCAAATCGTCGGACACATATTATATTTCATCGTCATCCTTATCCGTTAAAATCCAATTTACCTCATCTCGGTTGAAAGCGGCATTCGCGCCTCCTTTGCTTATTTAGGATTACAGGTGCAACCGCCAGTCGCTCCAACCGTATCAGAACAATATCCAATACTCGCGCCGTCAGAAAGCCAACAAGTCGCTTTACTAGCTCCAACCGTAGAGGTCGGAGCAATAAATACCGCCGTTCCATTATTACGAACGGTAAAGACATCAGCGGCGGTCAGCGTGCTTGTGGTATTAAGCGTAAAAGCCGAATATCCGGCGGTGTCGGAGAGCGGATGACCCCAGAGATAGGTGGAAGTAGCAAAGCCGAGAGTGGAGGTGGTGGTGCCGTCCCCGAGAGCGATGTTGCCGATGGCAGAGGTGTTTCCGCCTACGGTCAGCCGTTCTGACGGCCCGCTGGTGCCGATGCCGACGTTGCCGGCGCCAGTTATCGCCAGCACATCTCCGGCAACAGATTTGGTGATGTTTAGAATGTTTGCTGATTGGCTGGCGTCCGCTATAATCGAAAGAGGAATATCCGTCGCCGCATTATCTGTGCTGCCTATGGTTGTTTTTGTTCTTAAAGTTATTCCCCCTGCGCTATTTAGACCATACAAACGCATTTTGCCCGAAGTATTATTTATATCCGTTCCGCCACTTCCAGAAAAACCAATATCCAACATAGTGGCATTATCCGAGGCGCGCCTGAATCTAAACGGCGATCCGCCTACTTCTGGGACTGTTATTACCAACCCCGCCTCGCTGGCCAAATTGGAAGCATTAATACTCATCACATAACCCGATGTTTGCGCTGTAGTAATATCAAACTTCGTCGTTGGACTCACCGTTCCAATTCCCACATTGCCACCAGTGGTCGCGAACGTCGCGCCGTAGGGAAAGGTTGAAGTTGAGGAGCCGTTCACGGTGGTGGTTGACGAACCATTGCCGACGCGGAGCGGCTCGGTAAATCCGTACGGGAAGTTCATTGTGCCGGAAGCGTTGACGTTGCCGGATGAATCCACATAGAACTTGCCGAGGTTGTAGCTGGTAGTGATACCGGAAGATAAAGTATTGCCGGTGATGGTGGTGGTCGCTGTCCGACCGACACCGAGATAATTCCAAAGCTCTTGAGCGGTAGAGGAGGCGGAAGAGACACCAGTCAGACTTGAGCCATCGCCGACAAAAGATTCTGCGCGAACAGTCCCGGAGGCCATTATATTACGCCAAGCGTTGCCATACTCGCCTAAATCATAAGTATTATTCGCAACGGGAGAGGCAACAGAAATTATATTTTTTTGGAAGTTTTTTGAGGTAATTGAATCCGCCCCCAAATTATTATTTATATTCAGCGCTACTCCCTCCCCGGCATATCTCGCCACATCATCAAGAAAATTAGCTTTTACTATTCCAATACTAAGAGCGGAGATACCGATAAATCCCAGCATCCCAAATAATACTTTTTGCAGACGAGACATATTGTTTTAAGTTAGTTTCTAATTTCTATTAAACCAAATAGCAAGAGAATTTGTAGCATTGGTCGTCAGTCTCTTCACCCGTCCAAATCTCCAAGCAAAATTCTCATCGGAAGTAAGGGAACCGGATGTCGTTTGCGTAGCCGCCCCCGTGAGAGCAAGCGTCAAATCGTGCCATTCCAAGGCCGCTAATTGCGCGGCAGTCGCGTCGTTAAAATGAACACCGGCCGGTAGGACATCATTACTAAATTCAAAGGTAAGCGTTGTGGCCACAAGCGTCCAATCAAGCGAGAAACCGCCTTTGCTTTGACGATCCGCGGTTAAAAGTAAATAAGTGTATGAAGTATCGGCACTACCCAAATCCGCGCTGGCGACATTAAGTATTTTTCCGCCCGTGTGTAAAATTTGTAGAGGCATAAATTTATGTATTAGATTTTATAAGTTTTTTAAGTCGCTAAATTCTTCTTCTTTTACTTCTTCTTTTGCTTCCTCTTTAATTTCTTCCGTTTTTACTGCGACAGGTTCCGGTATCCCGTTATAAATTATACTCATCAATTCCTCCCGGCCTTGATTAAGGTCATCACTTTTTCTTTTCGGACAAACATCTTTCCAATTCGCCGGATGAAGAATAATATAATCCGTCAGTTTCTTCGCTCCGTGTTTCGCCAGATGTGTCGGCAAGGTGATTGTGGTCTTGGCCGGCACCTCATAAGGGACTTTATCCCACCTAAAAGTGAAATTCTCACTTAAAGGATTTGTAAAAGACATAAGAGTCTTTTCCATATAGTTTTTTGTCTCCCCAGAGCGACGGGGATTAAAATTTAGCGCTCTATGCCCTATTTTATCTTTCTTTATAAAATAGGGTTACAGCGTTAGATTTTCAACAGCACAGGGCGATACTTGGCACTCGCGCCCGTTGCGAGCGCGTTGCCGATAAAGCCCTGATTCAACACGGCCAGTTCGGCGGCGCCATCGGTGGCGTTGGACATTCCAACCATATCGCCGACAGACCACGTTCCCGAATCGGATAATACCGGGCAAATACCCTCAACCTGAATCCAACCGTAATAGGAGGCGGTAATCGGATAGATTGCCACTCCGACAACAGCTCCGGTAGGAGTAGATGGAGCGATAATCACGCCATCATACGGATTTGGTTTTAAGCAAACCGTAACACTGGTCATCGTTGAGACAACCGGGTCTTCAAGCGTGATAACCCCCGCAGTAGTGATAGCGATAGCCGGATGGCTTTTAATCTTGAACATCTGGCCCGCGCCGGTTCCCCCGTCAACAATCACAAAGCCCTCGGCCAGTTGATTGGCGGTCAGCGCGGTCGCGCCCATCGTAACCGTAAGTTCTGTCGCGCCAACAGCGGCGTTGGCGCACGCCAAAAGGTTATAAGCGGCGACTTCAACGATATTCTGTTGAGTCTTACCGGCAACCAGGGCGGTTGTACCGGCTTTGCAATATCTGAAGACGCGTCCGTCATTGGTTTCCCCCCGTTGACCGAGAGGATGTTCCTGAACGGAACTGGCGGTAAAAAGGTCTTGAGCTGAAAGCGGTGAAATTATAGTAGACATAATTTAATCAGTTAATTTTTAAGTTTCTGCGACCTTTAGATTGAGAGCATTATCGGACGGTAAGTTCCTGAAGCGCCGGTTCCGAGAGCGTTGCCAATCTTTCCGTCTATCAACGCGGCAGTCATTGCCGCTCCCTCGGTCAGACTAAATCCGACCATATCCCCGACCGCCCATTCGGTAGCATCGCTCAAAGCCGGGGCGATTCCCCCAACTTGAACCCATCCGAAATACGAAGCGGTAATTGGATACACGGCAATGCCCACAATCGCTCCGGTAGGAGTGACTGGGGCAACTATTACCGCGTCATACGGATTCCTCTTTAAACACACTGTGGCGCTGACCAAGGCCGTAACAACCGGGTCTTCCAATTTAACGGTAAGCGCGCCGGTAGTGCTTGTCTGAACCGAATGACTCTGAATCTTATAGCACTGGCCTGCTCCTGTTCCGCCATCTATTATCACAAATCCTTCTTTAAACAGACTGGCGGTTACGGCTGTTCCGTTTAGGGTTACGGTTAATTCAACGGCTCCGATTGCCGCGTCGGCTACCGAAAGCAGATTGAAGTTAGCGTCCTGCGCCGCATTCTGTTGGAGTTTTCCAACAGCAAGGGCGGTTGTACCGGCCTTACAATACCGATAGACGCGTCCATCATTGGTTTCGCTTTTTGTTCCCAATGGATGTTGCTGGACAGAACTATCTGTAAAGATGTCCTGTGACGTAAGTAATGAAACTATATGTGACATATTTTTACAGTTAGTCTTTATAAAACTCCACCACAGCCCGACCGGTGCTGGATGTTAATGCTCCCAACTTCCAAACTAAATACGTTCCAGTCGGCCAAACTATTGGAGTACCAATAACCATACCGGCTGAATTAGCATATTTAGCCGTACCAGTTGTTATCACAACAGCATCTGTTGAGGTAGCAAACAAGCCACTGTGCCAAAACATATTCGCATATGTTCCCGTAGCAGAAGCAGACGTTGAGGTTGAAATCTCAAACGCCAATCCACCAGTCGGATAACTCTGATAAGTTCCCATTGAACTGGCATCAACAAAGATAGATATTTTATCAATATATCTATCCGCTCCATCGCTATTCAAGAATGCATCTCCAAATGGAGTGTAAGAACTCGCGGTCAACGAAACAGACAGTTGCTGTTTGATGTTGGTAGTTTGTCCGTGAGCCGCGCCGAGTACTTCTTCGGCTGGAGAAGACTCAATCAACCCTTTTTCTTCAATCATCCGAGCCACATCAAGACCGGCGAATCGCGCCACTTCCTGTAGGAAACCGGATTTGGCTTTAACAATACTGACACCTAAAGCCAGAACCAGCACCACTGAACCAAGAATGATACCTTTTGTTAAGTTTTTCATAGCTTTAGAATAGTAAGTATTTAAAAGTCGCTCCGGTTTCTGTATCAGTTGAGGTAACCGTGAAACTACCCGCGCTTGCGACACACGACCAATGCCCCACCGGGGTACTTTGTGGCACAATTAGCACGATATTTCTCGCTGTAACTTTCGCATTGGTAACCGTGTGCGTTGTTCCCGAAGTCCAGGTTACCGTGGACTTATCGTCCTGTTTTAAGGACGGTATGTAATTCTCTTGATTTATAGGCATACAATTTCCAGTAAGCCAAGATTATCTCCTTGCGGATTATTCTTGGATTGTTAATTTCTAAGAAGAAATCCCCTTGAGAGCCGCCTGATGACGAGGAGACCAGCAGACAAGATTTCCATAAAGGAAGAATTGTCCGATTTCCGCGTCTTGATTGACCGGTTCTTTTAAACCGCTCCAAGACAACCCCGGGATTAACGCTTTCTGTTCCAAGGCATCGGTTACAATGTTTTTAACATTGACGGTAACCTCGCCGTGTTGCGGATGCTTCAAACCATACCAGGTAAGATGTTTCTCATTCAAGAAAAACATAGATCCTGATGTGCATTTATCATCGGCAACCACCGGACAACCGCGATACATTAAAGCATCAAAACCAAGTTCGCCCTTAAGAGCGGCCCGGCTTTGCGCCATTCCGCCTTTGGTCACCTGCGCGTATCCATCGGAATTGATGCGGATATTCGGCTGGTGTAAGGCCTCAAAATAAGTCCACGAGGCGGGATCGGCAACGATTAAGGTCGGTTTTTCAGAACCAATCTGGGCCGCATTAAAAGCGGTGGACATTCTCGCTAAAGTCAAAGCGCCGACCGAATCGGTAACGCTTGATTGCAGGGCGCCATAAGACGAACGGGTAAGTCCGCCATAGGTAGCGACCACATCTCCATCCAATTTTGTTATCACAGAAGTTCTTTATCTTCTGTTTCTCATAGTTGCCTATGAGGCCAGACTATATCATCCCTTTCGGGCAGCGTTTTCGTGGAGAGATTACCGGCATTGTATTGAAAATTATAACAAGTCATACATAATCCTTTTCCGTAATGTCGTTTTTCTTTTGTTCCGCAAATTCTGCAATTACTGAATTTCTTGGTCCATTTACCGTTCAAAATTTTTGGATGTTTTTTACCATTTCGCCACATCCATTTTGAATGACAGGAATTATTACAGAATGTTTTAAGACGATGTTTTAGTGAAGGAGTGGGAATCATTATTTTTTGACAAAACTTACAATTTCTTTTTATTACTTCTTTTTTATTGTAAGCTATTTTTCCTCTATTGGCTTTTCCCAGACATTGCGGATTACAGAAATATCTTTTATTTTCTTTTATCCGATAAAAATGTCTGATAAGTGTTTTTCCGCATCCCCCGCATATAACTTGTTTTTTAACGAACTGCTCAATACTGAAGCCTCGCTCTCTAGTCGTTGCACTTTCCAAGAGGTTTCCCTCTCGGCTTAGCTCAGGATTGTCCTCATTGAGGATGTCCCCTGAATTTACGCCATTTTTTATAATTTCCTCTAACTTGTTAGCAATTAACAATTCCTTGCCAAAGATTATTCTATGGCATTTTCTACACAAAGTAATTCCATTCGCTATTTCAAATCTTTTTTGAAAATGTGAACGAAGCGGATGAATATGATGAGCTTCAATGTTTTCTTTACTTCCACATAACCTACATTGCCATTTAGCCATTTATCTCTGGCATAAACATCAGCTCTCCAAAATCCATACTCTGGTAATTGTTTGAGTGCGTACCATTCTTGCTGTTTCATACACTCATTATATCAAGGAACTGAACTGATAGGATTACAAGCTATAAGAAAGGAGTGGACAACGGAGAATTTTATCCACGGCTGCTAAAAGACCCAAAAAGTCTTTGTTGCTATTGCCTGTCCCGTCTGAATATAGAATCGTTCCGATACTATCAATCATTGAAAGTTTCGCGGTGTCCATCTCAACGGCCAAGAGGTCAATAACTTTTTCTTGGGTGTTATTGACGGCTAAGTCCATATTTGAAAGGACAACCGATTGATAGTGAGAACGCGGGTCAAAACTCATTAAAACGCGAGTCTCAACCGCCGAAGTGGATAGGGTATCAAAGCCCGAATAAGAACCGCCTGATGTATTTTTGGTATACATCAGAGGTCTTTTCATGGCTTCACCACCCCACGGTTTGCCGTTTCCCAAAAGACGCATTGAAAGCACATTTCCGCTAAGAATACCATCAACAACGGAAGGGACAATATGACTTTGAGTCACGGATTGCACTTTGTTTCCAAAGGTCATAAATTTAATTTTTTAACTGTTTTTTAACCTCTCTAACAGCGTCATAGACGCTTCTTCCCGGTTGAAAGACAACCGGTGCCGTATAGTCGCCAGAGGTTCCGGATTTAAGGCCTGAATCCTTTTTACGAGCGGCAATTTGGGCGGCTTCTTCATCCTTAACTTCTTTGCGCATCAGTTTTAACGCCTTAGGCAAACTGACAATTTCGTTCTCAAAGGCGAATTTAATGAGTTCTTTTTCATCAAACTCTTCACCCTCGTCTTTAAGGTCTTCAATTTGCTCATCCACAACCTTTTGATAGGTCTTAGATTCTTGCTCTTCTTTTTGCTTAACGGATTTGGTCTCATCCTCAATCTGTTTCCTGACCAATTTAGGATAATCCCTTTCAAGAAAACCCTGTAATTGCTCAATCGTTTCAAATTGAGGTATCTTATCAGCTTCCTTTTTTGAGAGTTGGCTTTTAATCTCCGCCACCTCATCCGCTAAAGATTCATATTTGGTCTTCCATTCTTTTTTCTGGGCGACAAGTTCTTTAAACCGCGAATGTTCGTGAAAAGGTTTTTCTTCTTCAACCTTTCCTTTAACTTCGCCTTCGGATTTGGGAGTTTTATCGTCTTCACTGACGGTCTTATCCGGTGTTTTTTCTGTTAGCGAGACAGCAGGAGTTTCTTTCTCCTCGGTAGCAAGGGCTACCTCCGCCGGTTTTGCGTTGTCAAACATTGTTTTGAGATTCTGTCCGTAGGCGATTCGGACTAATTAGCGCCTATTTTTTAAGCATCATCTTGCCTAATGCTTTTTTTCTGTCTTTAGATGTTACTTTTTTAGGCAAGGATTTTATATTCTTGGTATGTTTTGCCCATTGTTCTGCGGTTCCTTTCGGAACTTCTCCCCTACTCTCCGCGGCGAACATCCACTTTCTTTGCGCGTCTGATTTAAACGGCATATTTATCTGTTTTTATGAGCATTATGCGAGTGAATATGGTCATTCACGGGTAGCTCTTGTTTAACGGGTTCTTTTTCTTTCTTTTCGGGCTTTGCGCCCAACGATTTTTTTGCTCTTGGCATAATTATTGTACTCCGGATGGAGCGGTTAAATTTGTTGGTATGTTAATCGGTTGTCCTTCCGGCAAAGGAGCATTAGCGGCCATTTCCGTTTCCGCCTGCTGTTGGGCTTGCTGTTGGGCGACTACTTGAGCTTTAAGTTCGGGGAAAAGGTCAAGCGGATTAGTCATCCATTGAAATAATTTCATCGCCATTTCTCTCGGATTTGAATAATCAAGCCGTTCAAACAGAGTAATCGGGTCTATCAGTTTGGCGGAGGCCAACTGGATAGCTTCAGCCCGACGAGCGTCTTTATCTATGCTCATTGCGCTTCCGGGTTTAACTTTAATCTTTATCTTCACAAGTTTCCCGTCTTGTCCGATAAATTTTGTCCGGTCAAAAATTATCTCTGTTCCATCCTCATCATTGGAATTGACCGTCTTGGGTTCGGTCATAAATACCAGATACATATGGAGCATAGAGGTGAACCACTCTTGCGCCATTCTGTCCAAAGCTCGTGAAAATAGGTCTATTCTGCCTAAATCACCGGTCCGAAGCAGTTGTGCTTCACCCAATGTCTTTGGTTCCGCCCTTTCTCCTCTGGTTGTGGAGTGTGAACCGAAAATGTTATCAATCTCGCTTTTGGTATCATTGATATCATTAAATATCCCCGGCGGTAAATCTTTCGCTTCCAATCTGCTAAGAGCCGCGCGGGCATCTCCGGACTTCAAAAATAATTTCTCTTTAGGATCGCCGGTGTAGGCCTCTAATACCTTTTTCTCAATAAAGTCTCCCGAACCGACCAATACGCCCGTATCACTGGTAATATCGCTCACCTGTCTTTTTTGTTTATTCAATCCGTCTTGTAATGATATTGCCTGTTCAAATAAAGAGGTGTCGTCATAAATCTGCTTACCGAGGTTAAATACCTGTAAGAGAATATATGGCTTGCGCGCCTTTACAAAGAGATTAAACTTCGGCGTTCCCTCTCCGCCCATATCTCCATAATCCCAGTTTGGATTCTTCTTTTTCTCAAGGATAATATCCTGATATTTATAACAGACATAATCATCAGTCCAAAACTCCAGATACCTGATCTTGCTCAAATTATGTTCTTTATCTCCGACTTTCTCCAAGATTTTAGATTTCTTGGATGGAAACTTATTGATAAGCCCCTCTACGGTATCTTCTATGTATTCAGCCACAAAACGCGAATCGTCTATGGTCGTTCCCTCTTTATCAAAGATTAGCCGTTGAGGCCGGACTACACGGGTGCGAATATCGTTAATTTCGGGGTCATATTCGTATTTTAACGCCCCAATGCGGTATAAACTCCAATGTCTTGAGCATTGCTCAAAATCAGCTTGCATTCCTTTAGTTGAACAATCATCGGTCGGCACATCCCACAAATTCATCAGTAATTGCTTGGTATTTTCTCTTAACTCTCCGGCCGCCATGCGGATAGTCGGTTCCGGTGTTCGTGAAGTCATTATCGGAATAATGGTTTCAAGCGATAAAAAGAGCCGATTATCCACTATTCTGGCCTGAAAATCTTTAAGCTGTGTTTCATCAAGTTGATTGCCTTTCCAGTATTTCTCATTCAATTCGCCCTTATCAATCATCTCATTCCTACCGGTCTCTGCTTCAGACACTAAGCGGTTTATGGTTGATACCAGTTCTTCATCTTTTATATCCAAAGTAAGCGAGGGTGATAAATCTATCACTTCTTCTTGGTTTTCAAGTTGATCGCCTGTTGGTTCTGTGTTAATTGTCATAAATAATACTCCCGTTTTCAAAAGCACGTCTACTACTTTTTAGATTGTCTAAATTATCTAATATCTCCAATCCCTCTTTTTCTTGAATAATTCATTCATATCCGGCGCCGGCATCGTTTCATTCTTCACCTCAAAACTTGGCGCGCCTTTTAACATCTGCTTTCTTCCTCCCACCACCGCGCTATTCTGTCCGGCTCTCATCATCGCCAATTTCCAATAAATAAAAGCGAAGCAATTATGAAGAAGTATACCATTGGCGTAATACTCCGGACAATCCTCAATAGTAAGGTTATAAACGCTGTTTCTTTCTCCATTCTCGTGCATGCCAACGATTGAGACATCTTTTTCCGCAAAATTTCCCGCCAGCGCTGCTTTGTGTAGTAGCCGAAGTCCCGCACTCAATACAGATAAAATTTTTAGGTTTAGACAATACAATCGTGCCTTTAGCGTGTTCGCTATGCCATTGTCTTCCTTTCGGGCTTCTGTGCCAAGCATTGCAACTTGGATATTTTCTGATTGTTCGTAAATGTTCCGCTTGTTTTTTTCTATTATCGGAATTTTTAAACCATTTTCTAACGTGATCACTCTGATGTTTTCCTCTTGGCATACACACCAAGTTTGAAATCTCGTTATTAAGCGGATTACCATCAAGATGATGTATCGCGAAACTGATAGGAATTTTCCCATTGACAGATTTCCAAATTTCTTGGTGTAATCTGCCAATCCCTTTTGCTCGGTTTGTTCCGTTAGAAGTGAAATACACTCTGGCACTTCTTTCTTTTGATTTTGGATACCTTCTGAATTTAATATTTTTAAATATGATTGTTTCTGATTCCATAGAGAGTTTTTATTTAATTCTTCACTCTCTATTACATCACCGTATATAGTAGAACGCAATGGTCTAAACTCATTATTAACCCAAATCAAGTGGTCGGGTGTCGCCTTGATAATCTGTCCATTTGAGAAATAGACTGACATCGTTTTAGCATTATCCTGCGTTTTCCACGATTTTAAAACTTTTTTCCAGCCTTGTCGCGTTAAAACTTCATCGCCGGATTTTACATCCTTAATTTCTTTATTTCCATCCTTAATCGTAATTTTTGTTTCTCCAACTAAGCAATAATGGTCGGGTCTGTTTGGCACAGTATTCCAGATAGCGTGGGGGATACCCAAATTATCCGTTTCAACCGTCTGATAAATATTATCCCAATGGGCGATAAACTCTTCCAACGCCGATTCCGGCATATTAAAACTCACCCCGCCATCCACAATCATATCAATCGCTTCCTGAATAATCTTATTGCGGTCGCTATATACCATTCCACGCTTATCATGTTCGCCCCATTCAACAATACCGAGCTTATCCTTATCTTTCTTAAAGAATGAGCACCATACCTCACCCCGGTATTTATCCACTAAACTTTTGGGAAACTTGGGATAGGGATTAAGGTCTATCACCATTTTGGCTTGATATTTCATCTTTAACCGCTCAATCACATCCCAGTCCTTAGTCTTGCCTATCTCAAATATCCCTTGTTCATTTCCAATTACATAATGCTTTTCTATCCCATTATCAACGCCAATCGCCGCGTTTTGCGTGTTATTCTCCGTTAAGACGATATTATTGATAATCGCCTGCCTGTCTACTACCACATCCGACCCCTTGTATGGCAAACCAAGAACAAAGTTATAGAAATACTGCGTGTCCTTGGTTTGATACGCAAGGATTATATCCTTAGCGCTGGTTCGCGGATTCATTAATTGGCTTATCCAATAACCCGAAATATCCCTATTCTTGAATTTCTTTACCCACTTGCCATTGCGCCGCATATCATCGGTTATCTCTCCGCCGCAACTTCTACAAACAAATATCCCGCGTTTCATATCAATCGATACGGGCCAATCAAGATATTGCCACAATCCGCAGGCGCATTTAACGAACCAGTGTTTTTGATCTGAAAGCAAAAAATATTTATGCGCGCCTATTCCCGGGGCTGTTGGGTTAGAAAAATACCAGCGCCACTTTAATTTGGAATTAGCCAGACGGGATTCATACTGCTCAATAATCGTTTGATCCGATCGATCTGATTCGTCATGTATATTGATGTCTGCGGTAATCGTAATGCCCCGGCCGGATTCCATCTTATCGGCTGATGATTTTCCGCTATGAGTTCCCCTATAAAACACGAATGAATTGCCGACTTTTTTCTGCTGAATTGAATCCTTGTCTTGTATTAAGTTTTGAAGAACTGAATTATTAGAAATTATCGGATTAACTTTTGAACTGACAAAATCATTTACGCCATCGGATGTCGGTAATGTGTAAATTACACTCGCACCCAACTGGTCAGCCGCCCAATAAACTTTTAATGTCGTCGTTTCACTAAAACCAATCTGTGAACACTTAATCGTCGCTTGTATTGGAGTTAAATCTTCCAGCGGCTCTATTAAAAAACGGTGATCATTAAATTCAAACAATTCCCCTTTGCTCGTCTTCATCTGATTGTCCACTACCCAGACATACGGGTGTTTCTTTTGCGCTTGCCGGCTCAACTGCCGCAGATAATCCTTGTTGTATTCGCCATTGGGCATATTCTTCAGATTCTTTGTTGCTTAATGGAAATAAGTCCTTTCCGTCAACACCGCCGATTTGTTTCTTTTCGGGAGCATAATGGCCTTTTAATTTATACGCATAATCAAGATTTTTAGATTCAACTTCTTCTTTTCCGCAATTTAATAACTGTTTATGTTTTTTAGCCAAACTATCATCATCAAGCCCGTATTGATTCATTAACTCAATATATCCCTTACTTTTAGTAACCAACGAAGGTGTTTCAGATACACTTTTTGTATATCCAGCTTCCAAAATAGCTTCGCCCTTAGTTCCTATATTTTCCAATATGAGATCAAACGCTTTTTTCTGTTTTTCTGTCGGAGCCATATTGTTTATCTTTTTTAAATATCTTATCGTAATTCTCATGATAAACTTCTGATGTCAAATAATGCGCGTCATTGCTATCTACGCTTTGCTTGCTTATCTTATCGGCTTTGGTTTCATTCATAACTTATTTTTATACTTCTCATCTTCCCATGCCAATTCTCTCCGTTGTCTGGCCACATTTTTACTTTTTTTAAAATAAGGATCCAAAGCGGTATTTTGGCCGTATCTGATACAAACCTTTTCGCATTTGGGACACCTGCTTTCCCATTTGTCGCATCCTTTGTATCCGGGATAATATATCCCCTCACGCTCATAATCCAATCCGCAATTTTCGCAATAAAATGGTTTTATCCGCCGTTCGCCCGGTTTATAAATTATGGGCTTCATTTTATATTATCGTAAAACGCTTTATCTTTTTCTTTTTTTAATACTTCCGCCCCCGGAGTTTTAACTATCTCGGAATTATTCGTGAATGACGGAAGTTTCACCTTTATGGATAAGCGGTCAACTTTTCTTTCCCACGCGCCAAAAATAAATCCAAGCGAAAAGGCGATAATTACAATCAAGCTATCAAGCATAATTATTTTTTAATTATCTTTGCGTTTTACGATTTTATCATCGGTTCAATGCCCTTTGCCGGAATAACAATAATCTGCGGATTGCTGATTGCCAAATTGACATTATATTCTTTCAATAATGCTTGCAATTTTGCACTAAATTCGGCCTGTTTCTCTGGTGATAATCCTTTCATAATTATTTTTCAACCCCCTGATGTATGCTTCGCTTTTCTTCCAATAATTCACATACTTCTTCACTATTAAATCCGCGAAAACAAGTTTGACATCTCCAAAATTTGTCTCTCCCCGCGATAAAATGCGAACACTTATGTCCTGTGGGGTCTTTTTCTCTCCGGTTTCGGTTTTCGCTCATAAAACATAATCTCTATTGATCTGTTCAGATAGGAAGATATTCTGTAAATACCGTATAACCTCTTTCGCCCGAAAGTATTTGGAGAATTATTTTTCCGATTGATCCTTCTTCAATCAACAAATGTTTTCCGCATTTCTGGCATCGCCGATATTTCCAAAAGCGCAAAGTTTCTTCCGGCAGAATATTTTTCTTCTTATCATATTCCCGAGTGTTTAATCCGTAACAGTCCGGATTCAGACACCTACATTTCAATTCCATATCTTTTTCGGCCATAAACAAAACAAAGCATTATGCCGCAGCGAGCGCGTTTCTTTTATGCGATTTTAGCCACTCAATTATTTTTCTGAAGATGGACATTTGACAAGTGTTATATATTATAATCATATCACAACTATTTTATTTTAAAAAATGTTAAAAAAAACACATAGACAAAATATGGCTGTATTAAGCCATATTATCAACTAAAATTTATTGACCATTTTAGGAAGTTAGCCCTCCGTTTTACAAAATTTTTTACCATTCTTTCATCTCCGTCAGCAAAATATCAATTTCTCCGCTTAGTTTTTTTCCGTAAATTTTATGGCACCGGTCGCAACGTGTTTCTTGTTTCGCCAACTCACAACAAAAATAATGGCCGCACGAACAGTGTCGTAATTTCGCGCCATTCTCTAATTGCTGGAGTTGCTGTCCCGAAAGTTTAGACAAGATAAACTCCGGGTAATTTAACATTTTTTTCCTCCTAAGGTAGCTTTTATCGTTTATTAGTAATAAATGCGTTAAAACGCAGGATTTGAGCAAATTTGAGGCGATGGACACCAATCTCTACGCCCCTAATACCGCAGGTTTATCTGACGAGTGGCCTCGTGAGCAACGGGTTCGGAGCGCGATAGAGTTCAGTTTTAAGGGTTTTTTTACTCTTTTATTTTACCATAATTCTATCCACAACGCACCTTTCAAACCCCTTGTCAAGCCCGTTATATAGACGAAATCGGCTGTTTGACAAACATAAAAAAATAGTTTATAATGGGAGTAGAGAATTAAAAATTACAAAAATGCCTAAATATCCAAACCACTTAAAATCAAGAGTAGTGAGTTCTATCCCTCAATCGGTAATACGATTGAACGCGAAAAACTTTGGTTTGGAGCGTTTAGGCAGGGCATAGAACTCGCTACTTTTTATTTTATAAAAATCAAAGAAAAAGTCATCATTTTCTATCCATCACAAAATTTATCTTGGTAAAATAAAAAAAACATCAAAAAAAGTTATCTTGGTAATTTTCCCTACCCTAAAGGGATGAAACGATGAAACGATAACCACTTCTTTGCTAATATTAGCCACGCTATCCCTGTTTGGTGTTTTTCAACAAAGTGAAGCTTTTTTCGCCAAAAAACTTGAGTATTTTTTGGCAAAAAGACAGCATTTCACAGGGATAAAAACGCACTTTTTCAATAATTTCGCTAACTTTAGCCATAGTTATCCCTGTGAAATGCGTTTTACCAAGATAAAACAGGGATAAAAAAAATGGCACTTCTTTGCTAATATTAGCCACGCTATCCCTGTTTTTCACCTTAAATTAAAATAACAAAAAAATAATACAAATTTTTTATGCAAAAAGAGGACATAAAAATAACACTATCTTTCGCGCCGCATAATAACGAAAAAGACCCGGCCGGGTTCGCCCCTCGTGAAGTTCCTTGGAAGTCCCTCGCGGAAGAATTAAAACTCGGATTCTGTTATTCCGCCAATTCCTTTAAAGATGGATACCGATGCGCTAAAAACTCGTTAAACGCTTGGAATATCTTAATATTTGATTTTGATAACGACGATGATCAAAATATCTTAAAAGCAAAAGACGCGCTTCTACTCTTGTCTGACTATTATGCCCTCGTTATCACTACGAAAAGCCATAATAAAGAAAAAAGCGGAAAGAGCGCGCGCGAGCGCTACCGGGTGATAATGCCGCTTCAGAATATCTTAAAACCCGTAAACACGGATTATCAGTCCATCATGCTAAAAATAGCGCAATCTCTTAAAATAACCGATTTTATAGACTTGCCGGCTTTACAAGATAAAGCAAGATTCTACTTTTCATCTCCGAAAACTTCTGTCTATAAATATTCATCTGGAGAAAAGTTTGTGAACTGGGAACAATTTGATTGCGTGGCCGCTCAAGAAATAAAAAATTATGACGATAACGTCAGACTGGCCGATCCATATAGGACGTCTTTGTTTAGAAACGAACTGCCGTCTGATTCTCTGCTTGAATGTAAGACCGGGACGGTGAAGTTTGGAGATTTTGAGTATCTTAATTTTGGAGAAACCGTCCCCGTCCGTTGTTATAACGTCTCGGCGCATAAAAATGGAGACAGAAATATGTCCGGTTTCGTGGGACGGCACCATAATAGCGCGTTAATGCTAAATTGTTCTGCCGGATGCGAGACAATGTTTATCCGCTATCCGGCTTTATCTAAAAATAAAATAAATCCGGCGGAACCGCCAACTGCAGAAATCAAATCGCAATCCCCGATTGACATAAAGATTTTAACAGCCGAAGAAATTCTGGCAATGACTGTTAAAGAACAACCATACATAATAGAAAAGATGATCCCGGCCGGGGCGATTACCGCGCTCACGGCGGACAGCGGCGTTGGAAAGTCGCTCCTGACTCTTTTCTTCGCTAAACATATCGCGAAAGGAGAACGGCTCTTTGACAAATACGCTGTAAAACAAAGTAAAGTATTGATTATGGACTTGGAGATGGACAAAGATATTATTGTCGGAAGATTTAAGGCAGTGATTGAATCACCAATTCAGATTGATATGATAATGGAGCAGTCATTCGAATTTAATAAAGAAGACAATTATCAATGGTTAGTTTCAATTATCAAACAAAGAAATTACAAGATGTTGATTTTTGATACTATCTCCAATGTCCATTCCTTTGAAGAAAACTCGGCTAAAGAAATGAAAGAACTGACAAAACAAATGCTCCGGCTGATCAATGAGACTAAAATTACAATTTTATTCCTGCATCACCATCGCAAAATCGGCCAGGGTGAAAAATACGGGCAATCAACCAGTCGCGGCTCTACGGAAATTATCGCCAAAGTGGCAAGTCATCTGTTATTAAAAAAAGCGGCTAATACGAATGGAAATATCACCGTTGAACTTGAACAATTTAAATCACGCCGGCCGGAGCGACTGGAAAAAATAGGAATTGAATTTATTTATGATAAAGAAAAGAATAAAACCGAAGTTAAGTTTTTAGGCGAGCTGGAAAACTCCAACCGTAAAAAGGAAGAGGCGGAAAAATGGATCATTGAGTTTCTTGAGTCGGAAAGTATGGAAATAAAAGAGATAATGGAACACCTCGCTAAAAATGAATTAAAAATATCGGAAAAAACAGTCCGTGAAACGATAAAAGAGCTGGAGCAGGATGATAAAATAGCTTTCACCTTGGGGGGAAATAGCGGCCGCGCCAAAGTATATCATTTTAAAAAACAAGTTAATTTTTTTGATGAAAATATATGAAAAAAGATATTTACGCGAATAGACATAAGGAAGAATTAAATAATTGGGCGATTGGTTTTATGGAAGGCTTTGAATATGCCAAAACAAATCAGGTGAGAAGATATGAAAATTTAAAAGAGCATTTTAAAAAATATCCTCATTTATTACCAAAAAAATAAACTCAAAAAGCCATACGGTCGGACTCCCGCTTAGCGGAGTGTGTGGACGGATGAGATTATCAAAATAACTTATAAATATAACTATTCAAAAGATATATATGACAG
>ERZ1292632.1164-Hain-H43-01um-R2-1164-length-26774-cov-8_pt1 | contig 26774 bp, 29 predicted proteins | sample MGYA00564407_ERZ1292632 | MGnify/ENA primary metagenome ERZ1292632 (study PRJEB36523, sample SAMEA6512637) | groundwater metagenome | collected 2019-01-08 | study: AquaDiva: Metagenomics assemblies of 32 groundwater samples | reverse complement strand
CCTACGTCGCCGGTCTGACCCGCGATTGCCAGAGCGCGGAGGCCGCCCCCCACTATCTCCGCTCCATGCGCCGGTTCGCCCTCGCGGCCGATTGCCGGACCGCGGCGCTTGATATGGTGGCCTCCATCGACCGCGGGGAATCCGTCGGCGTCATCCTCGAAGCCCATCGCGCGACCCTGCGCGGGCTGCTCTCGCGGGGCGTGTCGTGATGCCGCTTGAACCGCCCGCGTGGCTCGACGACGCCCCCCATCCCGGCGACAAGGACGCGCCGAACCGGGACAACATCCACGTACTGCGCGCGCCGCCCGTGCTCTCGCCCGCCGCCGCCCGCTGGCTCGGTGTCACCGCCGCACGTCTCGGTGGGCAGGCCATCGAGGCCGGGCGCGAGCTCGCCGTGGATGCGCTCGAAGCCTATGAGGAGGGGCTTGCGATGCCCGAGGGGGCGCGCGTGCCCTGCCCGGTGTCGGACGCTGAGCGGAAGTCGCTGGTGCGCCGCCTCGGGAAAGAAGCGGCGACCGAGGACGTGCTGCCGGTCACGATTACCCACCTGCGCCAGCGGAAAGACATCGGCACGGCCACCCGCTACGACATCCGCATCGTGATGGCGGGCAGGCCAGAGGCCGATCTCCGCGACCTCCGCGCCGTCGATCTCCTCTCCTGGTATCGCTTCCGCATCATCGCGGCCGACGCCCGGCTCGTGCTCCCGCCTCTGTCGCGGGCCGGCGCCCCCGCCTGGATGGAGGCCGTGCAAGCAGCGATGGACACGGCCGAACTCGCGGAACTCTCGCCGGAGGAAAGCGAGGCGATGGAGATCCGCGCCATCGTCTCCGACCTCATCGACTCCGCGCGAGCGTGGGCGTGGGCGGAGGACGATGCCTACCCCGTCGGCCTGGTCCGCATCGAGGACACCGGCCGGCACGGGTGGCCGCGCGGGCCAATCATGCGCGAGCTGCGCGTGCGGCTCGGCAAGGTGTCGAGGGTCGCGACCAGCCGCGCGGTGCTCAGCCTCGGGCTTACGGCGCAGGAATGGCGCGTCGGTGAGCGGTCGATCCGTGTCTGGTGTAGGAGCATCCCTTGATCGAGATCCCGCCATGGACCGCGGCCGACCCGTGGCCCGACGACTGCCGCCAACTGCTGCTCATCGGGCCGCCCGGCACCGGTAAGACCCGGAGCATTCTGACCACCTACGCATGGCCCGCCCTCCGGCGCGGGGATGCCCTGCTCGCGACCAGCTACACCCGGGCCGCCGCTGGAGAACTGCGCGAGCGCACCGCGCGCGAACTCGGCGCGACGCCGGACACCTACCGCACCCAGCTCTCCACCATGCACTCAGAGAGCAGCCGGCGCTGCGCTGGCCTCGGGCTGATCGGCGAGAAGTCGGTACCCACGCCCACCCGTGGCGGAGACGAGGAGGACGAGGGCGAAACCGGCATCGACCCCATGCTCGCCACCCTGGCGCGGATGGAGTCGGAGGACACCAACGACTCCTTCCGTGCATGGGAGTCCGTTCGCCACCGGTGGCCCGGCGACATCGGCCGCACCGTCCGCGAACGACTCTCCCGGCTGCTCGCCGGCCAGCATCTCGACGTTGCGGAGTCCGTGATCCGCCACGATCTCGACGGGCGCTTCGACGATGACGGAAAGCTGGTGCGCCCCGATTTCACCAGCCTGCTGGAGCTCGCCCTCGTCCGCGGCTCCGTGCCCCACCTCGACCTGCTCGTGGTCGATGAAGCACAAGACCTGACCCCGCTCCAATGGGCGCTCATCGACCGCTGGGCGGGCCAAGCCATCCGCCTGCTCATCGTGGGCGACCCCGACCAGGCCATCTACGGCTACGCCGGTGCCGACGGGCGCCGCCTCATCGCGTGGGCGAACGATGGCCGCCCGGCCCGGCGCCTCGCGCAGAGCTACCGCGTACCCCGCTCCGTCCATGCCCTCGCCCGGCGCGTGGTGAGGACCATCGCCGACCGCATCGACGCCCCCTACCTCCCTGCCGACCGTCAGGGGACCATCGAGCACGCCCACGACCCAGCCGACGTATGGGCTGCGCTCGCCGCTGGTGCCGAGACCGGCCGCTCGGCGTTGGTCCTCTCCCGCTCGCGTAAGGGCTGCGCTGTCGTGGTGTACGAACTCACCGACGCGGAGATCCCCCACATCGCCGAACGCGGACCACGCCTGCTCGGCACCGTCGATCACCCATCCCGCGCCGTCCGCATCGCCCGCGCCTTGGATGCGTGTCTCTCCCCCTCGCCCGACGCGACGGCGGCTGTCACCGACCTCCGCGCGATGGTCACCGCCATGAGCGCGCGACGGTGGGCGCTCCCCCGCGGCACCAAAACCGCGCTCGACACGGCGCTCAAAGGCGCCCGCGGCTCGATACCCCTCCGCGCGCTGGTCGCCGTCGGCCTGCCGCGGGATGCCATCGCCGAGGCATGGGCCGACCCCGTGCCGCGAGAGTGGCGCGACCGGCTCACGACCACCGGCTGCCCCGACGTCGCAGGACTCCTCCTCATCCGCGACTGGGTGCTCACCCACGGGGCCAACCTGTACCCGCTCGCCTCCCGCATCATCGTGACCACCTGCCACGGCGCCAAGGGCCGCGAGGCCGATACCGTGGTGCTCGACGCCCGCAGTGGCTCCCGCGCGTTCACGCCTGCCGGTAGCCCCGAAGAACGGGATGAGGACCGCCGCGTCCTCTACGTCGCTATCACCCGCCCGAAGGACACCCTCGTCCTGCTCCGCCACCCCACGCGCTCAGACTGGCTCTCCCAGCACGGCCTCTGAGCGGTCGGCGCGAATCGCGCCGATATACGCATGTGGAGATCCATCGTGTCGTCCGTCGGACACCGGACAAGAAAAACACCTCGTTTCGTGAACTCGGCGCGACAACTATATGTACGGTGCCGAATAGCTACGGAGTAACCTACCATAGTCGGTGCAACTGGTCGGCGATCCATGTTGTCGTCCGTCGGACGCCGGACAAGATGGTTCTCCGCGTGCGGTGAAGGCGGCGGGACGGCGGCGCCACCACCACCGACCGACACCGACTGGCACGATCCGTGGTGAGCGTGACGACCGCCCGCCATGCCGCGCGCCCCAAACGGTGGTAGGGTGCCGACATGGCTACGATCACCGTCACCCACGACGAGGTGCTCGCGTGGATGGCCGCCGACCCGGCGGGCCGAGGGGCTGCCGTCGCCGCTCGGCACTTCGGGGTCAAGCCCGACACGGTCCGGCAGTGGACGAAGCGCCGTCGCGACGCGGCCGGCGTCACGGCGTCACGTCCAGGCGTCACCGGGGAGCTGCACGTTCTGTCGTCCCCGGCACCGGCACCGGCACCGGTCGTCATCCACCAGCCGTTGCCGAAGCCGACGTTGCCGGCATCCATGCAGGCCATCGCGAGGCGAGCGACGCGGGCGCTCATCGCCCGCATAGAGGAGCTCGCGCCCGACGCCGACCCGAAGGAGGCCGCCGCCATGTTCGCGGCGTTGACCGACCGTTTCGACATTATCGGCACGATCGCACCGTCGGCGAAGAAGCACGAGACCGAGCCCGGCTCGCCCGAGTGGGAGGCGCGCGTGCTCGCGGACCTGGCCGCGCTCCCGCCGCACCTGCTCCAGCAGGCCGCCCGTCGGGGTAGCGCGTGAGCCGGACACCGTCGGCGGTCGTGGCGCCCGCGCTCGACCCCCTGGTCGCCGCTACTTGGGTTCCGATCGACGAGGTGCGGCCGTGGGCGAAGAACCCGCGCCGGAACGACGCGGCGTCGATTCGCGTGGCCGAGTCGCTCCGCCAGTCCGGGTGGTGCGACCCGCTGGTCGTCGCGGTCGGCCCGTGGGGCGAGATGCTGGCGTCGGGGCACGCGCGCATCAAGGCGGCGCTCATCATCGAGCGCGACGCCCCGGGGACGATCATCAAGGGGGCGCCGGGCCCGCGCATGGTCCCGGTCCGTCGGCAGGAGTTCGAGACCGAGGCGGCGGCCAAGAGGTACGCGGTCGTCGCCAACGCGTCCGGCGCGCTCGCCGAGTGGGACGCGGACCTGCTCGGTGAGGTCGTCGTCGCAACCGGCCTGGACCTGACCGAGTGGGCGTGGTCGCGGGAGGACGTTGCCGCGCTGTTTGAGGACTCATCGCCGCCGCCCGGACTCGGGCTCACTGGAGGGATGGAGCTGATGTCCCCCGATCGCCGAATGGTGACATTGGTCGTCGCGCTGTCGGTCACGGACTTCAACGAGGTTGAGGCCGTCTTATCGAAGCATCCGGGCGCGCGTCGGGACGCGTTCATGGCGGCTATCCGTGGCCGATAACGGGTCGTTCCGAGCGAAGGAGCGCCTGCGCGCGTCGGTCGCTCGGCAGCTCGGGCCAGACGATCGCGTGCTCGACATGTACGCGGGCGGCGGTCGGCTGTACGAGGCATGCTGGTCACGGGTGCGAGGCGCCGCCTGCGACAGCAACGAGGTCCGGGCGCGCGAGGCCGCGATCACGCGCCCGGAGTGGGCGGTCGCGATGGGAGATTCGGTCAAGCTGGTAGCGGCCGGCTGGCTCAAGGCGGTCCCGTTCCGGGTCGTGGACATCGATTCGTGGGGGGCGCCGTGGTCCGCGCTCCACGCATGGTGCGCGTCCGATCGCGAGCGAGCGCCGGTCACGACGCTGTTTTTGACCGATGGCTACAGGAGGGTCATGCAGGCCACCAAGCCGCTTGAGATCTTCTGGGGGTCCAGCGACCCGCGCCCTATGTGCGCCGCAGAGTACGAGCGGCAGATGCTCGCGCTCCTGGCCAAGTGGGGGGCGATGGCTCGTGTCGATCTGCGCTTAGACCGGCAGCGTCACGACGCGAGCATGTGGCTTTACGAGCTGGCCGCCAAGAGGCTGAGTTGAGCCACGCCGCGGCCCGGCGGGCTGGCGTGCCAGACGTCCGGCATCGCGTGGTGCAGCACGCCGTCGAGAACGGCGAGGATTCCGCCGCGCTTGTGCTCTTTCGTCGTGCCGACCCCCCCCCACTGCTTGTGGAAAAACGGGACGCTGGCGAGCGCGCACGCGTCGCGGACCTCGCGGAACCAGTCCTCGACGGCCGGCCGCGCGTGCCAGCCCGCCTCGCCGCCGGTGATGACCCAGCCGACCCGCGCCGCGACGAGCTGTTGCGCGAGGCCGCCGACATCGCCGTCGCACAGACTCTCCAGGAGCGGCTCGACCGAGAGCATCCGGCAGGTGTCGGCGTCGCCGGCGAGCCCGAGCTGGGCGATGCGCGGGAGGCCGTGCCGCTGGTTCTCCACCGACACGCCCGGGAGGACATTCCGGGGCCACCGGCCGAACCTGTCGAGCACGAGGCCGGAGATGTCCGCCCACCGCTCCGCGCGCTTGGTGAGCACCTGGTAGCGGTGCCAGTTCGCGGAGTCCATCGCCGCGAAGGCGTCCAGGATGAAGCTGTCGGGGATGTTGGCGTGGAGGATGTCCGACATCGAGTTGACGAACACCCATTCCGGCGTCCGCCAGGTGCGCGGCTCATCGAGCTTGTCCGGGTGCAACGTCAGCTTGAACCCGTTCTTGTAGCGGGCGTTACCCATCCGCTGGAGGCGCTCGGCGAGCGGCGCCGCGTAGCAGAACTTGCACCCGGCGCTGACCTTGTCACAGCCGGTGGCACAATTCCACGTTTTGGTAGCCCATTCAATAGGGTTAGTGCCGATTCCGCCGACGTTATAACTGGCCATGATGGTCGTTCTCCTGGTGGTAGAGCGGGTGGCCGCTCAAGAGCATGGTATCACGGCGCGGTGAACTACGGGCCGCAAACCACGAGAATAGCGACGTGACTCCCAAGATCTACCACGCGCCGAGGTCCAAGGGGCGGCAGGTGCTGAGCCTCGGGTCGGCCGCGCACGCGCTCTCCGGCTTCCGACGCGGAGAGCGCCGGATGATCGCGACGAAGGGGCAGTTCTCGCTCGCGGACCTGGCCTTAGCCATGCTGGATTTGACCGGGCCGGCTAACCTCGCCTTGATGACGTGGGCGGTCAACCCTGACGAGCTGGTGCCGATCGTGCTGGCCGCGGAGCGTGGCCGCGTCTTCAAGTGGACCCTCCTGACGGATGCCGACTATGCGGCGGTGGTCATGTCGCGGACGACGACGCCGAGTGCCCGCCGTCGAACCGCTCAACTCCGAGCGATGGCGGACCTGGTGATCACGCGAAACCACGCTAAGGCCGTGGTCGTCGCGAACGCGGAGTGGGCGCTCGTTGCGACGGGCTCGATGAACATGACGCGGAATCCGCGTCTGGAGCTCGTGGAGGTAGAGGACGATGCAGGCCGCGCCTCGTTCCTGCTCGGTCTCATCGAGGAGATGCGGATCACCTGTGGTATGGGCTCGGTGGCCGAGGTGGACATGCCCGTTCTGGTTGAGCGATTCCGGACGTGGCGCGCGCCGTGGTGCAAGGCTCCGCACCTCGCGCCCGTCCCGACCTGGGAGTAGTCGTGGGCAGAACGGAGGACGTGTCAGCGGCCATCGCCCTCTTGATCGAGGACAATCCACGCGCCAAGCTCGCCGACTGCCGCGTGTACGCGACGGCCTACGTCGAGTGGATGGAGGCAGACGTGAAAATCACCAAGAACGGGCTGGTTGTCGCGAATCCGACGAACGGGCTGCCGATGGAGAACCCGTACATTCGCGTCCGAGCGGCGGCCCGCGCCGAGATGGCACGGCTGGACAACATCCGGCATACAGACCGGCTCTGGAAGTGACCGACCTTGAGGCCGACGCGGCGTTCTGCCGTCGCAACCCATTTTACATATACGACCCGCTCGTGTCGCTCCTGTCGTTCCACGCGAGTCCGCATCCTCGGCGGCTCCTCCGAACGGCGAACAAAATTGGAAAAACGTACGCGTCCGCCTACGAAGCGTGGGCACACCTGATCGGCCGCCATCGCTGGCGGCGTATCGAGGCGTCGAGCGGGTGGGCGATGGTGGCGAACATCGCCCAGACATACCCGATCGTGTGTGACGCGCTCCGGGCTCTGGAGCCGAGTGACGCCCTCGACGCCGATACGCACTACGTCATCGGGAAGGGATACCTGACCAACGGGCGCCACATGATCCGGAGCGCGGCCGGGCACGTTCTGGACTTCCGGTCGGGCGAGGGATCGCCGCTCTCGGCGGAGTCGGGCTCGGTCGGGTGGCTCTGGATCGACGAGCCCCCGAAGGCCGACCGATTCGGCGGCGCGCTCTCGCGAGTCGCCGTCGCCCAAGGCCCGGTCTGGATGGACTTCACGCCGATCGGCCGGCCGACGGCCGCGTTCCGCGAGCACATCGAGGGCAGCGCCGAGCTCGGGACGCCGCCGCGGGAGGAGTGGATTCAGTTCCGGCCTCGTCTGACTGAGGCTGACTGCACGACGGAGACCGGGCGGGTGATCCGGTCGGCTGCGTCCATCGCTGCCCAGGTCGCGGCGTACTCGCCGTGGGAGTACGAGCAGCGCGTGAACGGGGAGTGGGAGGGGGTGAGTCTGGGCCGCCGGCTCTCCGCGTTCTCCGAGGCGTGCTACCTCGACGACGAGGAGGAGATCCGCGTCGGCGAGGGGGACGAGCTCCGCGTCGGGATTGACCATGGCGAGGGCGCCGGGAAGGAGGTCGCGTACCTCGGGCTCGTCTCCGGGCGGCGCTACACCCTGCTCGGCGAGTACACGGGCAAGGCGGGGGCAACTCCGCGGGAGCACGCCGCGGGCATCCTCGCGATGCTGCGCGCCCGCGGGCTCTCTGTGTTCGATATCGCACACTGGTTCGGCGATGTGAACAGCGCCGGACTGATCGGCGCGGGCTCGAAGTACAACTCGTTTGTTGAGTACGCGTTCGCCGACGAGCTCGGGCTGCCGTCGTGCCCGTTCGTGATCGAGACGCCGTCGAAGGGCAAGGGGAGCGTAACCGCGGGCGAAGCTGCCATTAATCACGCCTGCCGGGAGGGGCGCTGGAGGGTCGCCACGTCCTGTGGCGCGTTCTCCCACGCGGCCCGCCACTACACCGGCAAGGAGAAGGATCTCAAGGATCCGATCGACGCGGCCCGCTACACGTTCGCCGATCGGCTCCTGCGCGACCGCGAGGCGAGCATCCGCGTGATCCACCGGTGACCGGGCCCTCGAGGAAGCGACTGGGCCGTCTACTGCTCCGTCTCCGAAGTCCCGATCCGGCCTGCGCGGCGGGATATTCCCTCCGCATTCTTCTTTTTCCACCCCGGAGCCCCCATGACCCTCGCCCTCCTCGCCTTCTCCCTGACCGCCTGCACGCCCCAGACCACCGACGACTCGGCGAACCCCGGGGACGCCGACACGGACACGGACACGGACACCGACGCAGACGCAGACGCAGACGCAGACGCAGGCTTCGTGAAGGTGCCTGCCAGCACGTTCCTGATGGGCTGCACGGACGGGCAGTCCGACTGCGGCAGCGACGAGACGGAGCACAGCGTGACGCTGACGCACGACTACTTCGTGGGCGTGACCGAGGTTACGCAGGGGCAGTTCCGGGCGGTGATGGGGTACAACCCGGCGGGCTTCACGGACTGCGACGGCCTTGGCCCGGACGACTGCCCGGTGGAGTGGGTGACGTGGTACCAGTCCGCGGCCTACGCCAACGCGATGTCCGATGCCGCTGGTTTGGCGGAGTGCTACACCTGCACGAGGAGCGGTACCGGGGTTCAGTGCGATGTGGGCATGAATCCCTACGACTGCAACGGCTACCGGCTCTTGACCGAGGCCGAGTGGGAGGGAGCGGCTCGATGCGGGACGGATCTGCTGTACGCTGGTTCGAACGACAGCTCGGCGGTCGCCTGGACCACCAAGAACAGCGGCGACACGCCCCACGCGGTAGGGGGCCTCGCCCCGAACGCCTGCGGCCTGTATGACATGAGCGGCAACGTGTGGGAGTGGACGCAGGACTGGTACGACGACTACGGCACAGGTGCCGCGACCGACCCGGCGGGCCCTGAGTCAGGCTCCGGCCGTGTCTTTCGCGGCGGCGGATGGTCCTACGACGCGTCGTACGCGCGCGTCGCCTTCCGCTACGTCGGCGGCCCGGAGGGCGCCAGCTACGCCCTCGGCTTCCGCCTTTCGAGGTCGGGCCCTTGACGGGTGGCTGACCTCGCGGCTGCGGGTGTTCGAGGCCGACGCGGCCGGTCTTGCTCAACCGTAGCCCGGCGAGGTGTTGCCATTTTGGCGCGCTCGAAGTACTCTCCGCGGGCATGCTGCCCACGCCGCCCCCGCCGCAAAACGACGACGATCGGCGGCGGTGTCAGCACTCGGCGTTCCGGCGCCGCCTGATCGATGGGGAGTGGAGGGTGGACGCGGATACCCGCCACCGAGCGTTTTTCAACGAGGCGACCTCCGACTTCCTTCCAGCGGCGGAGCTTAGCCGCAACCCGGCGCTTTCGTACTGGACGCAAACGAGCGTAGGATACGACGAGCCGCCGATCGTCAGCGCCGAGGGAGTCACAGACGCGGCGGCGCTTGAACCGATTCTGCCGCCCGAGACGTGGCCCCTGGCGCAGCAGCGGCACCTCTACGTGCGGGCCGTGAACGAGGCGCTCGTCCGGATCGACATTTTGTCGCGCAAAATCTGCTACCGGGTGGTGCCGGCCGACCTGGTCCTGACCGTGGTCGCCGACGCGCAGAACCCCTCCCAGCCGGCGTATCTGGAGGAGGCCCGCCCGCGTCGGCGCATCGTGGACGGCGTGCCTGTCCAGGAGTGGACGATCGAGGTCTGGGACGTGCGCGACCCGGCGCACCCGACGTTTAGGATCTGGGGGATCGACCGCAACGGAGAGCGGATCGACGCGACGACGTACTACTGGCTCGACGAGGCGGGGGCGCCGTCGGCGGAGTATCCGTACAGCGCCACGTCGCGACCGCTCATGCCGTACTGCCTGTATCACCAGGTCGTCGGCCACCACCTCTGGCAGCCCTACCGCGGCCGGGAGCTCGTCGAGGGCACCCTCACCGCGGCTGCGCTCTGGACGATGTGGCTGATGGGGGTCCGCGACGGCGCCCACCCGCAGAGATATATCGCTGACTACGACGTGGCCGGCATCCAGGCCGAGAAGGGCACCGTCCGGCCGGGGCAGTCGGTGGTCCAACTCAACCCGCAGACGATTCTTCAGCTCGCGAGCCGGAAGGATCGGCCGGGCGCGGTCGGTCAGTGGACCCCGACGATCGATCCGAAAACCTCTGCCGAAGCGATCGAGTCGTTCGAAGCGGGACTCGCGCAGTACGCGGGGCTGAGCCCGGCGGACGTACAGCGCGGGAGCGCCGGCCAGTCTGGGTATGCGATCGTCGTGAAGCGTGACGGATTGCGCGCCATGCAACGGCGCATGCAACCGGCGATGCTTCTTGGCGATCAACTGATGCTTTCGAAGGCGGCGATGCTTGCGAACGCGTACCTCGGCGCCGCGCTGCCCGAGGAGCCCGCCGCCTACAACGTGCGGTACGCGCCGATCTCGGAGTCCGCCGAGGAGCGGAAGGCCGACCTGGAGGCCATTGCCGCGGAGTTGGCGGCGGGGCTGATCGACGAGCCGGAGGCGTACCAGCGTCGCAATCCGGGCGCGACGCGGGAGCAGGCGCTCGACAAGCTAATCGCCATCGCTCTGACCCAGCGCACCCTCGCCAGCGCGCGAGCCCAGCCCGCGCCCCCGACGGCGACCGCCGCTGCGGCATCCGCCGGAGACCTTCCATCTGGAGTGACACCATGACTCAAGTCGAAATCACCGCCGCCACCACGGCCTGTACTGAGGCGGTAGCCGCGGCCTGCGAGGAGTGTACGGCGGCCTGTGCGGCCGCGTGCGAGGAGATGGCGACGAGCTGCGAGGCCGCGATCGACGACCCGGAGGCGGCGCGGGAGGCGATGGCGCTGGCCGACGAGGCATGCTCCGCGGCGTGCTCGGTCTGTTCCGAGGCGTGCTCGGCCGCGATGTTGGAGTGCGCGACGGCGTGCGGTGTAGACATGTCCGAGGTCGCCGAGTGAAGCCCCGCCTCGCCCCGGTTGACGGCACGCCTCCCGGAAAGGCCGAGCCCGACGACGGCAACGCAATCAGCACCGTACGGGTCACGCGCACCGAGGACGCCTACGTGATCGTGGAGCACCCCGAGGGATGGACGGAGGCCGAGGTCACCGACGCGCTCCACGCGCGCCTCCTCGACTTCGCTCCGAAAATCCAGTGGTGGGGCGCCGCGAGCCGCACCAAGCTCCGGGCCGTAGCGCTCGGGACGAATGAGCCAGACGATCCGATGATGGACCCGTTCGAGCTCCAGCCCGAGGACATCGAGGACGAGGACGAGGACGAGGCTTCGGCCGTCGCCGAGGAGGAGTAGATGCCGCCCCCCACCGGAAGCGCACTGCGCCGCCGCAAGCCCGCCGAGCCAGCGCAGCGCGGGCACGTCGCGGACGACTCCCCGGGCGTGAAGGCGCGGATCGACGCGCTGAGCCGCCGGCTCCGCGACGCGGAGAAGCGGGCGGAAGAGGGCGCCACGCTGCGCACGGAAAACGCGCGCCTGGCCGCTCACCTCGTCATGCGCGGGTCGGACCGCCCCGGGCTCGCCGACCCGGAGGTCCGCGACTTCCTTGTCGAGCGCCACGCGGTGGCGGTGGCGGCGCTCGGCGACAAGGCGCCCGCGTTCGCCGCATGGTTCACGGCGCAGCTCACCAAGCCTTCGCCGCTCCTCGCGCCCTATCTGGCCCTGCCGGAGCCGGTCGTCGTCGCGCCGGGCGCGAAAACGCCGCCCGTGCCGCCGCGGGCTCCGAACCCGAACGCGGGCGCGTCTCAAGACACCCCGCCCGGGACGCGTGCGTACACGGATGAGGAGGTCGCGGGCATGGATGACGCGACCTGGAGGCAGAACCGGACCGCCGTGGAGGCTCAGCTCGTCGAGGCTGGCAAAATCCGACTGCTCAAAAAGCCCGCGACGACTTGACAGCCGCGCGGCGACGCGCCAAGATGCATCTCACGACCGCGCCGGGTTCTCTCCGCCGTCACCGGGAGTAGCGCAAGTCGGGATCTGAACATCCCTTCTGGAGCTACCCCTCATGGCCCTCGAATCCTCCTACGCCGCATTCCTCTCCGCGGGCGGCCGTGTCACTCGCGTCCTGTCCTCTCGCGTGCACGAGTCGCTCAGCGACCCGACCGGGCTCCGCAAGCTGATGGACCAGCACGAGTGGGATGGCGGGGGCAGCGCGACCAGCAACGTGACGCGCGTGACGCGCGGGCTGGTAATGGCGGCGGCCACGAGTGAGATCGTCGGCGGCGCGACGAACACGCTCCCGACCACCACGAATTTCGACATCACGGTCGCGCGCTATCTCGCGACGGTGGCGCCGACCGACCTTTTCCGGATCACCGACGGTGGGATCAACGTTCCGTACCTGGTCGGGCTGCTCACCGAGTCGCTCGACCTGACGCTGACGGACCTGCTCACGGCCCTGTTTGCCAACGTGGCCGGGAACGTCGGCACGTCGGGCAACGACATGACCGTGGACGACTTCTACGACGCGATCTACTACCTGAACCTGAACCTGAACGGCAACTCGAACGCCGGGGATTTGGCGGCGGTGCTCCATCAGCAGCAGCTCAACGATTTCATCGAGTCGATCCGCGGCGAGGTGGGGCCGATGCAATTCCGCGAGGACGCCCAGGGCCTCCTGGACGCCCCCGGCGTCGGGTTCGTCGGCCAGTTCGCCAAGGTGCCGATCTACCAGTCCGACTCGGTCGTTTCGACCGGCGCCGACCGTCGTGGGTGCATGTTCGGCCGGGGCGCGTTCGCGTACAAGCTCGCGCCGGTCGGCGCGATGGACCCGATGATCAACCCCGCCGACATCCTCGTCGGGACTCCGGAGATGTTCATCGAGCGGTCGCGCGACTCCGCGAACGGGATCACGAACCTCTACGTCAACAGCTACCCGGGCACGGCCGAGCAGGAGGACCTGCGGGCCGTCCGGATCACCACGGACGCCTGATGCAACGGACGATCACGCTTCAAGGCGGCACTCCCTACCGGGTCGCCGCCGCTCGCGAAGAAGACGCTCTCCCCGCGCAGTTTCGGAACGACCCGTTCGTGTTCGTTCACTACGCGACGGCGTGGGAGTACCACGACGTCGCGGGGTTCCTTCCGAATCTGAGCGCGATCGTCGCGACGCCCGGGGTGAACGGCGTCGGCAAGGATCGGAACATGGCCCGCGCGATCGGCGGGTCGGTGGCGAAGGGCGGGATCGTGATCGCGACGGACGACCGTCGGCTCGGGCTCTGGACGGACTACGTCGTGAGCTATCCGGTGCGCGGCGGCGGCAAGCACTTCTGTTTCCGCGGGATCGGCTACGATATTCTGCCGGGCGGCCGGGTGCTGACGGTAGACGACCCGGGGCAGGATGTCGAGTTCCGGAAGCACCTCCGCGACGCCGGGCTCGTGCATCCGCTCGGGCGCGCGGCCTACAACGTCGTGATCGAGATCGAGAAGCGCGGGCTTGAGCGGCTCGAAAAGCGTGTCAACGCGAATCCGCATCTCACCGACAAGCTTCACGCGAAGCGCACGCGCGTCGCGGCGATCGAGCAGGCATGGTCGTCGCTGACCGCGGTCGCCGAGACCTCGCCGAGCGAGCCCGCCTCGCCGAGCGAGCCGACGAAGGGCGCGGCGCGAAAGCTTCGGCCGACCTCCGCGACGGCCGACCTCCGGGCGTCCGCCATGCGCGGGGTGCTGGATGCGCCCGGTGTCTGAGCCCCTCACGGAGACCGGCGAGCACCAGCACGGGCGGCGAGCGATGGCCGACCTCGAGCGCCGACTCGTCGCGGAGGGCGTGCCCCAGGCCGCGGCGGAGAAGCGAGCGCGGGAAACCGCGCGCCGTATGGACCGCAAGGGCAACGGGCGGTCCTCATGATCTCTGCGACCTCTGAGCGTGCCCCCGCGGGCGCCTGACCCACCACCACGATCGCCGGGCGTGAGCCCGGTCGGGAGATGTCCCCATGTCAACTGCAATTACTCAAGGTCAGGCGAATCCCCGCTGGCGCAAGAACCCGGCGGTGAGCCGCGGCCTCATCCTGTGGACGAGCGCAGACGCCGTCGATGTCGGCAGCGCGCGCACGTTCCAGTGGGAGACGGGCGCACCGACGCACTCCGCCCCGCAGGGCTCGCTCTACTACCGCGTTGACGCGGCGGACTCGGACACGACCTGGTACCGCGCCACGGACGCCGTCGGGACCTGGGAGGCGATCGTCGGCAGCGAGATCACCGAGATGCTCGCGGCCGCGAACGCCTGGACCGGGGCGAACACGTTCCAGAACCTGCTCTTCGGCTCGGTGTCTACGCTCACCATCGCGGCCGGCGCGGTTGCGGCGACCCGGAGCTACCACCAGCTCGACACCGAGGCGGCTGCTGCTTCCGACGACCTCGACAGCATCACCGGTGGCGCGGAGGGCGAGGTGCTCTTCGTGCGGATCGTCGCAGCCGCGCGCAACGTCGTGCTCAAGCACGGCGTCGGCGCGAATCTGATCTCGTGCCTCGGCGCGCGCGACATCACCCTCGACGTGCTCACCGACTGGGCGCTCCTCGTCCACAACGGGAGCCAGTGGACGGTCGCAGCCTACTCCACGGTCACCGACGGAATCCTTGGCGCGGCCAACACCTGGGGCGCCGAGCAGACGTTCGGGGCCGGGATCGCGCTCCTGGACGCCGACAACATCACGCTCGGCACGGGCGATGACGACACGATCGGTCACGACGGCACGCTGACCACCTGGACGCACGCGGTGGGCGACCTCGTGATCGACAACACCGACGTCAACGACCAGATCATCCTCCGCCTGGGCACCGACACGGCCGCCACCGGGTTCGAGGTTCGCAACAACAGCGACGCCGCGCTGCTCAACCTCACCGCGGATGGCGCGGCGGTATTCTCCGGCGCGGGGACGTTCCTCGGCGTGACCAACAACAGCACGCTCGACCAGAACGCGAGCGTGGACATGGACACGACGCAGACCGTGGCCGGGTCTGCGTTCACGCTCGACACCACGATCAGCCATGCCACCGACTCGGCGGTTGGTATGGACGTGTCGATCTCGCAGATCACGAACGCCCGGACGGCCGGGGATGTGGTCGCCTACCAGGGATCGATCACCTCGCTCAACGGTTCAACGACGGGCGTGGATCACGTCGTCTTCGACGCGCTCTGTACCGCGGGCGATGCCGACTCCGACCACATCGTCATGCGTCAGGGCGCCAACTTCTCGCAAACCATCGACTCGCGCGCCGCCACCAGTGGTCAGGTGGTGTGGGCGGTGCCGGATGCGGCGGCCAACGCCCTCACGATCGAGGACGCGGCCGGGAACGACTTCCTGACCATCGACACGGCGGCCGTGGACGGGATGAGCTTCGGAAACGCGACGACCAACCCGGTCTACTCGTTCCTCGGGACGGGCGCCGCGACGTTCGGCGGCACGCTGTCGGCGACGGGCGGGATCACGGGCACCGCGCTCGCGGCCGACGAGAGTGTGGTCGCGACGGTGGCGTGCGCGAACGCGCCGGGGGGGGCCACCACGGCGCTCCTGTCTGTGACGCTCAAGCAGCGCGACAACGCGACCGCGCTCGCCTCCGCGCGGCAGGTACTACTCCAGATCGGCCAGGTGCAGTACCTGGACGCCGCGCCGACGACGAACGCGAGCCTGACGCTCGGCACCGTGACGGCCGGGTCGATCGTCGCGACGATCACGGTCGGAGCGCTCTACCTCGTGCAGACGGACGCAACCGGCGTGTTCGCATGCACCGCGACCAACACCGACGACGAGACGGTCTACCTCTCGGCCAAGACTGCGGAGGGGGGCGTCAGCGACCTCACCACGCGCGCGGTGGTGCTGGCCACCAACTCGGACTCCGCCGCCTGGAGCGCGTAGCTGACTGATGTCCCTGCACTCCCGCCAGAGCACGCCTAGGACCGTGGAGCGAGGTGTCGCTACCTCGCTCACGCTCGACGTGCGCGATGCAGCGGACGCGCAGAAAACGCCGACGGCCGCGACGATCGCGATCTACAGCGGCCCCCGCGCGCTCGTCGCCACCGTGGCCGTGACATCGCTTGGCCCGCCAGCCGCGTACACGCTGACCGCGGCCCTGACCGAGAGCGAGGGCCTGACCGATCGCTGGCTTGAGGTGTGGTCTCTGACGATCGACGGAGCGCCCTCCGTGTTCCGGCGTCCTGGGTACCTGGTCCGGCACGCCTATCAGTCCGTCGCGACGCAGGCCGATCTCCTGGCGCTCTACCCGAATCTCGCCGACGCGTCCGTCCTCCCCGGGGGCCTCACGGACTACGGGTCGTTCCTCGATCGCGCCCGCGAGTTCATCGAGCGGCAATTGATCAAGCGCGGGCGCCGGTCTCACCTCGTGTTCGACAGCTTCGCGCTGCTGGATGCCGAGGTTCATCTTGCGCTTTCCTACATCTTCGACTACTTCCACTCGGACCTCGGCGACGGGCGATACAAGGAGCTGGCTGAGGTGCATCGCGAGTCGTACCATGCGGAGTGGAAAACGCTCGGGTTCCGCTACGACGAGACGGCCAGCGGCACGATCGCTACGGACGACACGATCGCCACGCAGACCCCGCTTGCGGTGACGTGTGGCCGGCCTCGCAGCGGCTACGGGCGCGCGAGCTGGGGAACGCCGTGAGCAGCGCGACGCATCTGGACGATGTCTACCTCGCCTTCGAGGCGCGGCTCGCCGCGGTGCAGGGCGCCGACCTCGACGTGGTGGCGCGACTGAACCTGCCGAGCGCCTCCGCGCGCCAGCACCGGCTCGTGAGCGTGACTGCCCCCTCGACGACGAACACGGAGGCATATCGCGACAGCGACCTCGCCCGTGTCGAGGACCACGTCGCGGTCAACCTCGCCTACCGGGTGCGAGCCAACGACCAGATCGCCTCCCGAACGGAGGCGAACCGCCTGGAGGAACAGGTCCGCAGGGCGCTCACGGATCCGGCGTGGCAGGCCGACTGGCACGTCGTGTACGAGGGCACGACCCGCGGCACCGGGGGCTCTGGCGCTGAGTGGTGGGTGAGCACTCAAATCTTCCGCGTCACTCGCGACGCGGAGCTGGGAGGGTAGCATGGCCGAATCGGTAACCATCCGAACGAAGCGCGACGGGCAGATCCTTCATGCCGACCTCGGCGGGCTCCACCTGTATACCCAGGCGTATGAGCCGGGTGATTTCACGTACGACGTCCCGAGCTACGCGATCAATGCGTTCTTGGATCGCGGCGTGCTCGCGGATGCCGACGGCTACCCGTCGCTGCGCAAAGGCGACGAGTCGCCGGTCACGCTCGGCTACACGGCGTATCTGCGCGACCTCGGCGACACGGCCGTTCCGGCCACCTACGCCGCGCTGCCGGACCTCCTCCACCCGTACGCTGGCGGCTACGTCGCGAGCACCTGGATCTCGACGATGTCGGGCCGGTCCGACGTGTTCACGGTCACGACGACGCTCACGCTCGACGGCTCGGCGTTCGGTGAGGCGGACAAGTCGCTTGTGTTCGCTTACGTCGCCCTGCGCGGCGGCGCCGCCGAGGGCGACCCGAGCACCGTCAAGGTCACGGGCACGTCGTACGCCGTCCTCCCCACTCTCGTCTGACCGGAGTCACTCATGGCCAACACCCCCTCTGCCCTCCTCAACCTGTCGATCACCGGGCGCGACATCATCTCGAGTGGGCTGAAGGCCGGCGTGCTCCCCACGTCGATCCTCCAGTACCTCGACCTGGTCAACGGAGTGAACGACGGCCAGATCGACCGCCTGATCTATCGGCAGGAGAGCGGGATCGCGGCCTCTACCGCCACGGCCTACGATCTTGCGGGGTCGCTCCTCGACGCGGAGGGGAACGCGATCACGTTCGCCGAGATCGCGTTGGTCTACGTATACAACCGGCGCTCGACGGCGCTGGCGTACCTCAACGTACGGCCGGCGACGGCCAACGGATTCGGTCGGCTCGCTTCGTCTCGTGGCTTCTGGCCCGCCGACGCCGCGGCGGACGCGGACCAGGGCTCGATCGTCGATCCGCTCGGCCATCTCCTGCTCTACAGCCGGGCTGGCGTGCCGGTCACCGCCGGGACGGGGGACCAGCTCGAAGTGCTCACGAGCGGCGTCACTGGCTCGACGAACGCGTGGGACATCCTGATCCTGGGCCGGAGCTCCTGACCGTCACAATTCGCCTACCCCCACGGGAGTCCGAATGTCCACCGCCTACATCGAGCCCCTGCCCCTGCCTCCGGAGCGCCTCCCGCCGGCCTATCGCGCCGTCATCGCAGAATACGAGCGAGAGCTGGACGCGCTGCATCCAGGCTGGCGCTCCGTGGTTCGGGCGGAGAGTCGGTTCGACGCCTTCGACTACGATCGGAAGGCGCGCACGAAATGGCTGCTCCATCGCCGGTCGCTCCTGATGCGCGGCATGGACTGGCTGGTCATCATCGCGCCGGACGCTCGGCGCTCGGACCAGTGCTACGCGCACGCGGTACCGCCCGGGACGCGTGCGGCTCGGGAGGCGACGACCTCTCCGCCGTCTCCGCTCGCGGTGGCGGTCTGCGATGCCTGGGCCGCGCCGCCGCCGTCTCCGCTGGCGGTGAGCCTGCCCGAGCTCGCGGCGACGCTCGGCGTTCCGATCGAGCTCGTCGAGGCCGCGATGGCCGAGGCGCCCGCGGGCGTGGACGCTCGGGAGTGGGTGGCCGGCTGGGCGAAGGCGCACCGGCGGGCGCGGCGCGCCCTCGCGCGGGTTGAAGCGCCGGTGGCACCATGACACCGCGTAAGGTGGCTCGGGTCATCCCCGCCGAGTCGGCGCGCTACTGGTCTCTGGAGCTCGGGGAGCGCGGGCTCCATCACTTCCGATTCCCGACCTACGACGTGGCGATCGGGGTGGCCGTCGCGACGGCGCCCGCCTTCGAGGCGCTCGCGCCGGGTGTAGGGCTCACCGCGGCGATGATGGCTCATATGAGCCCGTACATGGGCTCGTATACCGGGGTGTGCTGGTGGCACCGCGCGTTCGACCTGGTCGCCTTGCCGCCCGAGGACTGGTCCGCGGAAACCGCTCGTGCCTACGGGCGCGAGGTGGTCTCCGAACTCCAGGAGGAGGGGTACTCGCTGCTCGACATCCTCGATCTGTTCGTCGCGACGCAGGCCGAGCTGGCGAAGCGGATCGATGTGGTGGCGATGGCGCAGGCGCGGGCGGTTTTTTCCGAGCCCCCGGGGGCCGAACAGCCGGGCTCGTAGCCGAGATCGGCCTGCTCTACCTCGGGGGCGTTACGCGGTTCTACGATCTGACACGGGAGGAACAGGTGGACACGCTCGCGACGGTGCTCTGGCGGGCGGATGCGCGCAACGCGCTCGCCCCGGCGTCGTTCCGCGACCTGGTTCGGCTCTGGAACGAGGCCCACGGCAAGGGCGGCAAGAGCGCCGCCACCCCGGACCCGTTCGGCAATCTGGCGGAGGACGCATAGCGTGGCCGGGTTCGACGTGGTCGCGAGCTATCGGTCTGTGGAGGACTACCTCGTGCGGGTCCACGGGTCGCAGCGCGACCTCGCGATCGATGAGCTCGACGTACTGGCCGCCTACGCAGCGCGGATCGTCGGGGAGATTGAGGCCGCGTGGCCGGTGGACACGAGCACGAGTCGGGACGCGTTCTTCTACACTCTCCTGACGTTCCCAGACATCGGCTTCACGGTTTCGAACGACGCCGACTACGCGGAGTGGGTCCATTACAAGGGCGACCCCACGCCACTGGTAGAGTCGCTTGTTGACGCGACGATCGACCGGTACTCGCCGATGCTGATCGCGGAGCTACGGGCGGCGATCGATGAGACCGAGCAGCGGGCGGCCGAGAACGCCGCGAAGGGCGGGCGCGGGCTCGTTGACATCCTGTCGCGACGCTTCAAGCAAACGGGGGTGCCCCGTGCCGCCTGACGCCAGGATGGCCTCTGTCTCGGCGACGACCACGATCGATTTCGAGGGGATGGCCGGGCGCCTGCTCGACGCTGAGCGGGCGGTTCTGGCGAAAGGCTCGCGAGCAATCCTGGCGTTTATCCGCTCGAAGTGGGTAGATTGGGAGTACAAGACAAGACCCGTTAATGCACCACGCAACGTGAGCTTTCGAGCATGGACCTCGACACTCCAGACAACGGAAGCGCCCTATAGCCTCGTGGTGGCGAACGACGCGAGGGGGTACGCGACGGGTCTCCCGTACGTGGCGTATGTGCACCGCGCCGGGGACAATCGAAAATACTATACGGTGCTGGCCGACGAAATCAATGTCGAGATCCTCCCCGGGATGCTGGCGCACTTCAAGACCGAGTTCCAGAAGGCGATGGGGCCGCGCGAGCGCAAGAAGCTTCGGAGCCGTGGCACAACGGAACGCACCCGCTTTATGAGGGCGCGCTGATGGAAGGCGGCGATGTCAAATTCACGTTCACGGGCGACACCACCTCGCTGGTGACGGCCACGCGGCAGGCGCAGACCGCGGTAGGCGGCCTCGCGACGACGGCGAGCTCGACGGGGGCGACGCTCAACACGTCGTTCGGCTCGGCGTCCTCGGCGGCGGTCAAGGCGGGCGCGGCGTTCGGGCCGCTCGCGTCGATCTTGAATCGAGTGAGCCCGGCCGCTGGCGCGGCGGCGGCGTCGGTGGCGGCGCTCGGTGCCACGGTCCGCGCGGCGGGGACTGCCGTGGGGATGTCTACGCCGGTCATGGCCGCTCTGACTGCGGCGCTCCTCCTCGGCGCACTGGCCTACCGTCAGATGTCGATCGCTGCGGACGAGGCCAAGGCGGCCACCGAGGCCGCAGCGGCGACGGCCGAGAAGGGCCGCGAGGCCGCGTCGGCATGGTATGTCGTCCAGGCGGCGGTCTCCCAACGCCTCGAACGGGCACGCGGGACAACGACTAAGGCGGAGCAGGCATACGCCGATGGAATGCGCGAGGTGTATCGCGCCTCGATGGCGGAGAACGATGCCATCAAAGCAAGCACTATGTCAGCGGGGGAAAAAGAGCAGGCATACAACGAGCTGACGAAGGAGATGGATCTCTCGAAGGAGGCTCTGAAGGAGGCAATCGAACTGGAGGAGCGCGCAGCCGGCGCGGGCGCGCGGTTGGCGGCGGCGAAGGCCGAGGAAACGGAGGCCATCAAGAAACTGGCGGATGCGCTGCGCGAGCAGAGTGAGGCGATGCAGGCGGTGAATGACGCGGCCCTTGCGAACGCTGACACCTACCGATCCGCGATGGACGCGGTGATCCAACTCAGCGACGACGCCACGAGCGCCCAACTCACGGACGCGCAACGGATCAACGAGGCGCGCGACGACGCGCTGGCGAGCCTACAGGCGCGCACGGCCGAGGGGCTCGCGGTGGTAGCGGACGGGTCGGCGGCGGAGGAGGAGCTACTCTTCCAATCCGAGGCCGCGAAAACCGCGATCATCGGGGCGGCGGAGGCGGAGCGAAGCGCGCTCCTCGCGGCGAGCGCCGCCGAGTACGACGCGTGGCTGGAGGAGCAGGCCGCCGCCACGAAGGCCGCGTGGGCCGACGTGACCGCGAGCGGCGTATCCCTGATCGGGGATGTGTCCTCCGCGATGGAGACGCAAGCCGGGGAGATGGCGAAAACGAGCAAGAAGGCGGGGAAGGCATGGTTTGCCGCCTCCCAGGCGGTGGCGCTGGCGGCGGCGGGGGTGAACATCGGGCTTGCCGTGACCCAGGCGCTGACCCTCCCGCCGCCGGCGGATGCCGTAAAGGTCGCGCTTGTGCTCGCGTCCGGCGCGCTGCAAGTGGGCAATATCGCCTCCGCGAAGCCATCGTTTCATGCCGGCGGCATGATCGATGAGGTGCCGATTCGGGCGCTGCCCGGGGAGGCGGTGCTCAATCGCCAGGCCGTGGCGGGCGCTGGGGGCCCGGCCGCGGTCGCCGCCATGAACTCCGGCCGATCGGGCTCGTCTGGTGGCGTCACCGTGCTTCGATTGGGGCGCCTGGAGGCGCGAGAGATCGCGCGGACGGACATCCGCGCGAACGGACTGATTCCCGCCGCCATCCGGAAAGGGGTCCAGCGTGGCCTCGACCTGGCCGGTCGGTCGGGTAGAGGGCCGGTAGCCTGATGCCATTCTACCTCGCTCGCCCCTCGTCGCTCCACTCGGCCGCCCGAGTGAGCTCAGCCTCGTCCGAGCGGGGCCTGCAGGTCGCGGCTCCATCGCCGAGCGGGGCGAACGCGGGCACGCTGCACCTGCGGGCCTCTGGCGTCCCGCTGGCAGTCGTAGACGCGGTGGTGCGCCTCCAGACGGGCGGAGCCCCCACCGGCTATGCGAACTCGGACGCGGGCGCGGGCGCGGGTGCTGCGGTCGTCTGGCGGCACTCGACCGATACGACGGCGCAATACCGCGGCTACATCGACAGTATCTATCTTCTCCGGTGCGAATTCCCGATCGATTGGTCGGCGACGCGCGGGGCATCGAGCACGCCGCGGACGCTGCCAAGCGGGAAGCTCGGCGTCCTGTTCGCGCCCCAGGCCGGCGGCAGCGGCACCTACACGTTCCTCCGCTGGGACGGGACGACGGCGACCTCGACGTTTACGGCCTCGGGACTGGCGGCGAACCGCCCGGAGTTCGTGGTGCTCGGGAGTGGGCGGCTCGTCGCCTTCGTCAACTCGGGCACGGCGAGCGACATCCTGAGCTTCTACTCCGACGACAACGGGCTCACATGGGCGTCACTCGGGCGTGCGGGTCTGAGCGCCACGGCGTCCGTGCTCGACGAGCTGTCGGCCGAGGTGGTGGGTGACGCGATTGTGTGTGTCCAATCCACGCGCGCCGGGAGCGCAAACGGTCGAATCCTCGTCAGTCGCGACGGCGGGAGCACCTTCACGATCGCGCAGGCGACGCAGGCGCTCCGACATGCGCGGACGTGTGTGGTGGACGACACGGTCCTCGTCGTCAGCAACTACGGCTCGACGGCGGTCTCGGTGTTCCGGGTGGCGCCGGGGGGTGGCCTGGACGCCGGCGTGTCCACGGGCCTCCTCGCCAACACCCCGCATTGTATCGTGCGTCGCGACGACGGGACGGTCTGGGTCTACGCTTTTAACTCGGCCAACAATCACGAGGTAGCGGTCGCGGTCAGCCTCGACGGTGGCCGGACGTTCGCCTCACCGACCTCGTCGCAGTACGTCGCCGATCCCGGCGCCGCCCACGCGACGGACGGCTACAAGGAGGTCGCCGCGGGGGTGTGGCGCGGCGCGATCCGAATCCTCGGTCGGGTGGACGCGACGACCGGCACTGACGACTCGGTCCATATGCTGACGTTCGGCGGCTGGGAGTCGGTGACCGACGTGCGCTACGGGGTGACGGGCTCGGGGCAGCCCTACGAACACACCTACCTCCCGATTGACTACCCCGACGCCCTCGGCTGGGTGCGATCGGATGTCGGCGCCGGCGCGACGGTGACGAACACAAACGCGTTGCGCTTCAACTCGACCGCACCGAACAACACCGTCTACTCGGCTCCCTCTGGGTTCTGGGGGGGGGCTGTCGGAGGCATCACGCGTCGGCTCCGATTCCGCGTCCGGGTGTCGGCGGGCGGGGCCGTCGCCACGGCGGCGGCCATGGTCGAAGTGAATGTGACAGACGGCGTGAACACCGTTCAGATCCGAGCGCAGTTCAGCACGACCGGTGTGCGATTCGTGGACACGTCGGGTGCGACGATCGCGACGGTCACGCTCGATCAAACCGGGTGGGTAGACTGGCTCGTCGCGCTGGTACACAACGTTCCAGACAGTGCGCTGGTCTACCTGTCGGTCTGGCATCAGAAGGCTTCAGAGACGCTGTGGACACAGGACATCGACAACGCGTCGCATGCGGAGGTGGTGGGCACCACGTCGAGTTTCCGCGTCGGTGGCGTCGTCGGTGCGACCGTGGATTGGGAGGTAGCGTATATTGGGGTCGCCGACGACATGGATCTGCTGATGACGTTTGTGAATCCAACGTGGCTGGCCGGTCGGCCGCTCTCGGCCTCGGCGGATGCCTACGTGGTGGATGGGGTCTCGATCGGCGGTCGGAATACGGGTGGCGTCCCCGGCGATACCTACGACCTCGACACCGGATACGGGTTCGCCCGCGGGGACATCTGGTCGGAGCTGCGGCCGTCTCGACAGTGGCGGACGGCCGCGGATGGCGTCGTGGCCTGGGTCGTGTTCGACGCGGGGGCCTCCGACATGTTCCGCGGCGACCTCGTGGCGGTGTTCGGCACGAACTTCCGCACGGCGACGCTCCAATTCAGCGCGACGGACGTATGGGCAGCACCGACGCAGGAGGTAGCTCTCGACGCGACGGTCGCGACCTTCACGGTCGGCGCTGGGATGCGCGGGCCTGGCTACGTCGGGCCGACGGCCTCGGCGAACTGGCGGCCGGGGCAGTACCGTAGCGACGGCGACTCGCACCGCTGGTTCGTCGAGATCGCGAGCACGGTCTATGAGGTGACCGACAACGACGAGGACCGGCTATACCTCGACGGCGTGGACCTCTCGGCGGCGTCGGGCACGGCGCGCCTGTTCGGCGACCGCATGGGCGCGGTCGTCTCGTTCACGCAGGCGCAGTTCATGCGGCTGCTCATCGGCGGCACGCAGGACACCGCGGATGGGCACTTCCGGGTTGGAACGGTGATCGTCGATAAGAGGTGGTCGCCCGCGCAACTCTACGACCACGGGTTCGTCGATCGCATCGCGCCGACCGTGGAGGTGCTCGAAACCGACAACGGGAGCCGGTCGTCGGTGCGGCGGGGTCCGCGTCGCGAGACGCTGGCGATCCAATGGCCCCCCCTGAATCGCATGGCCCGCGATGTTGAGGCGCGCCTCCGGGACTGGTACCGCTCGATCGAGGGCTCACATCGACCGGTCGTGTGTTGGCGCGACAGCATGGACCAGCGGACCCTACAGCTCGTCCGAGTCCTCGGGGTCTATCAGGGATCGAACGTCTGGGGCGAGGGGGCGACCGCTGTGACGCGAGTGGACCAGCTTGTGCTCGAGGAGGAGCAGTAAATGCGCTCGGCGTGGGCGGACGCGGCGATCGAGGCCGGCGAGGCGCCGATCGTGCTCGTGACGATCGCGCTCCCGAGCGGCCGGCGGCTCCGCGTGGCGTCCGAGGCGTGCTCGATCGCGACGCGCACGTCGGAGGATGGACCCTACGCCTACCAGCCGCTGCTCTTGTCGATCGATGAGTTCACCGAGGAGCTCGATCCGTTCGCGCTCGGCGGCGTCGGCTCGTTCGCGCAAGCGCGGATCGAGGTTGCGACGGATGTCGATGTCGCTGCCCTCCAGGCGGCGTGGCAGCACCTGAGCGCCGCCCGCGTCGAGGTGGCGTATTGGTGGCGCGGGCAGCCCTGGCACGAGCGCCACATCCTCCTCGACTCGGCCACGGTCCAGGGCCTGGAGTTCGGCGGTGCCGGGGAACCGCTCGCGCTCGTCCTGGAGGCCGCGCCGCCAGTGACCTCTGCGGCGGTCGGCGACGCGTCGCGCGACCTCGGAGCCGCCTTCCCGGGCTCCATCGACCCTGCCCTCGCCGCCATGACCGCCCTGAGCGGGTCGGAGTACCAGATCGTCTACGGCGCTCCGGAGAGCGTTCCCGGCTACAAGATCGGGGCGGTCGCCGGGTCGAACCGACTGGTTCTCGCGGGCGACCTGTGGCCGGACCTCGGCGCGATCACGGTGTTCGAGGACGGCGCTTCTGTCGGGTCGTTTACCCCGCTCGTCGCGACGGACTACACATACGTTACGTCACTCACGGAGTTTCTGGCTGCGTCGGGGGCCTATACCTACCGGGCGACGCGGGGCGGGAGCGCGAGCGCGACGGACAACGCGCGGCCGGCGCTCGGCGCGGGCGCCGTGCTGCGGCGGCTTCTGACCGACAGTGGACTCCGGATTGATTGGGTGCGATGCGAGCGGGCACTCCAGCTCCTCATGTCCTGGCGAATCGGCCTCTTCCTCGATCGCCAGGCGCCGGCGATCGATGTGGTGCGCGAGCAGCTCGTGCCCTGGCTCCCGATCGTCGAGATGGCGGGCGGGGCGGGGCTCTGGTACGCGTACGCCGATCCGCATCTCGCGCCGATCGAGGCGGAGTTGACGCTCGGGCAGGGCCTGGTCGGACGGGTCGGGCGCGTGTCGATGAGCGATCGGGATCTCGTGCGCAACTCGTTTTCGCTGCGCTACACGCGCGAGGAGTTCTCGGGCGAGTACACCGCGACGGTCGCGCTCGACAGCGCGAACGATCCACTCTGCTACCTGTCTGAGCAGCTCTACGGGACGCTCGCGGACGAGGTCTTGGACTGCCCGATCTCCTGGGACGCGACGACGGGACTGCGGATCCTCCACGCGCGGGCGGCTCGACTGGCGCTGCCCCGCCGTCGCGTGACGTACGTACTCTCGCGCGATCTCTACTGGCTGGCTGGCGGCGCGGTGTGCGCGCTGACTGACCCGGTCCTGTCGCTCGCCTCAGCGCGAGCGGTCGCGGTCGCGGTCTCCCGTGGGGCGCAGGTCTCGGCGACGTTCGAGCTCGTCGATCGCACACCCTATGTGGCACTCTGATGGGGTTCTCACGGGTGCTCGGGGGGCTCGGCCTGCGGGTGCGGACCTTCGTCGGGTCGGGAGCGACTGCCGCGGCGGGTGTCGTGCCGAGCCCGGGCGGCGTCGCGGGGACAACGAAGTATCTGCGGGAAGATGCAACCTGGGTTGCCCCCGGCGGCGGCTCCGGCGCTCCGACGACAGCGGAGTACCTCGTGGGCGCGGCGGAC
>ERZ1292632.1162-Hain-H43-01um-R2-1162-length-26827-cov-7_pt1 | contig 26827 bp, 42 predicted proteins | sample MGYA00564407_ERZ1292632 | MGnify/ENA primary metagenome ERZ1292632 (study PRJEB36523, sample SAMEA6512637) | groundwater metagenome | collected 2019-01-08 | study: AquaDiva: Metagenomics assemblies of 32 groundwater samples | reverse complement strand
ACCTGGTGACGGTCGAGCACGAGCTGCGGCAGGTGCTCAACTACAAGGGCGTGGACGAGCCGCGAGGCAGGAAACATAGGAAGGTGGACTGAAAAGAAATGGCAACGAAGATCGAGAACGGGCAAGAGGTCCGTGACACCATCACGGGCTTCTCCGGCATCGTGGTGGCCACGACCGAGTGGCTGAACGGGTGTCGCCGGGTCACCGTCCAGTCGCCGGAGCTGAAGGACGGACGACCGGTCGATACGGTGACCTTCGACGGGCCGCAGCTGGAGCTGATGCGCGCCACCACCGCGTTCACGGAGAAGTTCGCTAGGCCCAACGGCGGCGGCGACCAGCCGGGACCGGTGCGGGCCGCGGACCCACGGTGATCTGGCAGGACGCGGTCCTGCTCGTCGGCCAGGTGGTGCTGGGCCTGACGTTGCTGCCGACGCTCCGGGCGGGGGCGTCGGTGCCGCTGCTCACCAGCGTACCGGCGGCGGCCGTGCTGTTCGGGTTCGCGGTCACGTTCCTGTCGCTGGGACTCTACGGCGCGACGATCACGTCGTCGTTCAACGCCGGGACCTGGCTGCTCATCGCGCGGTGGTGCAGGGCGTGAGCCACCAGCGGACGGAGGGACACAGGCTGAGCTTGCGGGGGGAGGGGTCAGGGTGAAGCTGCTGCTGTGCTTGGAATGTTTCGACGTACGCAAGCTGGGCCGCAAGCTGACCAGATGCCGGTGTGGCCTGTCCATGGGCCGGTACCTGGATGATGGGCACGCGGCGGTGCACAACGGGCGTGGCTACCTGCTCGGGCTGGACAACCACGTGCTGGCGCGGGCCATTCGCGCGCGGCGGTTGGTCCAGGCTGGCCTGCGTCGCACGCTGGTGCCCAACCCACGGCTGGATGCCTGGCTGATGACGGACAACGAGGTCGTGGCGGTCGACGAGCAGCTGGGGGCGGATGGGTTCGACGGTGCGGAAAGGCCCGACGAGGGCACCGTGCCGGACCGCGGTTCAATTCCGCGCGCCTCCACCAACATACTACCCTATCACCAGCTTCCGGAGCTGGGGACGCCCTTGAATTGCCTGGTGTGCGGGCTCACGGCGGCATGGGGCATCTTTAGTCAGGCGACCGGTGTGGCCGTGTGCGTCGGGTGCCGCGACGCGCGGCACGAGCGGGACCGGTGCCGGGCCGAGCTGGACTCCCTGCGCCAGGTGGTCGTTGAGCTCGGGGTGGACCTGCAGCAAATGTTGGACACCGAGCGTGGTCTCGGCTAGCTAGGAGATGGATTTGGGAGACGTGGCACCCAGCGCGCCAACCAACCCTAAGCGACGGGCGCAGAAGCAGCTTGCCGATGGGTGAGGAACACCTGGCCGGTGACATCCTGCGCCAGGCCGGTGGGTTGGTGCACGGCCAGCGCAACGACAGCTACGGGCACCCGCTCGCGGACCTGGGGCGCACCGGGCGCCTGTGGGGTGCGCTGCTGGACGAGTGGCGGCGGGGCACCGATCCAGACGTGCCGGCCGAGCTGGTGGCGCTGTGCATGGTGGCGCTCAAGTTGTCGCGCGAGGTGCACCGACATGGCATCGACAACCTGGTGGACGCCGTGGGTTACGTGTTGTGTGCGGCGCGGGCGATCGAGGCCCGCGGAGCGGACGACCGCGCGGAGTGATATTGTTATATGTAGATCTACATGGGGGATCGTACCGTGGGTGATGACGAGAAGATGCTGGGTGCCATGACGGAGGAGGACCGCCACGCGCTGGCCATGGCGATGGTGCGCAAGGCCGATGCCGAGGCGAGCAAGGCGCAGGCCGAGGCCAAGGCGGCCGACCTGATGGCGGCACGCACCGAGCTGGAGAACCGCAGGCTGACCCTGGAGATCGTGCCGGTCGAGATCGCGACCGACAAGGCGCTGCGGGCGCGGCAGGAGGACCTGGCCGCCAACAAGTTCCACCACGTCTACACGTTCAACGACGGGGTGAACGCAGGATCGGTCAAGAGCTGCATCGACCAGCTCACGCAGTGGAGCCGGTTGGACAAGGGCTGCGCGATGGAGATCGTCTTCAACTCGCCGGGCGGCGACGTCGTGAATGGCATGGCGCTGTTCGACTTCATCCAGCAGCTGCGCAAGGTCGGGCACTACATCACGACCTCCACGGTGGGCTACGCGGCCAGCATGGCGGGCATCCTCCTGCAGGCCGGCGACAAGCGCGTGATGGGGCGGCAGTCGTGGCTCCTGATCCACGAGGCGAGCTTCGGGGCCGGTGGTAAGATCGGCGACGTCGAGGACACGGTCGAGGGGGTCAAGAGGGGCATGGACCGCGGGCTCGACATCTTCGCCGACCGTTGCCAGGGCGCGAAGCACGCCAGCAAGCCGCTGACCAAGCGGCAGATCGCCACCAAGTGGCGCCGCAAGGACTGGTGGATCAGCGCCGACGACGCGCTGGACTACGGGCTCGTGGACGAGGTGGGACCGGCACACCTGGCTGCGTCCAACTAGGGCGGCTGCGGTAATATCTAGGTCGACGGGGGTGGAATATGGACAGCTGGCTGTGGCTGCTCCTCCTGGGCGGCGGGTGGGTCGCGCTGGCGTACCTCGTCGGTGCGGTGCTGGTTATGCTGCAGCCGACCGAGGGGTCCGGTGCCAGCACCGTGGTCATGGCCCTCGTGCCGCTCATCGGAATTGTGTATGTGGTGGGATGGTTGTTGGACAATCTGGGGTGGTACCTGCGGTATCGCCGTCCGGTACGCATCCCGCACCCTACGCGCATCTACCCGCGCTTCGTGCGGCGCGGCCGGTGGTGTCCCTAGGTGGCCGGGGTAGGCAAAAAGACCGACAAGGCGCAGCGACCCAAGGCTTCCGCGGACCAGCGGCGGGCACAGCAGCAGCGGCAGCTTGCGCGCGCCGCGCTACGGTACCCAGTGCGGCAGGAGTTCGAGTGTGGGTGCGGTGACCGCGTGTCCATGCGCCAGCGGCGCGAGACCATCGAGGGCAAGCGCGTGTGCCACCGCTGCGCCAACGAGTGGCGCGCCATCAGGAAGCTGGAGGTGTGACCGTTGAGGAAGTTCTACATCGATGCCGGGATTGTTCTAGCCATCGTCGGTATCGCTGGCTTGGTGGTCCTTGCGCCGTTGATCACATCGTGGCTCACGTTTGACGGCGATAGCGATGAGCTGGCCCTGCCGTCCACTAACTGCTACTTCGTCACGGACAGCCAGGGGCACGAGTTCGCGAGCGAGGCCCCCGTGTTCCTGGGCGACATCGGCATCTACTGGAAGACCACCGAGGGCTGGGGCGTGGTCACCGACGCGGTGAACATGCGGACCGACCGGGACTGCCTGCGGCGGCGCGGCGTGGAGGTGGACTAGGATGGCAGCATGCACGTGGGTTGGGTGTGATGGGTCGTCGCACCACATGCAGGCAGAGGACGATGCTCACGACCTAGCCGAGCTACGGCGGTTGTACGATCTGGCGGAGCGGTCTCATTCATACTGGGATGGCGTCGTCAAGAACCTGTGTGCGCGCATCAAGAACGCCGAGGAGTGGACTGGACGGGAACTGGGCGACGATCTGGCCGGTGTGCTTCGGAGCTTGCGGGGGTAGGATAACATCAGGGAGGTGGAACCCAATGACGGAACAGCTTACGGCGGTGGCGAAGCTCCTGGAGGTGCGTGACCGCATGACGTTGGTGCCGGTGCTGGCCATCCGGCCCTGTAGTGGGGACGAGGCCAAGCGTTATCTGTGGGGCTACGCGGGCTACTGGTCGCCCGAGGCCTACACGATCGTGGTCAAGCTGAGTGGCGGGGTGGAGGCACACGACGACAGCTACGACTGGGCACCGTACAGCGGGCGCACGCTGGGCCAGGCGCACCAATACATCCACGAGCACTGGGACGAGCTGGCCAGCGGCGACGTGGTCGACGTGGAGTATGTCCTCGGTGAGGTCGCCGTGCCCAAGCAGCCGCAGCGGCTGACCGCACGCCACAGCGCGCTATGAATGAGTGGTCGTGGCAACAGCTGGTCAACAAGGCCGCGTGGGAGGGCGTGGAGTATTTCCTCCGCAGATATCTCTCGCCCGGTGGACTCGTGGGGACCGACGAGCGGGCAGCAGAGTTCGTGGTGAAGGTTCGAGGCAGGTGACCTCGACGGGTGCCGCCGGATGCTGGGGGTGAGTTGATGAATATCCGCTTGGTCGTGGCGTGGTACGACCTGTGGGTCGGCGCCTACTTCTCGCGGGCGGATCGGCGGCTCTACCTGATGGTCCCGTTCATCGGGGTCAGCATCGGCAAGCGCTACAGGTACACGAGACGATGACTAAGGCGACCCTGAGGTCCCCATCCTATGTCCACCAAGTCGCGTGTGACGCGACCGTGGATTGGGAGCAGCCCACCATCCGGCCGCGTCGCCACCGGGTGCCGGATGGGCAGTGCCCGTACTGCGGGCGCGGCCGACAACACCCGCATGGCACGACCACCCGGACGCGGCGTGGCGAGGTGGTTCGTACCTGGTGCTGGCCGTGCCTCGCACACGCCCCGGACGCCGAGCCCGGTGGCATGGTGCTTGCCGACCCAGCGTCGATGCTACGGGCCGACGTGGTGGTCACGGTGCGGGAGACACTGCCGGCTGCGGCAGCCGACTGGCGCGTGCGCGCCGCGACGCTCTTGGCGGAGGGGCTCGGTCCGAGCGCGGTGGCGGCACTGGTCGGCGTGCGGCCCATCGACGTGACGCACCTCAAGCAGCGGCTGGTCGGGAGGAGGTAGAGATGGGACCAGCGTCGGTACCTGCGGCAGCTGCTCGCCGCCGTGCGGCTGGCGGCCGATCTCCCGCGCACGGGGTGCCAGCGCGTGGGGGTCGAGCCGCTCGTACTCGTCGGCGATCAGCAGGACGGCCCGCCGCCCAGTGCTCCCAGTTCCCATGCGGCGGTATGATAAGGACGTAGTGGATTCGTACGTGGTCACCGAGCACCCGATCCTGCGGTCGTTGTTCTCGCTGGCGCTGCCGGCCGACGCGCAGGTGCTGCACGCGGCGATCAAGGACGAGGATGGCATGCCGCGGCTGTGGGCGCTCTGCCGGGTCGCGGCACCACTCGTGCAGCGGTACTTCTGGCTGTGTGGTACGGGGCACGACTACGCACGCGAGGTACGGCCGGGCGTGGTACCGCGACATGTGAGCACGTTCCAGGGCGTGGGGCTGGTGTTCCACCTGTTCGAGCTGGTGGTGCGGACCGGTGAACCGGTCTACGGGGACATGTACGTGGGCGAAGTCCCAAGGTGAAAGGGGACAGTTACATGAGCAATCCTCGCTTTGTCATCCTCCTGTGGGTCGTCGTGGTCTACTTCGCCGGCATCATGGCGGGCATGTGCCTCAGCGACGTTGCGTTGGCCGACCAGCAGCTCGACTACGGGTGGAACCGCATCTACGGGACCGACCAGTCGCTGGAGGAGTTCGTGGACGCGCACTCGTGTGTGACCGCGGTGCTGGAGCCGGAGTTCGACGCGACCGGCAACCTCACGGGCATCAGGACGGCGTTCCCGCACTCAAGATACTATGGCATTGCTGCGCCGTTCCTACCGACCATCAGCGGGCAGTACCTGTACCCCGACACGGGGTACATCGTGGCGTGTCGGAGGGAGTTCGAGGGATGACTGAGGAAGAACAAGTGAACAAGGACCATGATGTGCTGCCGAAGGACGAGGACGGCGATGATATCGTGGCCACGCTGGTCATTAGGTTGACGGCCGATGGGCGGACCAAGGTGCGCGGGCCGATCCACAACAAGAACATCTGCTATGCCCTGCTGTTGGGCGGGGCTGACGCGATCCAGGAGGCGCACCTGAAGCAGGCAGGCCTACTGGTCGATCCAGAGGCCAAGAAGAAGCCGTCCGGTTTGGTCCTCCCATTTCGTCGGCCCGGTCCGCATACGAATGGGCTGCCGACGTGACGGAGCCGACCGAGGTCACCGACGGGGCCAGCATATACTGCGGGGACATGCGGACAGTGCTCGCTACCCTGCCGGAGGAGAGCGTGGACGCGGTGGTCACGGACCCGCCATACGAGATCGGCCTCGGGAAACACGCGTGGGACAGCACCGGCGTGGCGCACGACCCCGCCACGTGGGCAGCGGTGCTGCGCGTCCTTCGACCAGGCGGGCACCTGCTGATCTTCGCCGGCGCACGGACGTACCATCGCATGGCGTGTGCCGTGGAGGATGCTGGGCTGGAGGTGCGGGACCAGCTCATGTGGCTGTATGGGTCCGGTATGCCCAAGGGGGTGCGGCTGGGTCGCGCCGTAGATGAGGCGATGGGCGAGCCACGGAAGGTGGTGGGCAGGCGGCGTGGTTTCCACAGCCGCGTGTTTGGCGAGGTAAAGGAACACGACGTCACGGCCGCCATCTCCGAGCTGGGACGATATTGGGACAACTGGGCGGCGGCGCTGCGGCCATCGCACGAGCCCATCCTGCTGGCGCGCCGCCCGCTGCGGGAGGATACCATCGCCGGCAACGTGCTGTCGTGGGGCACCGGTGCCATGAACGTGGGTGGGTGCGCGCTGCCCGGTGATGGGAGCGGGCCACCGCGCTGGCCAGCCAACGTGCTGCTGGACGACAGCGCGGAGGTGGCCGGGCTGCTCGGCAACCGGGTCCGGTTCTTCTACAGCGCCAAGGCCTCGAAGGTGGACATCGGGCCGGACAACCCCCACCCCACCGTGAAGCCGACCGAGCTGATGCGCTACCTGTGTCGGCTGGTCACCCCGCCAGGGGGAACGGTGCTCGATCCGTTCTGCGGCAGCGGCAGCACCGGGCGCGGTGCCGTGCTGGAGGGGCTACGGTTCGTGGGCGTGGAGCTGTCGCCGCAGTATGTCTCCGTGGCGTGCCGGCGGATCCGAGCGGTGGTGGTTGGGTAGGGATGAGCGACCAGCTCCTGCTGCAGGAGGCACGCCACAACCTGGCGGTGTACATGGGGCTGGTGCACCGCACCAAGGATGGGCTGGCGGCCGTGCCGCCGCGGCACCTGGCAGGGCTGGTCATCCCGGCGCTGGAGGACGACGCGCTCGGCAACGTGCTGGTGGTGGCCCCGCCGGGGAGCGCGAAGACGATGGCGGCGGTGGCGGCGTGTGGTTGGTGGCTCGGGCACAACCCGACCCAGCACCTGGCCTACATCAGCAACACGGCGCGGCAGGCCAACCAACGGTCGGTGGCCATCCGGGATACGATCGCCTACAATCCGGTGTTCCGGGCCATCTTTCCCGGCGTCGAGCCGGACCGCGACAAGGGCTGGGCTGAGTACGAGTGGTTCCTGCGGCGCCCCAACGTTGGGGACAAGGACCCCAGCCTGGTGGCCACCGGTGTGGGTGGGCCGCTGCTCGGTGCGCGCCTCGACCGCGTTGTCCTCGATGACATCGCCGACCTGGAGAACATGCGCTCGGCGGGGGAGCGCGCCAAGGTGCGCGACTGGCTCACCCACGTGGTCATGACTCGCCTGTCGCCGACCGGTCGGGTGGTGATGATCTGCACGCGCTGGAGCGATCAAGATCCGGCGGCGTGGGCTACAGAGCAGGGCTGGCACGTGGTGCACGTGGACGGCCTGCAGCCGGATGGCGGGTCCTACTGGCCGGAGTACTGGCCGACCTACCTGCTGGCGTGTCCGGACGGGGTACACGGTCGGCTGTCTGGCGGGGATTGCTGGCAGAGAGATTTGGCGGACGGGCGCGTGCTGACCGGCCGGTGCCAGCTGCGCATCCTGGGAACCCGCGCGTTCGTGCAGCAGTTCCGTGGGCAGGTGGTCGACGACTCGTCGGCGCTGATCAAGCGGCACCTGTGGGGGGATCCGTACACGGAGCTGCCGGAGACGGTGATCGGTGGGATATTCGTCGACACGGCGCACACCGAGGCCAGCTGGGCCGACTACAGCGTGGTGCTCGTGGCGGTGATGGACGGTGCCAACGTGTACCTGGTGGACCTGCAGCGGGCGCAGGTCGAGTTTCCGGCGCTGGAGGCCATGGTGCTCGCCGCCAAGGCCAAGTACAACTACCCGGTGTACGTGGAGGACGCGCCGGGCGGGAAGCCCCTCTGGCAGCGGCTGCGGCAGCTGACGTCGGGCGTGCAGCCGTGGAAGATCGAGGGGCGCAGCAAGCTCGCGCGGGTGGAGGCGTGCCTGCCATACTGGGAGGCGCGCAACGTGCGCTTGCCACGGGGGGCTCCGTGGGTGGACGCGCTGGTGGAGGAGTGCGCCTCGTTCCCGCACGGCGCGCACGACGACCAGGTGGACACGGTAACCATGGCCATCTTGCAGCTGCTGGGGCGGCCGGTGGTTCGCTGGGGTGCGGTACGTAATAGGTCGGAGGTGGTGGTGCCGTGACCTACATGATCGTGGGGATAACTGGCACGAGCAGCTGCGGTCTGGTACCTGGGCCACGGTGCGCTACGCCAAGTCGGTGGCGCGCGTGAACACCTACGTGGCCACGATCGCGTACCGCGGTGGGCAGCAGGTGCTGCGGCTGCGGGCGTTCGACGGCGCGGCGGCGCTGCTGGCGGTGGCAGAGCTGGCGGCGCTCCGCAGCTGGGACGTGGTGGCGGTGGACCTGGGGCGGCAGGGCGACGCGCGCCTGGAGCAGCTGCCATATGGTGCCCGCGCGGGTAGTATATCGGTGGCGAACAGTAGTCGCCAGAGGGGGTGGCACGTTGAGCGATAACACACTGACCCGCGTGGCCTACACGCGCGAGCAGGCGGCCGAGCTGGCGGCCGAGCTGGAGCGGCGATCCCGGACCGCCAAGGACTACGTGGTCCAGGCCAGGGGGGTGCAATTTGAGGTGCAGGACGGGGACGATGGTAACCCATTGGGACTGGTGTCGCTGATCCCCGATGGGACGCGGCTGGGATCCAAGCTGGCCCTGCCCATCACCCACACGGCGCACGCCCAGCTGGCGGACACGCTGGGGATCCCCAAGGTCTACTACGATCGCATGCTGGTGGAGGACGTGGACCTGCTGGCGACCAACGTGAACCACTGGGCGCAGCGGGACGACCGGAACCGCCTCCTGCGCACGATCGACTACGGGGACGGGCGACCGGTGCTCCGGGCGTGGCTCAGCGACCGCTATCGGGCGCTCGACAACGTCGACCTGTTTTTCGGCGCCATCAAGACCGGCTGGGAGGCGGGGGCGGAGGTCTCCCGCGTGAACCTGACGGACGACAAGTTCGAGCTGCGCATGCTGCACCGCGAGTGGCGGGAGGGGCTCAGCTACCCAGAGAACGGCCGCGGCCCGGTGTATGGGCTGGACGGCGGGCACCGCATCGGGCGCCGCGCGGACTCCGTGTTCCTGCCTGGGATCTACCTCGGCAACTCGGAGACGGGACGCGGCGGGCTGACCGTCCGGCCGTTCCTGCTGGACATGGTGTGCAGCAACGGGCTGGTGGGCGAGGCCTCGTTCAGCCAGGTGCACCTCGGTGGGCGGCTGGAGGCCGGGTACCTCAGCCGCGAGACGGTCGGGCTCAAGGACCAGGTGTTGTGGGCGGAGGTGCGGGACCTGGTGCGCGCGACGTTCGACGAGGAGCGGTTCCGCCGGATGGTGCGCGCGCTGGGGCAGACGACCGCGGAGGTGCTGGCCGACCCGGTGCAGGCGGTCAGCGACGTGGCCGTTCGCTACAACCTGCCCGATGCCGACCGGCAGGCCATCTTGAACGAGCTGATCAGTCCTGGTCACGATCGCGACCCAGGCCGGACGGTGTTTGGCCTGATCTCGGCGATCACGGAGCGCGCACGGACGTATCAGGCTACGGACCCGGACCGTGCCACGGGGTACGAGGAGATCGCCGGCGATCTGGTGGGGGCTGGCCGGCAGCTGGTGGCGGTGCGCTAGGTCCACTCGGGGGTTTCCTGCGTTAGTTTCAGGGCCTGGCGACACCCAGGTAGGTCGGGACCATGCTGGTCCCGGCCTCCGTTTGTAGGCGTGGAAACGTGATACTATGGATGCGTAGCTACCAAATCCCCGGCCGCGGGCGTGCCTTGGCGGCCAGGAGGGCGTGTCCCGCCGATGGCCAACCCCGTTACCCGTGCGCTCGGTGCCTCGTGGCACGTGGTGCAGCGCTCCCTCAGCCAGATGATCTTCGGCTCGGTGAGCGGCACCATGAGCAGCTGGCTCATGCCGCGGTCGGTGCGCAACTACCAGCAGGCGGTCGGCGATGGGCTGAGCAACTCGATCGTCGTGGCGGTCGTGTCCTGGGTCGCGCGGTCCTTCCCGGAGGCCATCCTGGTGGTGCGGGAGTGCGACGAGGACGGCGAGCTGCAGGTGGTGCCTGGCCACCCGCTCGTGGCGCTCGTGGAGCGGCCCAACCCATTCTACAGCGGCACGCTGCTCTGGATGGCCACGCTCAGCGACTGGATCACGCAGGGAAACGCGTACTGGGTGAAGGTTCGGGCCACGAGCGGGAAGGTGGTGCAGCTGTGGTACGTGCCGGCATCGATGATCGAGCCGCACCCGCACGAGACCGAGTTCATCGACTACTACGAGTACCGGCCCGGCGCCAGGAGCGCCCAGCCGGTCCAGCTGGAGCCCAAGGACGTGGTCCACTTCCGCCACGGGATCGACCCGCGCAACGTGCGGAAGGGCGTCTCGCCGCTGCGGTCCCTGCTGCGCGAGATCTTCACGGATGACGAGGCGGCCAACTTCAGCGCGAGCATCCTGGCGAACCTGGGCGTACCTGGGGTGATCATCTCGCCGTCCCCGCAGACCGGGTTTAATTCCACCGGCACGCAGATGGAGGCCGACGCCGACAGCATCAAGCAGGAGTTCGTGGCCAGGTTCGGTGGCGATCGCCGCGGCGAGCCGCTCGTTATGACGGCGCCGACGGACGTCCGGGTCCTGTCGTGGAGCCCTGCGAGCATGGACCTGCGCCAACTGCGCCGCGTGCCGGAGGAGCGAGCGTGCGCGGTGTTGGGCCTGTCGGCGATGGTGGTCGGGCTGGGTGCGGGGCTGGACCGGAGCACGTTCAGCAACTACGGCGAGGCACGGGCCGCGGCCTGGGAGAATAACCTCATCCCGACGCAGCGGCTGCTGGGGGAGGAGCTGGGGCTGCAGCTGCTCTCGGACTTCGAGGACGACGCCGAGGGGATGTACGTCGGCTGGGACAACACGGAGGTACGTGCGCTGGCGGCGGACATGATGGAGCTGACCAACCGGGCGCGCGGCATGCTGGCCGGTGGGTTCGCGACGGTCGCGGAGGCCCGCGAGCTGGTGGGCATGCCGACGGATGATACGCACGACGTGTACCTGCGTCCGGCGGGGCTGCTCACGGTGCCGCGGGCCGACGGTGGGAAGCCGGTCGCCGCGCCGTCGCCGCTCGGCGGTGGTGGCCTGGGCGGTGGGGTGGGCGAGATGGCACCGCCCATGGAGTCGGTGCCGGGTGGGACCGGCGCGACCGTGCCGGTGCCCAAGTACGTGGCGGTGGACGTGGCCACGTACGCTGCGCTGGCGGAGGTGGGCACCGAGGTGCGCACGAGCGCGCTGCTGCTGCTCGGTTGGGACCGTACGTGGCGGGCCACGGAGGTGCAGGTGCTGGGGGCCGGGGGCGCGGCGCTGGTGGCCGGGACGCGGTTGGTGGCCGTGGGGCGCGACCCGGTGGACGACCTGGTGACGGTACAGGTACTGCCCTGGTAGGGAGGTGGGGACGGATGATCGATCGGTTCGCGGATGAGCACGGCGTGGTCGTCGTCTACGGGGCCACGTGTGGCGCGTGTGGTGGGCACCTGTCTCCCCCGGAGACCGGCAGCGGCGGGCTGCGGGCCCACCGGGACTTCGTGCCGGCCGCGACGTGGCCGGTGGTGGTGGTGGACGCCGTGGCGCTCCGGGCGGCAGCACCGCGGCACCTGCCGCTCCCGCGGCGGCTCGACGGGGTGAGGGTGGCGACCTGCGGACCGGTGTGGTTCCAGCTGGGCGGGGACTAGGGATGCCGTACGACGTCCGGCGTGGCTACGGTGGGTGCGCCGGGTACGCGGTGGTGGCCACCGCCGACGGCCGCGTGGTGGGCTGCCACGCGACGCGTGCGGCGGCCGAGCGGCACCGGACGGCACTGTACGCCAACGTACCGGACGCCGCCGCCGTGGCCGGGTTGGTGGTGCTCAAGCGCCCGGACGACCCGCCGGTGGTGGCCTGGCCGGCCGGCAGCGTGCGGGTGGTGCGGCGCCCCCTGGCGCGGCGCCGGTACGCCGACCAGCTCGCCGACCTCCGCGCCGAGCACGAGGTGGGGTTCGCGGCGGCGCTGGACCGCTACTTCACCGGGCAGGCCACCAGGGTGCTGCGGCGCCTGCGGCGCAGCAGGGACGTGGCCCAGCTGCTGCCGGTACGGGTGGAGGACGCGCTGCTGCGCGGGGTGTACGTGGCCGGGGTGGCCCCGCTGGCCGCGGCGGTGGATGGCTTGGTGGCCGACACGCTGGCCAAGGGCCGGAAGTACAGCGAGGACCAGGAGCGGGACGAGCAGGGACGTTGGTCGGACGGTGATGGTGGATCTGGTAGCCCAGATGGCGAGGAATTCGCTGCCGATTGGGTGGATAGGTTGACCGACGAGGAGTCGCTGCAGCTGCGGACGTACACCGAGGTTGGCTACAGCGCGGTCAACATGGGGCTGCGGGACGGGAAGTTGGACGCGTCCGACCCCACCGTGGCCACGCTCGACGCGGCGGTCGCCCGGTACGAGCTGCCGGAGGACACCACCCTGTACCGCGGCATCGGCAGCTCGATGTTCGTGACCACCGGGTCCGGGGGGCTGGCGAAGTTGGACCTGGAGGTCGGGATGGTGCTCACCGACCGGGCGTTCGTCAGCACCACCACCGACAAGGACTTCGCGCTGGGCTGGGCACGGCGGGGGCAGGGGGAGCGGGCGGCCGTCCTGCGCATCACCGTACCTAGGGGCACGCGCGCCGCGCCCATCTACACGGTCAGCGAGCACCAGAACGAGGCGGAGGTGCTCCTCGGCCGCGGCAGCTCCTTCCGGCTCACCGGCAGCGGTACCGAGCGCGTCGGCGGGCAGGACGTCCCGGTCTTCTACGCCGAGCTGGTGGCCAGCGCCACCAAGCGGTGGGCGGTCGTGCGGGTCCGGGCCGCGCCCGGTGACCGGCGGCGGCGCTTCGTGTGGGAGGCCGGCGACGTCGTCGTCGAGCGGGACGGTGACGACCAAGAGCGGGCCGGGACGTGGGGCCGGCTGGCGGGGGGCGATCGGGACCTAATCCTGGCCGCGGAGGCGGCGATCGCCGGTGCGAAGGGGGTTAATGGCGGTTCTTCACGAGGAAGAACCTACCGCAAGCAGGACGACGGCGAGGTGGATCTGGCAGCCATCGTGGCGCGGCTGGCGGGGCGCGTGGTGGAGATCAACGAGGCGACGCGCAAGGCGCTGCAGAAGTTGATCGCGGCCGGCATGGAGCAGGGCTACAGCCTGGCGCAGCTGGCGAACGGCGTGCCCGAGGAGGGCTTCGCCGGCGTCCGCGCCTTCGTGGCGGAGACGTACCGGAACCGGGGTGCGGCGATCGCGCGGACCGAGCTGGCCTACGCGCAGAACTGGGTGGCCGCGGCGCGCTACGACCAGGCCGGCGTCACGCACGTGGAGCTCATGGACGGGGATGGGTGTGGCTTTACCGAGCACGACGACCCGGACCTGGCCGACGGCAGCCTGCGCACCCTGGCCGAGCTGGACGCGTACCCGGTGGCGCACCCCAACTGCCTAGTCGCGGGGACGCAGGTGCTCGCACCAGACGTCCTCGCCGCGATGTCGCGTGAGTACGAGGGCGCCGTCGTCACACTCCGCACAGCGGGCGACCACCAGCTTACCTGTACCCCGGACCATCCGGTGCTGGCGCGGCGCGGCTGGATCCCGGCGGGCGAGGTCGAGGAAGGCGACGAGCTGGTCGACGGCCGCCGGCTCCAGGCGCTGCTGGCGCAGCACCAGGACGAACTGGTGCCAGCCGCGGTCGAGGAGGTAGCGCGTGCGCTGCGGGAAGTTGGCGGCGTGGCGGCCGGTGAAGTGCCAGCCGCCACCGTAGACCTCCACGGCGACGGGCGCGACGGCGAGGTCGACGTTGTATGGACCGACCGCCCGCTGCGGCACGACGGCAAACCGCGCCGGGAGGGCGTCGCGGACCAGCTGTTCGAGCTGGCCCACGCGGCCCTGGGCCTCGCGGGTGGCGGCCCGCCGCGCGAGCGTGGCCGCGGAGTAGGCGCGCCGCTGCTCGGGGCTCATGGCGGCGTACTTGGCGCGCATGACCGCGGCGTGCCGTGGGCACGGGTGTCGGCCGTCCAAGCGGTAGCCGCGCCGCCGCAGGTTGGCGGCCAGGCGCTTGCGGCTGACGCCGAGATCGCCGGCGATCTGCTGGATGGCCTCCCCGGCGCGGAAGCGCTGGTACAGTTCGTCGAGGTGGTCGGGGTCGAGCGGGGGATATTGCCGGCTGGCAGCCACGTGTACAACCTCCAGACCGGGCGTGGCTGGTACCTCGCCGGCGGTGTTATAGTACACAACTGCGTGCGGACCCCGCTGCCGGTGGTGCCGGTGGCCGCGCAGCGTGCCTGGGCAGCGCGCGTGCTCCTGCGCTACAGCGATGACCAGGAGCGGGACGATGGCGGCCGGTGGAGTACCGGGGGCGGCGGGAGCGGGGATGGTGCAGCCGGGGATGTCGCGCGGATGGTGGCGGCGATGGGCGAGGCCACCCCGCTGGGCCGCGGCGAGGCTGTTGGCCAGATGCCGGCGGACAGCAACCTGGTCGTGGGCATGCTGCGGCAGGACGTGATCATGCGCGCGTGGGAGGAGCTGCCGGAACGGTACCAGACCGCCAGCGCGGCCTGGCTGCTGGAGAACAACCACGCTGGCTTCTACAAGCACGTGGTGGCCAGCCAGCTGGCGGTCCGGGCCGGGGTGAGCTACGAGTATGCCAACGCGGTCGTGCACAGCTGGGCAAAGACGGCCAACGACAGCTCGGAGCGGGCGCTGGAGATCCAGCAGGCCGCCGCCGAGGAGTTCGGTGGCGAGCTGTCGCCGTGGCAGCGGGACAGGTTTGCGGACGTGTCGCCGCGGTCGGACGCCATCTCGGCGGCCGTAGCGATGAACAATCCGCCCATACCGAATGCGCGCGGTGAGCATGCGAGCGACCGCGTGGCCACGCGCGCCGTCCTGCGCGCCATGTACGTGGATACGCAGGCGCGGCTGCGGGATATGGGCGTCAAGGAGCTGGTGCTGGCGCGTGGCGTGGCCGCGGACGTCAAGAGCTCCGCCACCACGGCCAGGTTGGTGGGGCAAAACACGCTGGAGTCGTGGTCCCTCAGCCCCTACGTCGCCGCCACCTTCGTCGGCGAGGGCACGATGGCCCGGAACGTGGTGTACGCACGCGTTCCGGCGGCGCGCGTCCTCAGCTACCCGCGCACCGGCTTCGGCTGCCTGAACGAGCAGGAGATGGTCATCCTCGGCCGGCCGCGCGGCGACCGCGTGCGCGTGGGCAGCGGCGGGGCCAGGAAGGGCACCGAGCCGGTGATCGACCTGGCGCGCGACGGCGACCCGGAGCTGAGCAGCGACTGGATCAAGTGGCGCTCGCGCGCCGCGGACGTGGCGGCCGGGGAGGCCGCGCTGGCCGCGCACCGGCAGGATGCTGTGCCGGTGGTGGAGCGGCGTGGGCGGCTGCACGTGGTCAAGTACAGCGACGACCAACCGCGGGACGAGAGTGGGCGGTGGGGCGATGGGGGTGGTGGGGCAGGGAGCGATGGCGGTGGCGACGAGGTGGCCGTGACCGCCGCGGAGGTAAGCATCCTCGACGTGGTCCACCCGCGGGCTGTCGTCAGCCTGGAGGGCGTGGAGCCATTCCTGGCGCAGGCGATGGCCGATGGCGTGGTGGCGTTCGCGCAGAAATATCCGGGCGCCGCGCGGACCATCCATTCCGTCCAGGTGGTCGACCCAGACGACATGAAGCCTGCCACCCAGCATCTGTGGACCAGTACGTTCGCGATGGCGACCGGACTGCCCGGCGGCGATTCAAAGATAGAGCTGAATGGCAACTACTACCAAGACGTGGAGTTGCTGGAGAGCGCCATGTTGGACGCCGGGGAGGTCCAGCCAGGGGATACCGTGCCGTTCCATCCGCGCACCGACCTGACATCCGTGCTCGACCACGAGCTGGGACACGTGCTGGACTACTACGCTGGTCGGGGCATGTACATGTCGGATCTGGATCCGGTGCTGCGCGATCCATCTCGAGCTGAGAGGGTCAGCCGGTACGCCACAAAGAACGCGCGGGAGGCCTTCGCGGAGGCGTTCTCGGTACTGCACGTCGGCGGTACACTTCCGGACGATGATCTAGCCAGGGCGGCGCAGCTGGTCATGCTCGCGGCGGGGACCAGGGTGCAGGTGGACAAGATTGATCGCCGTAAGGCCGCATCGGCGGCGGAGAACGAGCCCACGTGCGCTGGGTACATCCCACCCGAGGTGGCTGCGCGTGATCAAGTACAGCGACGAGCAAGAGCGCGACGAGTCCGGGCGGTGGTCCGACGGCAGTAGTGGCGCGGATAAGATATAGGGCGTGCTGCGGACCTACACCGAGGTTGGCTACAGCGTGGTCAACGTGGGGCTGCGGGTGGTGCCGGTGGACGACGGTGCGGTAGCATCATGGTCCACGCCGCGGTAGTATATCGACGATGGCCAGCTGCTCGGGGTGCGGTTCGGCGGAGGGCCAGCGATCGACGAGTACCTTGACCACAACCCCGTAGGGTAGGGGAGGATCCAGCCATGTCCGCACCAACCCGCGTAGTAGACGCCGCCAGGCTCCTGCGGGAACACGGCATCAACGCCAAGGTGACCACCTATGATCAGGATGGTGGCCACGGTGTCCACACGATCGAGGTCTTCCGGTCGGGCGACCTACCCGACGACCCGTTCGTGACCTTCCGAACCGAGGACGGCAGGTGGTGCTCGGAGGACGGGGAGATCGTCCGCGGTCCCAGCGGATTTTCTGGACATGCCGTCCCTGCGGACGAGGACAACCCACGCCACATCGCGCGTGGCATCCTGTTCGTGCTGGGCGAGCGCATCCGCAATGCCTAGCTCGCTGACCCGTCCCCTGACCGCGGCCGATGCATATGGGCCGGCGGTCGCGCGTATCCGGGTGCTGCGGCAGCGGACGTGGACGACCCCCGAGGCGGTGGCCGACGACGATGCCGCCGACCGCTACTGGTGCTGGCGGTGTCGCCGCCACCACTACCGGTGGTCGGGCCGTGGGCGGACACATCTGCCTGCGGTACCATAACCAATGGTGGCGGGGGTAGGGACCGCTGCGGGGAGGTGGCCCCACCGGTTGCAGCACGTGATGGGCAGTCGCTGTGCGCACCGGACCCCGCCCCCAAACCACCGAAGAGGGAGAATACCATGGTGACGAAGCTGCCGATCGTCCTCGTGGGCGCGTATGGGTTCCGCGACTGCGACCCGCTCGCCACGATCGTGGCCACCAGCCCGGCATGCTGGGATGCAGGAATCCAGGAGCAGCTGGACATCGAGCGCGAGGCCAGCTTCTTCGGCTGCGACTGCGAGGGGATCGACGACTGCAGCTGCGCGGACCCAGACCTGTGGAGCGCCGGGCCATTCCCCGAGGGCCTGCTGTCCGTGCTCCGCCGGGCCGACGCGGGGCGGCGGGACGAACTGCTGGCCGACCTGGCAACCGATGGCTGGGCCGTCATAGTTGCGTGATGGCGCGGGTATCATAGGGATCGGGTGGAGGATCCATCCAGAGAAAGGAAACCGACCCCAGATGGTGAAGATCAATTACCAGGACCCAGGCGAGGCGCACCCACTCTACTGGCGCCCGCCCAACGAGACACCGTGTGGTGCCTTCGTCGCCGTCGACTGCCGGACCGGCGGCCACGCGTACGCCAGCTTCGGCAACGAGGTGTCGAGCGCCCGGTGGCTCGGCCACGTGCGGGAGTTCGGTATCCCACCGACGATCTCCGGCCGGCGCGCCAACCAACTCCTGGACGACCTGCGGCCGTACCTGGAGCGGATCGTGGCCGGCTACCGGGAGCGGTGGTCGGCGACGGTCCTGAACCACGAGGGATTCCTCAGCGAGGATGCCTGCGCCGCGGAGGTGGAGCTGGACGAGCTTAGCTGCGACCGCGATGGCCCATTTGCCGACCTGACGCCGGAGCCGTGCGCAGGCGCCTGCGACGTCTGCGCGGACAGCGGCGGCATGGCCTTCGTGAGATGGGGTCCCGTGGTGGTGCAGCACGCGGTGGGGCAATCGCTGTGCGCGCCAACCCCGCTACCACCACCCGATATATGGAGGTGTACGGCGTGACGATGGAGTTGCCGAGACGCATAAGAACTGTCGCCTACGCGGACCCGCCGTATATCGGGCAGGCAAAGAAGCACTACTCTGCCGACCCGAACTGCGCGGAGGTTGACCACGAAGCGTTGATCAACGTGCTAGAGTTCTGCTATCCGGATGGCTGGGCGCTTTCGTGCAGATCGCCGTCGCTCCAGCAGATCCTCGCGTATTGCCCACCGAACGTGCGGGTGATGGCGTGGGTCAAGCCATTTTGCTCGTTTAAGCCTGGCGTGAACCCCGCTTACGCATGGGAGCCGATCATTGTCGGCGGTGCGGGGCGCAAACGTTCTCGCAAAGAGCCGACTGTGCGGGACTGGGTGAGCGCGAACATCACGCTCAAGAAGGGGCTCGCCGGGGCGAAGCCCCCCCAGTTCTGCGAGTGGCTGTTCGACGCCCTTGGCCTCCAGCCGGACGATACCTTCGTTGATATCTACCCCGGCACCGGGGCCGTGACGGCGGCGTGGAAAGCGTGGAAAGAATTGCGGGCTTCCTGTGCCGCCTAGCAAGCCGGAGCCACCCCGCCCCATGTCTGCTGATGTACGTCAAGAGCGCCGGTACCGGTTGGTGCTGGTGGATCCCCGGTTCCTCGCCGCCATCTTCGGCAACGGCACCGGTGAGTGCGTCGTAGACGAGCCCGTGGAGGACCTAACCATCGTGAGCGCGCGGTGGGACCCATTGCAGAACTTGCTGGAGCTGGTCGTGTTCTCGGCCAGCTTCGACCCGGTGCCGGCGTATCACGTGCCCCCTACCTGGTGCCCGACGTATAGAAAGGAGCGCGATCAAGAATAATGACGACGCGCGATGACATTGCATTTCCACGGGGCTGTCGGTACCTGGTGGTGCGCCTACCGGTACTGCAGGAAGACGAGGGGCGCATGCACCTGGTGGCCACTGCCGGCACCCTCGCGGAGGCCGAGGCCATCGTGACCAAGCAGCTGAGGGATTACTTTCGGCGGGGTGACTATCAGATAGTGGAGGTGGGGCATGGCTGAGGACGGGCAGGTGGTGCCGGAGCACGATCCCCTGCCGACGTGGTGTCCCCCGTACCGCCGGGTGTACGCGTGAGCGCGGGCCGGCGGCACCGCGGCCACACGTGCCTGGCGCACGCGCACAGCGCGGCGGCAGTGCGCGCGTACCTGGACGACCTGCCGTACGCGGTGTGCGTGCTGTGCGTGCTGGAGCGGCTCGGGCAGCGGGTGGCGGTGGTCCAGCTGCAGCTACCGGAGGTGGTGGCGTGCTGAGCCATGAGCACCCTTCGGGCTGTCGCACCTGCGGCCTGCCCGCGAGGTACGCCGTCGCGACGCGGTACGAGGATGAATACCTGGCCTGTCATCGCCACGCCGCAGCCAGCCTGCGGGCGGCCTTCCGCAACAGGAGCGAGCACGGCCACGTCGACGTCTACGACCTCAGGAGGATCGCGCGCCGCGAGTTACTGCCGCCAGACGCGTTGGAGCGGCGGGCCATCGCCGCCGGCTGGCGGGCGTACGACCGGGTGCGGCGGACCAAGGAGACGACGCAGCCATGACCACCTGGACGATACTCGAGTGGGGACGCGACCTGCACCTCGTGCCGCTGACCAACGCCGTGCGGCGGGCGTTCCGTGCCTGCCTGCGCTGCGGGCATTGGCTGGCGCCGGCCACCTGGCACGTGCACACGCAGCGGTGCGCCGAGCTGGGCGGGGAGGGATAGCGGTGACGATCTATAACCAGGTAGCGCCAGATCCAGCGTGCCCGATCGAGTTGCGGCTGTCGTTCACGTTGCCGCCGTCGGATACGCCCGCGGTTGGACCCGGTAGCTACTCAGCCAGCGCGGTGGGCGCACCGACACACCCGGGCCATGCCGTGGGGGTGTGCGGGTCCTGTGGGTGGGACGCGCCGCTGGCCGAGTTCCCGCTCGTCGGCCCCGAGGACGCCAGGCTCGCCGGATCCGACACCAACTATCCGCGCACGCTGTGCTGCTACTGCGCCGTGACGGCTACGGCGAGCGACGTCGTCCGCGACGTGGCGGCCATGCTGCACGAGCTGGAGGCGCGGCTCCGCCGTCATGGGGGCGCTTCTGCTGCACCTGCATCCAGGAAAGAACTCAGGCGTTGAGTAGGGAGGTAAAGGGACCATGCCACAGAGAAAGCTGGAGATCCGGTGCGCTGCCGGTGCCCGCGACGTAGCCGCGTGGGACAACTATGGTGGCATCTCCCTGCAGCTCCGCGTCCGGCCCGGCGAGGAGGGTAACTATGTCGGGCACGTAACGACGACGACGTGGCTCAACTACGACGAGGCGCGCCAGCTGGCGCGGTACCTCCTACGCGCCAAAGACACGATTGCCGGGGGTGGATAGTTGACCAAGAAGCTCCGGGGCCTCCTGACGGTGGCCAGCGGTGGGAGGTACCACGTGGAGGTGCGGCCACTCACGGTCCGCGGCAGCGTCGGTATCATATTGGAGATGGTATCGAAGGACAACCTTACGCCGCGCGGGAGGATCACCTGGCTGCGGCGCGACGAGGCGCTGCAGATGGCAGGGGACCTTGTGGCCTGCGCTGGTCCTGCGGGGGAAGGACGGGGATCGGGTGGCGAGGTATTGTCACCATGAACACCACGATAATATGGCCGGACCAGATCCACCGCCGTTGGCCAGTACGTCCGGTGGTCGTCCGGGCGATCAGCGAGGGCGACGTGCACTACGACTGGGGGCACATCCCGAAGGTGCTCTTCGCGCGTGCCTGTGGCAGGCACGTTGACTTCTCCAGGCAGCCGTCCCCGCTCATGGTGCGCCACGAGTGGTGGACGGTGCGCCACGACCTCACCGGCGAGTTTGCCTACGTAGTGCGGCCGAGCCTGGCAGGGCAGCGGTTCGCGGTGCCGGTCACGTGCTACGGGGAGGAGCTGCTGTGAATAGAAACGAGCGCGTCGTCGCGACGTGGCCGGCCCATGGGCGGACCATGCGCGAGGAGACGGTCGACGCGTGGTGCACCGCCGGCGTTGCCGAGCTGGATGGGTAACATGTTTACGTGGAGGTGCGCAAATGCCCGAGATGCAGGATACCCCGGCCGACTTGGAGCGGATGTTTAAATATCCGCTGACCGAGGCCGAGCTGGCAACATGCACGTACCTGGCCACCCACCTGCTGAATTGGCGGTGGAAGAATTCCAGCCTGGGGTGGCGGTGGGCAGACGAACACGGCCATGGGTACTTCAGCTGCTGGCTCCTCTCCCCCACGGCCAGCACGGAGATCCTTGACCTGATGCGGCAGCGGGGCTGGATCTGGGATGGCGCCATCCGGGACGATCGGTATTGGCTGGTCTTTCACCTCGACGGTAAAGATGGCATGGTCATCGCGCGAGGAAGCAGCCAGTGTCACGACTGGTCGCTCGCCGTGGCGCAGGCGGCCGAGGCCGCGCTGCGGGACGCGGAGCAGATGGGAGTAAACTGGCGGGGCACCTACGTGTTTCCCCGTGATCACAACCTGTCCCGCCGTTACCTGGATGGTGGATCGCGGGATGGGTAATATATCTGCGAATAGAAACGAGCGCGTCGTCGCGTGTGCCGGCAACCTGTTCCGGGTCACCGTGTATGGTGGCGCTCGACGCGCGAGCATCCAGCATGTGGAGTACGTGGCGCGCGGCGGCCTGCTCCCATGCCACTCCTGCTGCCCCACCACTGCGGTTGGCTACCCGATCGCCACGCACGTCGACCTGCGGCAGCGCTGGTGGCAGGCCCGGCGCGACCCGCAGGTGCGCATCGAGCACGCCGTCCGGGCGCTGGCCCGCACCATGGCGGCCCGCCAGGGGGCGAGGCGGCACGCGGACGAGCTGGACCACGACCTGGCGCGGCAGCTGCCGGCGGGGCTGGCGGAGGAAGCAGATTGTCTACGGACGTGACTGAAGGAACAGGAGATCGGCGACTGGCTGGCGGAGAACCTGATGGGGTGGAAACAATCTGTTGGTGAGTATTCCGGCTGGCTGAATGAGGATGGTGTTTATTATCGCACGACAGACTGGCTCGTCACTACCGGCGACGGGATGCTGGCGGTGCTGGAGAAGATGCATGGACAAGGGTTTGCTTGGGATCTAAGCTCGGACTGGTGCGACACCGCTGACAAACGGACGTTCGCGGTCTTCTCCAAGCAGAGGATCTATGAGGTTGCCCGACAAGATTCAGTCCCCCTCGCCGCAGGGCGCGCCGCGAAGGCAGCACTGGAGGTGACGTTGTTGGACGTGGTGGCCGCTCGGACATGAGCCTCGTGTTCGTGGACTGCGAGGCCGTCGGTGGGTGCCCGGCGACCGGTAGGCTGACGGAGTTCGGCGCCGTCGCCGGGGCCACGCGGCGGTGGTTCCGCGGGACGCTGGTCACTCGCGTGCCGACAGTGGGGATCGTCGCGCACCTGTCGGACGTGGAGTACAGGGACCGGCGGGCGGCGGTCTTCACCGAGTTCGCGGCCTGGCTGGCGGAGAACAGCCACGGCCGGCCGGTCATGGTGAGCGACAACCCCGCCTACGACTTCCAGTGGATCAACGACGGGTTCTGGCAGGTGCTGGGGTACAACCCACTCGGGCACAGCGCCCGACGCATCTCCGACTTCTACGCAGGGCTGGTCGGCGACTTCCGCCGGACGCAGGAATGGAAGCGGCTGCGCGTCACGCCCCACGACCACGACCCCGTCCACGACGCGCTGGGTAACCTGGAGGCATTCGAGCGGCTCCTGAGGGGGGAACGATGAGGATCCACGACACCGAGTTTGACCTTGGCCAGCAGGTCTGGCCGATCCAGTACCACTGCACCCAGGAGGTGGTGCCGTGTGGATTCTGCGCGGGCGAGGAGGTGCTCACCGGGCGCGACGGCTCGCGGCAACACTGCCCGCGGTGCGTCGACGGGACCATGATCCACTACACGGAGGAGCGGTGGCACGTGGGCGACGCCATGACCGTGGGGCGGGTGGTCGTCGAGCTGACGGACGAGGATCATGGCTGCACCAGGGAGGTCACGTATATGTGCGTCGAGACCGGCGTGGGCCGCGGCACCGTCTGGGGCGAGAACAGCCTGTTCACCTCGCGATATTATGCCGCGGTGGAGGCCGACCGTCGCATCGCCGCGGGGGTTCGGCCGTAGGTGCACCCACTTCGGGTCGTGATGTTTTCTGTGGGGTGGTTGTGGCTGCTTTCTAGACGATCCCGACATCGGGGAAGATGTGCGATGATTGACGTGGTGGACGAGGCACAGGTACCCAGCGCCATGGTGGACCGGGCGGTCGACGTCCAGGCTGACGCGCTGCGCGTGGGGTCCATTCTGCGCGACCACTGGCTGGGCCTCCGAGGCGCCCAGTACCCATGGAGCGGTTCGGGCGGTGCCCCGGCCACGGGGACGAGGGAGGTCGAGCGTGGTGTGCCTACTGCGGCGACCTCCCCAGGCAGGGACCCCGTCCTGAACGGGGACCTAGTACGTGCGGAGATGGTGGTCACGGCGCGGTAAGACCGGGGCGTGGCCCCACTGTGATACACTAGAGGGAGCGGAACTCTATGGCCAAGCAGATCCTTCGCAAGTCCTTCCAGACGCAGCTGCTACAGCTGCCCACCGACGCACCGGACGGCTCGATCGCCTGCGTGTTCTCGACGTTCAACATCGAGGACAAGGACGGCGACGTGGTCCTGCCGGGCGCGCTCCAGGACGGCACGCCGATCCGCATGTGCTCGTGGGGGCACAAGTGGGGCGAGCTGCCGGTGGGCAAGGGGGTCATCCGGGTCACGCCGGAGCAGGCGCTCTTCGAGGGCCAGTTCTTCCTGCAGACCGAGGCCGGGCGCGAGACCTACGAGACGGTCAAGGCGCTCGGTGACCTGCAGGAGTGGAGCTGGGGCTTCTCGATCCTGCCCGGCGGCAAAGCCAAGGGAATGCGCGACGGGCACCGGGTCAACCTGATCAGCGCGGTGGAACCATACGAGGTATCGCCGGTGCTGGTAGGCAGCAACCCGAGCACCGGGACGCTCGAGGTCAAGGCCGACGACTATGGCGCGCCTGGGGGCGACGACGGTGGTGGCGTGGGCGCGGTGCAGCCACTGGCCGACGCCAAGGCGGTCCAGGGTGGGCTGCGCCAGCTGCTCGCCGACGCGACGGCCGGCGAGGCGGACTCGTGGACCCTGCAGCGGCTGGCGTGCGCGATCGGCGACCTGGACTGCTACGTGATGATGGTCGGTCACGACGCCGTGGCGGACCTAGTGGCCACGCTCGGCGACGCGCCGGACGTGGCGAAGGTGCCCCACACGGTGCGCGCGCTGCTGGCCATGGCCGGCCTGGCCATCGCCGAGGGCGCGACCGAGGAGGAGCACGCGGCGCAGGAGGAGCGGTCGGCGCGGTACGCGGTCGGGGTCAAGAGCCCGACGAGCGTGACCAGGTCGGGCGCGTGGGCGGACCTGCCGGACGGTGAGTTCGGCGACCCGGTCAACTACCGGTACCCCATGCCGGACCTGGCGCACGCGACCAACGCGGCCGACCGGTTCGCCGCGAACAAGGACGAATACACCGCGGACGAGCAGGCGGTGGTCGGTGGGCGCATCGAGGCCCGCCAGGCCGAGCTGCAGCGGACCGCGGCGCTGGGGGCGGCGACGGCGGCGTACGCCGACCACGGCAACGGGCTGCTTGCGGGCCTGGGAACATTCCGCGACCGGACCAGGGACATCGTGGCGCTGCGGAGCAAGGAGGGCCGGGTGCTCTCCATGGCCAACCGCCAGCGGCTGTCCTCCCTGACCGAGGCCATGCGTGCCATGTGCGCGGACATCGATGGGCTCCTCACCGAGACGGAGCCACAGCCCAAGCAGGCGCAGGTGGAGATGGCGGCGCGCATGCGCGCCCTGGCCATCCACGACCGGCGCGCCCGAACCATGGACCCGACGGAGGGATAACCGATGCGCCTGCAGGAGCTGCAGAAGAAGTACCGAGACCTGCTGGGGCAGGCGGACGCGATCCGCAAGCCCTACGCGAACACCGACAAGGGCATGACCGACGACGAGGCCACGGGCTTCGACGCCATCATGGAGGACGCCGACAAGCTGTTCGGCGAGATCGAGCGCGAGCAGCGCGCCGTGGCCATGGACGCCCGCGAGCGTACGCCGGCCGGGGCGGTCCCGCACCCACGCCAGGGTGAGGGCGGCGGGGGCGACGGCGAGGAGGTAGCGCAGGCACAGATGAAGGCCCTCCGTGGCTTCCTGCGCGGCGGCCTCTCGGGCGACGAGTACCTGCAGGCTAGCGCCGCGCTGAAGACGCTGCAGGCAGACCTGGACACGAGCGGTGGCTACCTGGTGGCCCCGCAGATGTTCGTCGAGCAGATCCTGAAGAACGTCGACGACTCCGTGGTGGTCCGCCCGTTTGCCACCAAGTTCCGCCTCGACCGCGCCGAGTCGCTCGGCGTGCCGACGCTGGACACCGACCTCAACGACGCCGACTGGACGACCGAGCTGGCCACGGGCAGCCTGGACGCCGTGACCAAGTTCGGCAAGCGCGAGCTGCGCCCGCACCCGTTCGCGAAGCGCGTGAAGGTCAGCAACAAGCTGATCCGGCAGGCCGTCCTCTCGCCGGAGGCCCACGTGCGCGACCGCATCTCGTACAAGATCTCCATCACGGAGGAGAAGGCGTTCCTGACCGGCAGCGGGGCCATGCAGCCACTCGGCATGTTCACGGCGAGCGCGCTGGGCATCAGCACCGGCCGCGACGTGACGTGTGGCACGACCACGGCCATCACGGCCGACGGCCTGATCGACGTCAAGCACAACCAGAAGACCCAGTACTGGCCACGCCAGCGCTGGATCCTCCACCGCGACGCCATCAAGCAGGTCCGCAAGCTGAAGGACGGCACCGGCCAGTACCTCTGGCAGCCGGGCCTGGCGGGCGGCATCCCGAACACGATCCTCGACCACGTGTACATGTCGAGCGAGTACGCACCGAACACGTTCACGACCGGGCTCTACGTGGCCCTGCTCGGGGACTTCAGCTTCTACTGGATCGCCGACGCCATGGACCTGAGCATCCAGCGCGTCGTCGAGCTGTACGCCGAGCAGGACGTGACGGGCTTCATCGCCCGCGCGGAGGCGGACGGCATGCCGGTCCTGGAGGAGGCATTCAGCCGCGGCAAGCTCGCCTAGGTAGGTGGGCCGTAGCCCAAGGAACGCGTGGCCGGGGACGAGCTGACGGAGGCCAGCCCCGGCCACACCAAGCAGCACAGGGAAGGGAAAGACACCAGTGCAGAACCTCAGCAACAAGGTCAAGACCATCCGCGCGCACGCGCCGGCGGTTGCAGGCGCGGCGGACATCACCGACAGCAAGGTCGTCGATATGCAGGGCTACGAGGGCGTCCGCTTCATCGTGGGCTTCGGCGCGATCACGGCCGGCGCCGCGACCAGCATCAAGGCCCAGCAGGCCGTGGCCAAGACGAGCGACACCGCCCTGACGAGCGGCGCCGACCTGGCAGGCACGGGCATCACCGTGGCCGACGACGCCGACAGCAAGCTCGTGGTCCTCGACA
>ERZ1292632.1160-Hain-H43-01um-R2-1160-length-26865-cov-7_pt1 | contig 26865 bp, 41 predicted proteins | sample MGYA00564407_ERZ1292632 | MGnify/ENA primary metagenome ERZ1292632 (study PRJEB36523, sample SAMEA6512637) | groundwater metagenome | collected 2019-01-08 | study: AquaDiva: Metagenomics assemblies of 32 groundwater samples | reverse complement strand
TGCGAAAACGGCATGCCCTTCGACCAAGAACAGACCTGCGGGTTCCTCCTGGACCGCGAGCCCGACGAGAAGCTGCTCCGCGAAATGCACGAGATGGAGCACATGGTCCGCCATCCGGCCGTGGTAGCCTTCGTCGTGGACGTAGGCACCGAAGAATCATGAAGAGGCCCCAGATGGCTGCAGTCCATTGCGACATGTGCAAGAGGACAGGCCCTTGGTCGAGGCGCTACAGGTGTGTCTACTGCCGCAAGGTCTTCTGCTATCGCTGCGGACGCGCGCACTTCGACTAACGACGCCTGCCAAAAAGACGCCTACATCCTACATTTGCTGAAAATCCTTAACAGATGTAAAATCTTGCGAAGACGGCTTGACAGCCTTTTCGAGATGCCATATAAGGTAGACATGCCTACCACCCGCACGGAAGCTCCCCTCCCCGGAATCACCCTCAACACCCGCTGGTGGTCGTGCCGAGCGTGGCCCGGCAACGACCGGACGGGGCCGTTCTCGTCGCGAGAGGGCGCCTGGAGCGCCTGCCAGGAGCGCGAGACCGAGGCTCGCGACAGGACCAGCGAGGAGATCGAGAACGCCGAGATCTGCATGGTCCAGCAGGAGACCGTGGCGACCTTCCAGGACGGCCGCGAATGGCGCGTCTACGAGATCGCCGAGGGCCGTATCGGCACGGCCACGGCAAAGCTCGAAAAGCTGGCCAAGAAGGCCACCAAGCTCGACCTCGCAGCCCCGAAGTGGGAGGTCGTCGGCCACGTCGACTACGTAGAGAAGAAGAAGAACGAGTACGGAGACGACGTCACGAAGGTCCAGCACAAGATCCTCGTGGCCCTGCTCCCCTCCCCCGTGCGGATCGAGGGCTACCGGTTCCTGGCCACGGTCCAGCACGTGGCCTCGGATGACGGAACCCCGATGAACCTGATCAAGGTGAGCCCCGAGGTCGAGGACGCGGTGCTGGCACAGAAGTGGCGCAAGGCGGCACCCTGGTGCGACCACTGCAGGACCATCCGTCGCCGGCTCGACACCTTCCTCGTCGAGAAGCTCGACAATCGTTCCATCCTCCAGATTGGGCGGAACTGCCTGGCCGACTTCCTCGGTGGGAGCACTGGCGCCCAGGCCTTGGAGATGGCTAACCTCGAGCGGGACTGCATGGGCGCGCTCGAGGACGAAGAGGGATTCGGTGGCAGCAGCGACCGCGGCTACCTGTGTCTCAGCAGCTACCTGACCTGGGTCGCAGCCTCCATCCGCGTGGACGGCTGGCTCTCCCGGACGGCAGCACGCGACCGCGAGATGGCCAGCTCGACGGCCGACTGCGCGATGACGCTCGAAGTCGGGAAAGGTGAGACCGCGAGCAAGGAGCGGGCTCGCGTCAAGAAGGCGCTCTACGAGAAGCACGGGGACGAAGGCTGGAAGACCTGCGAGGACGAGACGGCAGCAGCCCTGGAGTGGACCAGAACCTCGATTCCCGAAGACACGACGTCCGACTACCTCTGGAACCTCCGGGTCGCCTGTGCAAGCAGCGTGGTACCTGACAGGGCCTACGGGATCGCCGCCTCCTGCATCGCGGCCTACAGACGGGAGAAGGAGCGCGAGATCGAACGTGGGAAGCAGATGGACAGCATCGCGAACGAATGGTTCGGAAAGGTCGGCGACAAGATCGGCCGGAAGCTGTCGTCCGCTGACAGGGCGAAGGGAGCATCCGCACTGCCCGAGATCGTGGGCATCGTCTCGCGGATCATGAGCACCGAGGGAAACTACGGCGCGCGGACGATGATCAAGGTCCAGGCCGATTCCGGCCACCTGCTTGTGTGGTGGGCCTCGGGTACGGCTCCTAGTGTGAACGTGGGAGATCGGGTGTCGCTTTCCGGAACGATCTCGAAGTGCAACGAATACAAGGGCGTCAAGGAGACCCAGATCACGCGCGGCGTGCTCACGAGGGCCACAGAACCGGAAGCAAAATAGCCATGAGAGCAACAAGCAAAATCGTGCTTCGAATGGATCGCAGATATGAAGGCAGACGTTGCGGCTCCCTACCTGCAGGCATCGGTAACATGGCCCTGCACAATTACTGCGACTATTGCGGACGGAACCTCTGTCCACGCTGCATGAAGAACCATCAGTGCAGCAACATGAAGCGAGCCGGCGCGAAGCGTGGACAAGGCGCAGCGAAGGAGAACGAGCAAACCATCGTCAAGTACCTCAAGCTGCGCGGCATCGTGGAGTAGACATGGTAACAGTTCCCCTCCCTGAGGTCCACGAGAGCCATCAACTACGGATCATGCTGCCTTTCGCCGTACATCTCCGCATCTTCGAACTCACGCGAGCCGGAGGACCGAACGAGGCCGACTACGAATTCGCCCAAACATTCGGAAGCAGACTCGCGGAGAAAGGAGACATCCTCCTCTACGGAGGCGGGAAGAAGGGCGAGCCTGCAGATCTCTTCAACGAACTCGCACGCGCAGTTGCCGTGCTGTCTTTCTGCCCCGGAGGTCTCGACCTGCTGGGCGAACACTACGAAGCTAAGAAGTAGACATGGGCTGGCTCAAACGCGTCGAGAAAAACGGCCAGAACCACTACGTGCTGCCGGCCCTGAACAGCATGCGAACGGACGTGCACGCTTTCCTCTCGGAGAAGCTGTTCGCACAAACCGATGAGGCGCTATGGGCACAGGCTGCGGCGTCGGCCTCCTACCCCGGAGCCATCGGGATGTACTTGATGCCCGACTGCCACTTGGGTTTCGGCATCCCCATCGGGGGCGTCCTCATCACGGAGGACACCATCGTCCAAGCGGGCAGCGGATACGACATCTCGTGCGGTGTGGCGTACCTCCGCGCCGATGGCATCCACGCCCACGAGGTAGCAGACCCAGAACGCCGCCGAGCCTGGGTAGGAGCGGTCGAGCGCCGGGTCGCGGTGGGCGTGGGCTCTCGACGCGCAGAGATGATGCCCGAATTCAGCTCCTGCGAGATGGAGGATATCCTGCGGAACGGAGTCCTCGCCAGCGGGCTGGCGCCCGGCATCCGCCTGAATCCAGACACATGCGAGCGGCCGAACATCCCGGTGTTCGACTTCGACGCAAAGGCGATACCGACTGCATACGAGAAGGCCCGACCGCAACTTGGGAGCGTGGGCAGCGGAAATCACTTCATCGAGCTGCAGGTGGATCGAGACGACGGCAGCATATGGGCAATGATCCACTGCGGAAGTCGCGGCTACGGATGGCAGACGGCGAACCACTTCTTCCACGCAGGCGCGGAGCTCCGCGGCCTGCCAAAGAACCGGCGTGAGGAGAGCTGGCTTCGGATCGACGAGCCGCTCGGGAAGGCGTACTGGGCGCACCACAACAGCGCGGCCAACTACGCCGTGGCCAACCGGCACGTCATCGCGCGCGGCGTGCGACAGGCATTCGAAGAGGTGTTCGGTTGCGGATCGGAGGTCTTCTACGAGATCAGCCACAACCTCGTGCAGGAGGAGACGCTCCTGCTGCCTGATGGGACCGCGAAGCGTGGCCTCGTGCACCGCAAGGGCGCGACACGGGCATTCCCGGCCGGACATCCGGACCTCGTGGGCACGCGCTGGGAGAAGACGGGCCATCCCTGTCTCATCCCGGGCTCGATGCTCGACGGAGCGGCGATCCTGTTCCCCCTCAACGGAGCCTACAAGTCGGGGTGCTCCGTGAACCACGGATCAGGTCGTGTGATGGGCCGCGGTCAGGCGAAGCGCGAACTGTCAGCCATCCACGACGAGATCGACGAGGAGATGCGCTCCGTCCGCCGAACCCTCGGCCCGAGCAAGACAGAGATCGTCGGCGTCGTGGAAAACACCGAACGGACGCCACTCGACGAATGCGGTATGTGCTACAAGGATCTCGATGATGTCCTCCAGGTGTTGGAGGACGAAGGGATCGCTAAGGTGCATCGTCGTCTATTGCCTGTAGCCAACATCAAAGGAACTGGCTAAATGCCTCTATGGCGCGACGTGCCCGGATTCGTAGGACAGTACGAGGTCTCCAACAACGGGCAAGTGCGTAGTCTCACGTGGGCGGGGCGATGAGCACGGTGCAACGACGAAAGGTCACTGAGACGGCGAAGAACAGCCATATCTGGAAGCAACATGGAGTAGGCACCGCTGGTCACGACAAATGCGACGAAACGTTCGAGCTGATGCGGCAAGCCGTGACCATCGCCGGTCCAGAGCTGGCGAAGATTGTGTTCAGAGAGGCAGAGTTTCAGGTCTTCGAGCTGCCCAATCGGACACCCGAGTTCCGTAGGAAGTACACATGGAAGAAGCCGCAATAATGTACGACTTCTACGCTTGGTGCGACGGAGCCTGCGAACCTCGTAACCCCGGAGGCTGGGGAATTGCCGCCTACGTACTCGAGACTTGGGACGGCAAGCCCGTACGCCGGGAGGCCATCAACATGGGCCGCCATTCCTGGATGACGAGCAACCGGTGCGAATACCACGCTGTACAGGCCCTGCTCGATGTCGCCATCGGTCTCAGAGCGAAGTCGCTCGTTCGCGGAGACGCGAAATCCCGTATAAGCGTGCTTCTGAGAACGGACAGCATGCTCGTCGTGAAGCAGATCACCGGAGAATGGAACTGCAATGCAGAGCATTTGATCGAGGCACGCAACGCCTGTCGCGAGCGGCTCAAGGAACTCAGCAAAAGCGGCGTCGAGGTCGACCTTGAATGGGTACCGCGCGAAGAGAACACAAAGGCCGATACCCTCTCGAAGTCGCTCTACGATGAGGAGACACTCGCCGCGATGAGACTCCGGGAAGCCAGTAAGCGCAGATGACCATCTTCTTCACGGCCGACCTGCACCTCGGGCACGCAAACATCATCAAGTACGTCCCGAGGCCATTCTCCTCTAACGATCTGACGACATCGGGTTGGCCCGGAAAGAATTTCCTGGATTGAGAAAAAGTTGCGGACTTCGCGTTCTACAAGGTAAGGAAAGACCTATGACGCCGCCCAGAATGCCAACACAGGAAGAAGTCGAGAAGGCCACAATGCGGCTTCCCACCGTCCGACGCCTGCGAGCCGCGATCGGCATGATCTGCGGCTGGGAGAGGCCCTTTCATAGGCACAAAAGTCTCTGCGCACACTACCAGGGAGACGATCTCGACGTGGGCCAGATTCCGCAATACGATACCTCGCTCGACGCCATCTACAGAGACCTCGTACCGCTCATGGCTTCACGCGGTCTATGGCTCAAAATTCGTGGACCGCACCGTGGGCCCGACCGACAGTTCAACGCGACCTGGACGAGCTACGAAGGCGCTGAGATCCGCGGCTATGCACGCGATCCATCGCCGGCCAGAGCTGTCTGCCTGGCATCCCTCGAGGCCTGCCATCTCCAAGTCGAGAACGTCCTTGGTACCGAGCGAGACGGCGCACCATGACGCACGAAGAACGAGCGCGGGCCGTCCTGCACGAGGCCGAATACGAGGTCATGAGACGAGACAACGCCAAGACATCACTGCGCGGCCTCGTCACAGAAGTCCTGCGCCGGATCTTGCCCAAGATGGTGACCTCGTTCTCGGAGATCGAGAAGGACGCCATCGAGAAGTCTGCACGTGCGATCTGCGAGCGATGCAATGACCCCTCCCTGGAATTGGCCCAGGACTTCGACACCGGAGAGTGGATCCACGTACGTCAAGGATGTCCCGACATCCTTCCCTGCGCGGCAGCTGCGATCCACGCGATGAAAGCCGGTAAGACAGCGTGATCCGCACCTATTACACAAAGCTCGACGCCTTCTCGTTCATGTTGACTGCCATCGGGCTCGCCCTCGTCGCACGCGACGTAGCCCTTTCGGTCCCAAAAGTCGTTTTCGTCTTTGGCGGGTCATTCGCCATCTTCGGAATCGTCCTCTTCGGTCGCGGTCTCGTGCGCATCCTCAAGCTTCGGATCTATGGTCATCATCGCAAGCGACAAACGAGCCATTGCGCACCTGGATCCGCCAAGCGCCCTTATCGAGAAGGAGCTGTCCAAGGAGGCTGTCCTCGGAACTTGGCGACCCGCAGGAACGATCAAAGCATGACCATCAATCTGGAGTCGCTGGCCGCCCATCCAGAACGACCTCACGCAGGAACCTAGACGGATTGCCCTCGACCGTAAGGATACAAGTCGACTTGGCTCGCGTGACGGCCACGTAGAAGAGTCGCCGCTCCTCGTCTACGGCCTCCATGCCTTCTTCAATCGCGTACTTGTGCGGCAGCTTTCCTTCCGACACGTCGAGCACATATACGAGCTCGTACTCGAGCCCCTTGTTCCTGTGGATCGTACCCACGACGACCGCAGGTCCCTTGACCTTCCTTTCTCGCGTCCTAGCCGCGCAGGCTTCCACACCAGAGAGAGATCCACAGAGAACGGCCATCTCCTCGATCGCGGAGGATATGGCCTTTCTGTCTTCAACTTCGCCGATGCCTCGAGCCGTCACCGGCACATCCTCTGGCGTCTCCTGGAGCATCCCTGAGATTCTCGAACACTGCACGTCCCAGGCGAGCATGCGCAACGTCGACAACTCGTGGCCGAGTTTGCGGACGACGCCGGTCCTGTCCCGAACCAAGACATCGATCGGGTCATAGCCTTGACCAAAGGCAGCGTTCGCCACAGCCTCGATCTTCTCGCGCTTGATGTACCTGGTGGGCCTGTTGTAGACGCGCAGGAGGTCCTTCCTACCAGCGACATTGTTGACGAGACGCAGGTAGGAGAGGAAACACTTGCCGATCCTCGTACCCCACAGATCGCTCGCCTTGCCAAGCAGCTTCACCTTGATCTTCGCCCTCGACAGGTAGAACTCCGCGATGCCAGCTTCGTCGTTCGTCCTCGTAAGAATGCCCACGTTCGGCTTGCCATGCTTGTTCTTCAACTCGAGGCCACCAGCAAGACGGGCTTGGAGATCCGCCACAATCCAATCGATACCTGACTCCGGGACGACAAGAACCTGTCCCTCTGCCGCATCTTCCTTCGGCTTACAATCTCCACCGAGATGCCAGTCATGGCCCGACGCGATGCGATTGCTGTACTCGACAATGGCACTGCCGGAACGCCTGTTGACCGGTAGCGAGAACAGCGTCGCGCCCGCATCGAGACGCCTCAGAATGTGCTTGAAGTCGGCGCCTGCGAACGAATTTATCGCCTGACGCAAATCGGCAACCATGAAGAGGGACTTTGCACCACTCCCAAGATACTGCGCGATGAACATGCGGGCAACGTCCTCATCTTGCGCCTCGTCGACCATCACGTGGTCATAACGGGTCCGCAAAGCCTCAGCGACCGGCCAGCCCTTCTTCATAGCCATCGCAACGTAGTAGACCATGTCCGTGAAGTCGAGACATTGCTCATCCTGCTTCCGCCTCTGATATGCAAGACAGAACTCTGCGACCATGCCAGGACGACTCGTGTCGATGGCTTCGTCGACCTGCCGTTCGGCATCGTCCGCATCGAGATCGACGAGCCGATTCCTCACCATCGACGACAGTTCAAGAAACAGATCGACATCCTCATTCTTGCCAGCTCCGATATCGTCAAGAGCCTTCCTCGCGATACGCCACGGAACAGGTCCCTTCTCCGTACCCACGATACGGTCGCGCTCGAGCCAAGCCTGACCAGGCCACCACTCGCGCAGGATGCGATAGCCCCAAGCATGGAACGTCACGGCCTCGACCGTCGAGACGGCCCCTCTCTCCCTCCGTTTCATCCCGAGGCGCCGCGCAATGCGCCTATCGAGCTCCTCGGCCGCCTTCGTGTTGAAGGCGAGACACAGGATTCGGGAGGGAGTGACACCTTCTACCACGAGATCCGCAGCTTCTACCACGAGATCCGCAGCACGTTCCACGATCAGTGTGGTCTTGCCACTCCCCGCCCCAGCAGCCACCACGGCCTCGCCCTTACGCCATGCCACGGCCGCACGCTGATAGGCGTCCAGTAGAACCGGAGACTCCTCCAGAACATCCTCGCCATCTCGAGGAACGTCCTCAAGGCTCCCTACATCCACGAAAGGCTGGTCGTCCATCGAGTCCTCACTCAGCCATGGCCGCAGCGCACTTGGCCTCAATCTTCGCAGTCGTCGCATCGTCGAAGGGACTCTTGGCCACACGCTCGTCGGCCCGCACAAACCAGTCCGCGGGAGCGAGGTAGACATAACTGTGACCTGGATCGATAGGCTCGAGATGGACCGGCATCGGATAACTCGATGCGTATCGATCCCATTTCCAGTAAAACACCACGACGAAACCCTCGTATTTTTCCTCCCTGCGCCACTCGACACGGAGAGCGTAGGCCGGCTCGAAGTCGCGGAGCTGAGGAACATGCCAAATGTCCCTGTAGATGGCCTTGCCGGGTTGTAGGTGGCCTGGAAGGAGCATGATCTCGTCGTAAGGATCGACCCGCAAAGGTGAGAACCTCGCAATGACGGCCTCGAGGTATTGGAGCCGCGCGACCATGATGTCTAGTGAGTAGATTTCAGGCTTGGGAGCCGCTACAATCGTACGCACGGCCTCGACAAAGGTCGAAATCGTCTGCGACGCCATGGGTGTAGATCTTTCGGTCACGCTACCTCCTTTGGATACGGGTCATCCTCAGCATGGCTGTCATCTATCTTCGACCCAGACCAACCTTGGCGAGTCCAGGACGACGATGTTGGCCATGAATAGATCGGCGGCCTTTTCAACAGGTGCCTGCATCCCACGAGCCACCACATCGGGGCCCTCTTGACTCAGGAACCTGCCCGTAATGCCGACAGCCATCGGAGTGTCGGCACTGATCTGCAGGACCTGCCCTCTAACCTCAGCGAGCGTTCGACCAAAAATACGGAGAACCTCTAGCACCCACGGCGCGCTGACCTGGCAGATGCCGTACCAGCCAGCTAGCCGACTCTCCACGTAGACGTGAACATCGTCGCCCTCAAACCTCAATCCGCGAAGAACGCCGACAGCTGCGCCATGAAGAATCTCATCGCTCATCATTTGTTCTCCTTGTTGACTGTGTTTTTCTCTTTGATGGATTGCTCGCACGCGCAGACACATTCCGCTACCGGAGCCACCGAGACCTTCTCCAGGGTATCAGCGATCCGCGCGAACACGAATTTGTTCCCAACGGCGATCATCAGTCCAAAAACTTGCAAAACTTGGACCAGGACCAAGACGAGAAGTAGAAACCATTCGCCCTGCTTAAGTTCAACCATCGTATCGTTGTCTCGCATCAGCGTGCCCCCAGATCCATCTGTTACCTCATCTTCTTTTCTCGAAGCCAGCCCGTCATGCCGCAACCATAGAGACAGGATCCGAAATCTCCAGACCAGTGACCTTTATGTTGCGGACATGGAGCAATCCGGAGAGACTCGCCAAGATAGAGAAGACGGTAGAGGAGATTACTCTTTTCAATCGCGATCCAGACTGACGTATGAGGCATCACAAGTGGGCTCAGGACGAGACAGAACTCGTCGACCTCAGCTTCCTCAGGAAGATCTGCATTCGCCACAACATCGCACCAGACAGGCTCTACGATGTTCGCCAACGCTTGGCGGTTCTCGTCACCGGCACGCATCGCCCCGAGCCAGACCTCGAAGGCCGCCAGATACTTGTCGCGCTTCACGAAGGTTTCCTTTGGCGCGGCCGTGACCCGCCGGAAATACGACGCAAGCTGGTGCGCACGTAGCCTGTACCCTGGCAGGCTGTACAAACCCCGACCCAATTACTTGGCAGAAGCGGCTCACGAGCTCGAGATGCGCCCGAACCAGCACAAACCCGGCACTTCTCGTAATGTCTCAAGGCATCAGACACACTGGAACTCCCCACGAGACCGTCCTTAGCCTGCACAGGCAGCCTCGGCATGTTTGACACTCAAAGAGAGACAGGATCCTTTACTTCCCGTCCGGCGCCACACGCCGTCCCGATCAACGCCTCGAATTCAGCTGGCCCATATATGTAGCGTCGAAAACGGAAATTACTACAGGGATCACGGCGTATGCCAAGAGCGTACCAGGCGCCTGAGGGAAGATCCTTGCCGAGAGATCTCCGATAACCTCGGTCATCGAGATCACCACAACCAGCACGCACCCAGAGAGACTGCACACATACCACAGCCAGCGCGGAAGCGGTTTCTTGCAGAGCGCGTAAAGCACGACGAGAAGGAAAAACGGTGCCATCAGCACCCAGACGGGAACCAAGAACATCATCTATTCCTCCTCATTGTCTTCGATCTCGGACGCTTGCAAAGCAAGCATTTCGAGAGCTGCGTCCGCCGCACGCATGGCATCGCGAGCTGTCGAGATCTCTCCGATCGTACCCGGACCGCCAGTGGGTGTTATGTCGTTGTGAACGGCATACCAGTGCCAAATTATGCGCTCGCCCAGGACGTGCCGCGTTGCACTCGCATAGGCGGCCGAAAGCACGCGTCTCCACATGAGAACACTTTTGTTGTGGTACGGAACCCTGTCGGCCGTTGACCACCCAGGTAGCCCGCCCTCCTCATCGCCCCTCTCGGCCGCGAGGATACATCTCAGCTCGTCGCACTCGGCCCGCAACTTACCAATGTCCTCTTTCACATCGTCATTTCGGACTTTCACGCTGCCGCCCCGAACCGGGTTCTCGATGATCTGCGCGTGCGCAGCGAGGCCACAGGAACCACGCGTATCAGGTTCTTCCAAATGCCGATGCCAGCAAGCACACATGGAACCCAGGCATTGCGGAAGCGCGCCGATGGAATCCCCAGGAAATTCGGCAAGTGCAAACCTGCCTGCAGCCATCAACGGGCAGATCGGAACACCCATGCGATTCCTTTAGCCCGCAGATCCATGCCCGTCAGGAAGAACCAGCACCACGCGATCGGGATGCCTATCCCTCAGCGCCTCAAGCAACGGCAGGACATCGCTCAGATTGAGACCGCCAGCGCCACAACCTAGAGCAGGCACAAGAAGTCTGCCCGTCTTCCACGCCTCTGTGCGCTCGTCGTCCATGGGCAGACCAGACAGCAGCAAGTGGAGACTTTCGATCGTCCCGCACACATCGTCCAGCGTGGAAGGCTTACGCCATGACAGATGCGGCGCATTCTGGTTCAGCGCTTTCGTGACCGCAAGAACGAGCCGACCTTGCGGATAGAGCCATGGCGAAATTGCCATGAGAACACCTTGACTGCTGCAGAAACCTGCAAACTTGCGACATTCCACACCGTAGCAACGAGGAAGATCCGGATACCGGTCTGCTGCCTGCTTCGCCAGACCGGCGCCCATCACGTTCGCACCTTGACTGTTCCAGCCCGCGTTCGTAGGTATCACAACCCAATCACCGGGCGCACGGAGCGTCCAGATATCAGATGTCAGCGGCTTCATCAACGCCCTCGGCCTGAACCGCCTCAGCAGTCCAGCCGAACTCTCGGAGCTTCTGACCCGCGATCTGGCGCATAGCCTGGATACCTGCGAACCTGGCCTCCGCCCTCGTGCGCGCGTTCGCGACGATCGACCTATCCCAGTCCCAGCTGCTGTACTGAGAGTGCTCCCGCTTGTAGGCGTCCCAAGTCTCGCGGGTATAGCGGCCGAAGACCCTCTTCGGCACGACGAACCTGCCCGCGACATGGACCTGCCTCTCGATCGTCTCGACATCGATCGTCAGGCCCGGCTTGCCCCCACAGAGCGCATCGAGCCAGGCCCGCGTGTTTTTCTCATCTTCGTCAACGATCCTGAGGATGTAGATCGTTCCTTCCGACGACTCATCGAGCGGCCGGAACCGTGAAACCGAGATGCAGCCACCACAGATCGGCGCGTAGCCAGTCCCACGACCGGGCTGCCTATACCCGTGCCGATGCATGAGCTGCCCATCGAGCGCGATCATGCGGAAGCAGCAAGGACAGGTACCTGTAGCCTTGGTCATGTGTTCTCCGCAACAATCGCGTTCTCGCCTTTCTTCACCACGTCGGCACACGCCTCTGCGAGCGCGCGACGGTCGGCGTCTGTGGTTTCAGCATTCGACCAACGGTGGAGCCAGTCCACCGCAGTCCCCATGCGAATCCGCCCGTTCTCGACGAGCGCGTGCCCATGGCCCGGCTCATCCATCCGGCGGGTGCAAACCCACCTGAGCGCGTGGGCGAAGCCCTGCGCGTCGTCCAGGTCGACGCGGACTCGATCCGCGTGCAATCTCACGACCTGCTTACCGCTGTTCCACGCCTCGTCCATTCCGTCGCTAAACGCGATGACGGGCATGCCCCGATGCCCGCTCATCCCGACTACGATGGCCTCGCGGGCGAGTCCCTGGAAGTCAAGGAGTAGCACTGGCGCTCCCCGCGCGAGCGGGATCGAGGGCATCACATCGAGCCATTTCGTCACGGTGTCTCCTGTGCCCCTCTCGCGGGGCGAGTGTATTTCTGACTCCGGTTCCTTATGGGGTCTCCTTCCTTATACGGCATCCCGAAAAGAACGTCAAGGCGTCTCCGCAAGATTTCACATCTGTCAAGGAAACGCGAAAAGGCGCCGTTCTGCCATATCAGTTGGCTTCACGTGGCCAGAGACCCCCTCTGACGAGGTCCGCCATCATTCTCGGTCTCCAGTCCGGCCAGATGAGAGTCCATTCCCGCCAAATAGCCTCACGCTCCTCATCGGATCCGTCGTTCCACCGAGCCACAACTTCGGGCCACATATGAACGATATCAGCCTTCGTCACCGGACCTCCAGCCTTCAGATCGCCTCTGCGGCCCTCCTCGATGATGGTCACATAGACCCCATCCGGAACCGAACTGACGAAGAGCGAATCCGGAGGATAGCCAAGCCTCCTAAGAGCCTCGCGGATCGCCAAGGCCGCCCGCAGAGAATCCGGGAGATCCGTAAGCGTCATATCGCATACCCTCAGAGGAGACCGTGCTCGTACAGGCTCTTGAATCCACCATGAGCCTGAATGAGCACAATATCCGTTGAGACACCAAAACGCTCCGCGACCAAAGTCGCCTCGAGGAGGGTCACTGGCGCCATCAGGTGCATCGCGACACACGAGAACCTGATGCTGTGCTCACATATTTCCCCCATCCGAAGCGCGCTCAGACAGGTCAGGACCGAGTCGGCGTCGTACGCGGAGCCCAGGAGGAGCCGATACTGCCTTGCAGTCCGCCGATACCTGCAGCTCCTCCTCGAGCGCGTATCCTGCTTGCACTTGGACATCTCGTAAAGCGGGCGCCATCTCCTCGTGAAGGCGAGGAGATCCGCACTCGAGCCAATCTGATCACGCTCTGAGACATAGGCTGGAGCAACCAAGTCGTCGCCATCGGTACTTGGTTGCACTGGCAGATTCCAGAGAATCGCGTCCTCCTTCTATAGACCAGCATCTCGCCAGCCCAGCTTGGAAACCCCCCTCGCCATCAGATGACCGGATGGCTCCGAGAAGAACGGACCCGCAAGGCGCGTCCGGACATGATCATAGCCAATCCAGTGTCCGATCTCGTGCGCAAGAACGAGCGCCTCGACATCGGACCGGGAAAGTCCCACCGGAACATCCAGTCTGCCCGGGAGCAGGATGGTGGCCCATTCCACACGGCCCGTAGCCGGGTCAAACGACGACACAGTCTCACCGACATGGTCCTCCGAGAAGGAACCATCACGGAGCGAGACGAGGATGTCGCCACGAGCACACGGGAGAGATCGAGAGCCCGATCGGCAAGTGGCGAGAGACGCACACGGAACTCGGATCAGCTCCTGGATCGCGTATCCGTACGCCTCCCAGAAAAGACGGGCCCTGTTCGCCGTTTCCCCACCGAGCCACGGGATCTGGCCCTCGCAGACCAGAAGGCGAGGCTCCTCTCCCACCTGATAGCGTAGCTTCGGTACGACCTGACGCCCGAAGATGTGCAGGCAGACTAGGAGGCCCACCACGAGAAACGTGAAGCTGCCACTCAGAATCAGCGGAATGCGATCGAACTTGCTCATCACGACTACTTGACGGCGGCCTTGAGACTCGACGCTGCCTTGAAGACGATGACACCATGAGCTGGGATGTGGAGAGCCTCGCCGGTCTTCGGATTGGTACCGACCCTAGCGGTCTTCTGCTTCACTCTGAACGTCCCGAATCCGTGGATCGAGACGTCTTCGTCCCGCCCGATAGCTGTCAGAATCGCGTCGAAGACGGAATCGACGTAGATCTGAGCCTGCGTCTTCGTAATCTCCTGCTCGCTCGCTACCATTTCTGCGATGTCACGCCTGTTCATGTGCCTGTCCTCCTGAACGGTCCTTAGCCAACACGTTACTTTTTGTCAACCGTTTGAGGAACTTTCCGAATCGCGCTAAGAGAATGTCCATGAAACCGACCAAGGAATCCTTCTTCGTGCCCGAGAACGCGAACCTCGAGGACAGGACGGAGCACACTTCGCCATCCGGCAGATGGAAGCTCGTCATCACCCCCTACAAGACACGCAAAGGAGCGTGGAACTACAGTCGAGGCGAGGTGTTCGATACCTCAAACAGGGCCATCGTCGCAGACGTGCATAGGAATTACCGTGCGTTCCCGTTCACTTGGATCGAGGATCACAGGAACGGGCACTCCTACATAGTCTGCGGCGAAGACTACCAAGGCCAGACCGTCATCGAGCTCGATACGATCAGGCGGAGAGACCACCTGCCGCCAGAAGCAAAAGATGGAAACGGCTTCTGCTGGTCAAGCTCTGAAATCCTCGAAGACGGATGCACGTTGCTGGTAGACGGCTGCTACTGGGCATGTTCCTACGAGTACAGACTCTTCGACTTCAGCAACCCCATGGAACGTGGATGGCCAGAGGTCAAGCCGCCTCCTGGAACCGATTTGTTCTCAACAGACGGATTCAAACCGAGATGCGACCACGGACTGCTCATATGGGAGGGCGGAGAACGCGTCTTCAAGGCAACAGGAGAACGAGAGTCGTCCATCGAAAGCAAGTACCACGAAATCACGACTTTGATCCGAAAAGAGATGCGCGATCGCGGAGACCAAGTCAACTGGGACGCAGTCTACAACAACGAACGCGTGAAGCAGCACAACGAGACATATCCGGACGAAGACGAAGACGCGGACAAGTGGGAAATCGTCATCGATCACAGGATCGTCCTGCGGCGAGAAGACGACGCGATGGTCCTCGTCAGCGAATGGAAATCCGATCGTCTCGTAGAACAAGAAAAGAAGATGCAGAAATGGCAGGAGAAGTGGGACGAGGACTCACGCACATGGCAGGCAAACGACGTGAGGTACGTCTGGCTCGCCGGCAAGCTGGGAGGCATCTCCGAGATCAGGAAGAGAACACACATCTGGATCCCTTCCCAGAATGATCGGGAAGAAGGAGACACAAACCCGGCGTACTTCTCCGTCGGAATCGGTGAGTCGGGAGCAGAGAAGACGGCACGCATCGACTGGGGCGTAAGGAACGGAGAGATTCGCGTAGAGATGTGGGAACGCGGAAAAGGCGGCGTAGAGAAAAAGGAGTTCCCACGCGAGAATGGGATCGAGGACGCGTGGAAGGCCGCCATGGATCACATCGGAGCCTAAATCACGGAAAGCCCTACTCTACAGGCTCCCTATGCGTCTCCTGCCGAACCCGGCCACGAACCGCCCCCAACAAGGCCCAGACCGAAGGACCCTCGTCCTTACGTATCGCGCGATTGAACTTCCCACGAATGTCGAGAATGCCATCTCGCTCCAGAGCGGCCGTGAGTCTGTCGTCCTCTTTCGGACCCCTCAAGCTGTAGACGACCTCGAGGCCAGCAAGACAGGCGTCAACGTGGGCCCAGCCCACGCAATGGTGCATCTCATCGCCTTCTCTCCTGAGATCGCCTACCGTTTCGAGCCTGATCGCCTTCCAGCTTCCATTCGTCGCTTCGTGCGGCAGGTCGTAGCCAAGCATGCCCTTAAGGCGCGTCTCGTCAGGATGCTCGATGCGCCGGACGGCAACAGGTGCAAGAGCCCGCATTCTCTCATTCATGCGCTCGTGGAGCCTCAACCAGCCGTCAAAGGTCGCAGGCGGCTTGGGCGCGAGCTCGTGAATGACCGCGTTCCGTTCGGCGAGTGGCCCCTGCGCCCAATTGTTGATGACATCCGAGACATTCCTCACGCGAGCTAGATCATTCGTACTCGTCGTACGGATGGCCTTGGCGATGAGATCCTTCGCCTTGAGTGTACGTCCCATGGAGAGCGCGCTAACGATGAAAGGCACGCTCATCGGATCCAGAGCTCGACCCCAATGCCAGTCATACCTAGCAAAGATCATGTAGTCTCGCTTGTAGACACGCGCGCCCCATGTAGCCGCCTTCAGAAGACGCTTGACGCCAGTCTTCGAGATCCCGAGAGTCGCACGCAACCAGTCCTTGATGTCGGTATCCGGAGACAGAGGCTTCATGACCGGCGCGTGGAAGGCACCTGCCATGACGAGGGTCTTGTGATTGACGAAGAGACGCTCGGCCTGCGCAACGCCGAGCAGGAAAGACGCACGCAGGAGAGCCCAGCGTACGTTCACCTCGCAGAGATCGTCCTGAGGCACCTTCCTTCTGCAGCACGGCTCGACTTCCCATTCATACTGAGGATAGCGAACTTCAGGCTTCTTCCATCGGGGCCGAACGAGAACACCACCGATCTTGTCTCTACGGGCAAAGGCAAGATTCTCCTTCGGGATCTGCTTCAGGATCTCGTCGTAGACGTGAATCGCAAGCGCCTCTGTGCCACCACGCGGCTTGCCCAAATCGCCAGAATGCTTAGCCATCTTCCTTCCAAGAAACCCTAACGCAATCTCAGACGCGAGCTTGTCGCGATAGGACCAAGCCTTGCCAGCCGGTCTTCGAAAACTCATCTTCGGCGGAACCGAGCGCTTAGGCGCGCGTACCGCAGGTCTCGGCTGACCCGGAGGCGGAACCCCACGCAGACCGGTAAGGTGCCAGAGCGGAACCAGCGTCCAGAGACCCATGTGCGTGCCGAACGGCACCAGACCGACCTCAGGAGGCCACGAGACAAGTCCATGATCGGATTGGAGCTTTTTCCATGTGAGCGGCATTAATGAGGACCTCCTGCAGGAGGCTTTAGCACACAGCAAGTCGCAGCGGCAAGATCGCGTCCTTGCCGTAGGTATCACGCAGCCAGATCGGCAAGTCAGCGACATCAACGACCTCATAGCCAGCGAGCTTCGCGGCCCGCAGGAAGGCCGTACCGAGATTTCCTTCGTCGCCACTCACAGATACCGGCGTGTAGACAGGCTTATACGCGATGGCTCCCGTAGCGCCCGCTGCGGCTGCAACGAGGAGAGCTGAGAGGCCAATCATGTAGACCTCTTCAGCCGCTTCAGGATCCTCCTCGAGTCGTCGCCAAGCTCCTGACCGTCCCTTTCGGCCTTCTCGAGAACATGCCTGATGGAAGCAAGTGCGTCGCCCGCTGGCCAACTAACTGGGAGCTTCACCTTCGCGCTAATGGCCTCGATCCGCGCTTCGACCTCGGAGTCTGTCACGAGAGCGCCTGCGTTTCTGAGAGCGTCCCAGGCGCTATCACCGGATTCTCCTTCGAGACCTTCCAGGATCGTGCCGTCCTCACCCTGGAAACTCCAAGTCGGCGTCCAGTCGCTAATGTCCAGACCGAGACAGCCCCCATGGCCCTGCATGTTTTGGACGTGCCAACGCCAGCTTTTTTGAACGGCTTCCCTCCAAAACACCCAAGGCGCCACCTGCTGCCCAATGGCCTCGATCTCATCGAGCATCGCCTTCTTGAAGTCCTCGTACTCGAACTCGCGCAGACCATCGAGCCTTCGATATTCGGCGTCCTTGTCGAAACGCTCGAGTTCGTCGATATCATCAAAACGATCCGTATCGAATCCTTTGGATTCGAGCGGATCGATCTGATCCTTTTTCCATTCTCTCAAGGCGGGGTGCCACTCCTCCACCGTATCGTACTCGTCGCGATCCGGCGGGTCGTCCATCTTGTAGATCTCGTAGCCCAACTCGGCGAGCTCACGGAGGACGCCCGCGTAGACGCGGGACTGGACGACTTTTTCGAAGAGCTTCTTGGCGATAGCACTTACGGGCCCTTCGCTCTTGCCCGTATCGACATAGGCAACCCACGTATCCGGCAGCCGCATGAGGATGAAAAGATCTCTCCACTCGCCTACCTCGATACCCCAGGACTCAAGAAGCTCCAGGACTGGAATGAGGATCTCTGGCCTGCTCACCGGAACATCACGCGGACCCATGAACTGCACAATCGCGTAGCCGTTCCGGTCTACCGTCAGCTCGAGCGTCCCGACCGGTATGCCATACATTTCCCTCACGCTCAGGATGATCGATCGACCATCCCTGACGTTGGGCCAGTACCGACCCACACAGTGTCCCATGGAGACACCCTCAGATGTCAACTGGTCGGGCGTCACCAAGCGGTCGAGGACGTAGATGTCTCCCCACCGAGCTACCTCGATGCCGTCGATGGCCCGGTGGCCAAATTCCTGCGTCTTGGCAAACTTTTCGTGCCAGGCCTGTGATGCTGCGAAGGCATCATCTATGGTGAGAGCAAAGAGATTTGGCGATTCTGCCTCGAACCAGTCGATGAGCTCTTCGAAGTCGTGTGGATCTCTTCCGTGGAGCAGTCCGGTAACCTGGTTAAGCGGGAAACCAGACTCGATAGCACGACGTATCTCGGAGCGCCCAAGCCAGTGTCCGATCTCCCTAGCGAGCCACGGGACGAGCGGCTCGTAGTCGGACCTGACGCCGACTTGTGGCAACGCAATGGCAATGGCCTTATCGACCAGAACGTAATCGGCCGGAACATAGGACGGCTCAAGGTAGATCAGCCAGTCCTTGAGATAGACAAAAACATAGAATCCGTAGCGCCTGTAGACCCAGGTCATCCTCGCACGCAGGTCACTTCTGCGAGTCAGACCTAAACCGAGACGATTCGAAAGCTCGTTCAGGCGGGCTTGAGCCTTCTTCCGATCGACATCACCAGCGACAAGCGCACCGGAGGCTGCAGCGATGAGGAGAGGAGCGAGCACGAGGAATCCAGTCGACGCCTCCATCCTATCCCATCCGGCGACGAGGCTCCCGTGCTATAACGCAGCCGATGAAGTCCCTCCCCATCGCTGTGGCAACGATCGTGGCCGCACTTGCCGCCTCGTCAAAAGCCGAAGAGAAGCAAACCTGCGTCGTCTCCGGTACGTTCTTTTTCGGTACCTACCACTGGCGCGGAAGATTCGACCGCCCGAAGCTCCTTCCACATCCGTCCCACATCGGACCATGACTCACGAGCAACTTCAACGTGGCCCGTGAGTTCGCACTCAGAATGGCCTCGCGCTTCGCTAAGGAATACCTCGAGGACTGGGTATCTACAGACTACGATGCCAAACGGCTCCGACGTAGTTTGCTCCTACGTGGCTACGACGGAATCGTCATCGCGAAGTCCGAGACGGATTTCCCAGAGCATGGAGTCCGCGTCGATTTGGTCCCCTTCCGGCTCCACTCGGTCAAACCCGTAACGGTCCACAAGCTCCTTCTGACGAGTAGGCGTCCTACGTAGTCAATCAGCCCAAGTCCCGCGGCCCACGGCCCGACCTCGGTTTCGATCCACCACAAATGTCGACCACGCGCTTCGGCCGGTAGCGCAACCCCATCTCGTGTGGGTAGCCACGCTGATTCGCAACCAGGCATGTGCGCCCGATCGTCGCCTCGATCCAGGCGTGGCTGTGACCGAAGATCCAGTAGGCCGGCTGCAGAGTCTCGATGACATCATCAACCGGACACACGAAGAACCCATTCAGCGGATCAGTCCTGAAGATCGGCACGACGACCTTCGGCGTCGGCTGATAGTGTGTCACCACCACGTCCGTGAATTTCGGCAGGGACCCCAAGAAGACAAGAGCCTTCTCGTTCTCTCGATAGACCCAGGGCTCGTAACCCTCGATCTGGACAAAATCGTTGAGCTGGGACTTGTAGACGGCATTCAACAGATCGTCCCGAAACCAAAGCGGCGTTCCCGCAAACGTGACGCCATCGATCCCTACGGTCTCGTGATTCAGAAAATGCAGGTTGTCGAGCCGGCCTTCGAGGCGCCGGATGTCGTCGATCACGCGATCGGGACTGGAACCGTAGAGCTCGTGATTGCCCAGAACGAAAATCACCTGAGCGCCAGCGAATCGCGCGCAGATGGCACGAAGAGCTTCGACAACGGTCCTGGAGTTACCGACATCTCCAGCGAGCACAAGGACATCTGTACCCGATGGATCCATCGAGGCAATGACGGACCGTCCGTGGTCCTCGTAGAACTCGAAATGTAGATCGCTCGCGAACTGGAACCTCATCTCATCCACCAGCCAGAGGCTTCATACCCACGAAGCGCTTGCCCCTGGAAGAACCCTTCTGCTTCCTTTTCTTTGCTCCTGCAGCGGGCTCTTTCACATCCGAAGAGGCATCCTCCGCAGAGGCAGAGACCGGATCATCGACATGCTCCACGATGAGGCGACCGTTCCCCGCCTCAACCTCGTCCGCGCCCGTGGAGCCCACAACGGCTAAGCCCTCTTGCAAGTCCCGATCTGCCGTTTCAGCTCCTTTACCCGCTCCCATGCCCCTTCCACCTTCACGCTGCACGCGGAAGCTTCTCTGAACGCCTCGCGCGCTTCCTCACTCAGCCGCTCTGCATCGTACTCGGCTCCGCGCAGATCGAGCATGAGCCGCTCCAGTTCTGCCCTCATCGGCCAGCGGAAATTCGCCTCATCGCAGGCCGCGGAAAGAGTCCTGAACTCCAGCGGCACGCTCCCACCCGGATGGCCACAACCAGAAACCTCGGCACCAGGAATAGTCATCCAGGCGACCCAGTGAATCGCTACCTCGTTGGCGTCGCTGTCCTCAGCGCTCATCATCACGACGAGGCCATCGGCACGTTTCGCGCCGACGCCCGATTGCTCGATCCAGCCATCGGATTTTCCGATCGTCATGCCGCCCATGATTCACTCCTCCGCAGACTGGGTTTCCTTACCCAAAATGGGCAATACCGACAACCATCTGCGCCGACGTATGGCTGGTACCCATCCGTCGTGAGCTGCACGCGCTCCGACAGGCGACCGATCTCCGCAAGCAGCGCCGCTAGAGTTCTACGTCGCCCAAAACAAGAACGCCTGGACCCGTCGAACGACCTCGGTCTCGGAAGGTGCCAGCCGTTTCCTGCCTAACATTGTACGAGCTTCTACAGACAAATCGAGGGGCTTTCCACGCGCGATCTCTCCGTAGTCGCAGGTTGGAACATGTGGCCATGCCGTATGCGGATCCCGCAGATCCCACAGTTGTTGGAGCCACGTTCGACGTACATCGAGCTGGCTCAAAATATCGCGCGATTCCTGATCTAAAGGACGAGTATAGCCTTTCCTATGATGAATTTCGACGATCATCAGGTTAGACTATATCTCGTGGTCGGAATCGCTGCCATCCTCATCGCCGCAGCCCTCGGGACGGAGGAAACCTCCGCACGCACGCGGAAGGCGAGGCTCAGGGAGCTTGCGAACAGGCTCGGAATCTTCTCCAGATCTGAACCGGGTCTCCGCGCGCGCCTCCTGTACGTAGCCAAGCAATGGCCCGACGTGCTCCTGGAGACCATCGGGTTCCTCGCAAGTAACGTGGACCCCGTCGACGATCGCACGCGGCGCCGCTGGGGCAATATCCATTACGAAATCAAGGAAAGATCTGGCCTCCCCATTGCCGATATCGAGAGCCTGCTACCCCCGCCAACAGTCCGAAGCGAATACGAGTCGCTCGTCCCGTGGCTCGCGCGCGAGCTGCACAAGGAGATGCGAGAGAACATACCACCATTCCTCGAATCGCCTTCAAGCCGTAGGCTCGAAGGACTCAGACGCTATAGCGACATGCATCAGAATTGGATCGGGGGTGACCATCTGCCGTCCCTCCTCGACTGGTTCGAAGAAGAGGCACCCAACATCTCCAGCATGTCGTGGCGACAGGCCCACAATGCCTCGCGAGAGTGGCATCTGCGTTTCGCTTCGACAGCAACATTCCGTTCGCCCATCCCGGACGGCATCCGCGTGGCAGAGTGGCCTGACGGAGACCACATCGACATCCTCGTCACGAAGATGCGACTCGAGAACGAAGAAAACTCGATGGGCCACTGCGTAGGCGGGTATTGGCCGAGGGTACGGAACAGAGATACTTTCATCTTCAGCTACAGACAAGCCGACGGAATGCCCTTGGCGACCCTGGAGACTGGCCCAGACGGGTATATGATCCAGCTCCGCGCACCCAGGAACGACGTTGTCGAAGACAGGAAGATCCTTGATCTATTTTTCGTACTATTCAACGACAGATGGCGTCTCTGCACCTTCCCAGATCCAGATATCGAAGCAGGCATCATCGACGACGACATCTGGAAAGATATCCAGGCGTGGAACAGGCCAAAGGAGGCACGCGCCCAGAAATACTTCGACATCCGCCAAGAGGCAGACAGTGACTACCACACCTGGCAGGAGATGGTGGAACATACCTGCAACCTCGACCAAGCCATTGAATATGGGAAGCGCAACATCGGCACCCTACGCAAGTTCATCACCGACCACAGTGAGGACATCTTCCTCAACGAAGCATTGGCCATCGACGACTTCGAAGCACACATCGCCGAAATGGAGGAAGACGATGTCGCGAACCTAGCCAAGATACGCCGGGAGGCATTTTACAATTCCGACCTACCCATATACGGGCCAGACGCGTGGAAAGCCATGGAGGCCGAGGTCGACAGCGTCCCCTCTGCTGTACACAACCTTTCGGTCGAAAAGACTCATATCCGGCACAACAATAGGTGGCTGGTCTACGGACCCGATAACGACGACGATATTGGCTGGATCGAGCAGAACGAGGACAGCTACGGAAACGACATGTGGATCGAGGCCGGACACGTGGGCGAGCATGGCAGCAACCACTACCGCTTCGCCCTCGACGCCCTCATCGACGAGGGCCTCGTCATCACGAAGTCACAAGCAGACGCAATTGCAAAGAAGGCAGAAGAGGAGAGAGCGAAATCTGGCATGCGCGAGCTCGTTCCACGAAGCGTCGCCTTCCTTCCCATTGCTGATCTGCTCACCTGGATCCAGAAGCAAGGCGTTGCACTTGACAGAGACCACGCCCAAACACTGCGAAGACTCAGATAATGCCACTCATCATCGCCAGTGCCACGCTCGTCGCAGCCCTCATCGCAGATCGGGCAAAGGAGGCATCCTTCCAGAAGTGGGTGAAGCGGACAAGGTGCGAACGTACGCTGAGTCCAGCCGAAGGATTCCTACCCGGAAACAGATTCGTGTTCGTCAAACAGGACCGGACCGGCGACTGGCGCGTCCCGCAAGATGTCGTCAAGAAACACGGTCGCAGGCTCGGCAGCGGCGATATCGGGAGACTGCTACGTGCAATCGTCAAGCACGCATATGACGAGGGCAGACTCGACTCGAGAATCGAGTGGACGATAGATGATCCAACCATCTACAACATCACAAATCGCCTCGGCATTGGTCTCCACATCGACGATACGAGCGGCTTCTGGGGTTTGCGCCTCACTTCGAACGATGTCGAATACCTCGTCCGGGCCGAAGGCTGGCGCGAATCATGCCTCGAAGAGGGGTACCACGAGTGCAGCCTGACGGTCCGGCCACGAGCCGCACTACCGATCCCAGGAGATCCAGCATACAGGCTCGAAGCATACATGGCTGAAGCAGATTTGCGGACGACAGCACTGGCAATCGGAGATCGTGACGGACCTCCCCCGCACGCTGAGAAGTACGTCCTAGACATCTGGCTGCCCGCAATAAGAGAATACGAGCTTACCCAGCTACAGGTCTGGCAACTCAGGTCCCCAATGGCTCGACCCTGAAATCTACGAGCCGATTGGAAGAGATAGCTGGAACAGGATAACCTTGATTGCTTCGTCGGTCCCAATCATGCACCAGCGGATCATCCGCCCCCGCGTCCCGCGGCACGGAGCGCGGCGAGCCGCCGGTGGATCTGTCGGACGCGCTCCCGGGAGAGGCCGAACCAGTCCGCGACCTCCGCGAGCGTCGGCCGCTCGAGGACCGCGGAGAGGCCGGGATGCCGCACCTCCAGGTCCGCGACGAACGCCTCCAGCGTCGCCGGCACACGCCCGCCCCGCCGGCCCGTCCCCGGTCGGACGTACGGCGGGATCCCGCGGGCGCGGCGCTCCCGCACAATGAGCGGCCGGCACACGCCGGCCTCGGCCGCGAGCGCGTCGTCCGGTTCCCGTCCGAGACGGGCGAGGAGCGCGTCCAACGGGATCCAGCGCGGCCGACCGCGGCGGCGCGGGACGACACCCAGCTCGGCGCGCCAGGCGTCGGCCGTGACGTGGCTGACACCGAGTCGGAGCGCCGCCTGACGCAGCGTGAGGGACAGGTCCCGGAGCACGGCCTCCCCGACGGCCGTCGGCCGCATCCGGGTAGCGTTTCCCGGACCCGTCTGGACCCTCGCGACCAGCACCGGGTCCGGCACCGGGACCTTCCTCGTCCGCCTCATCGTCCCTGTCACCGGGCACCTCCCGCGGCCTTCCGCGCGCGCCGCGTGGCGGTCTCGACGTACCGGGCAAGGCCCGCGTCGCGCTCCTCGGCCGTCCGGCAGATGTGGGTCGACTGGAGCGGCCCGAAGCGGCGTCCTTCGCGCGTCCCGTGGGTCTCCCAGCAGTAGACGTGGCCGGCCGGAAGACCCCAGAAACAGACCATCTCCCCGTCAGAGAGCGGTACGAGATCCATCTCCCAGGTCATCAGCTCTGCACCGACCGGGCGGCCGCGGGCGTCCGCGCATCCGAAGTCGACGTGCTGGACGTCACGTGGCGTGCGGTTGGCCTCTCGACTACGCGGTCTGTCGATCCCGTGGTTGGCGTCCATCGCGTTCTCCCTTCTACCGTCCATCTTATACAACATACCGAACGCCGTCAACCGTTATTGCGGGCTCAAATGTTAAATCTTGTTCTCTGCGGTACAACCTCCACGATCAACCAGCGCTTCGCCTCACCGGACTCCCCGAAGTCCTGCGGAATCGGCGTCCCGACGACTCCGGACCCGGAGCGGGACGACGATAGCCTCGTCCGTCTGCTTGGATTTCTTTGCAGTGATCTTCTTGATCAGCCGAACCCACTCGTCGCTCGGATCTGCGAGTCGCTCGTTGTGATGTAGCATCGGAAATGTCCCGGTGATCTCGAACCTGATCTTCATGCGTGCCTCCGAACCTGACCCTACCTCGTAATGGGCCGCGTGTCAGACGGAGTCCCCCACCGCAGCGGCGCGGTTCATCCGCCCCTCGCGGGCGGCGTCCACCCTTCGGCCACCGGGGTGAGCTTGATGGGGACGAGCGGGACGCGCTTCTTCACCACGCCGCCGCAGGACTCGCACGTGCCCATGACCACGTCGTGCCAGGAGTCGAGCGCCGCGCAGACCCGTGCGAGATCAATACCGTCCCAGATGTTGACGGTATCGAGAGCATAGCCGCCGGGCGGGTCGTACCACCGATCGGAGACGCGCCACAGATGCACGCTGACGCACTTGGGGTTGCCGACTTCCGAAGGGGGGTAGATGCTGATGAGGTACTGACCTGGAGTCCATTGGCTCACGGCGCCTACACCCTCCTCATGGTTGAACTGGTTGACGGGCTTGCTCACGGCTTGTCTCCTACGACGGAGGCCGCGAGTGCCTCCATCAGCGAGCAGGTGTAGACGGCATCGGAGGAATCCGAGAGCGCCATGACGGCTGGCTTCAAGTCTCCTTCGATGCGGATTTCCAGGCACTCGACCGGGCCGACGATGGCGTGGGCTTCGAGCGCGAGCGCGTCCGCCTCGGTGATTTCGGTCCAGTAGCCACAGCCGACGTCCCCGGCCTCGTCGAGGGCCGGCACGAGCCCCGAGTCGTCGGCGTCTCGGGGCGGCCAGTCGTAGGCTCGGACGTTGTCCGGCGCAGCGAACCGCATCTCGGTGAGCTGACTCCCCATCGGAGTGTGCTCCGCGATGTCGCGGAATACCTGCACGACGCCTCCGATGAAGTCACTGAAGGCGGCGTCCTTACGGACGACGACCAGGATGGTGTCGTCGGAGTCCAGGTCGGTGGAGTCGACGAGCTGGGCATAGGCAGGCATGGTTGTTACTCCTTAGCAGAAGTAGAACGGCGCCCGCATCGTGCAGGCGACCGAGCCGAAGGTATCACTTCCTCCTCAGTACAGCGCCGATGTCTCCGACCAGAAAGTCCCAGCCGGAATCTCCGATCTGGTTCATCGGCATATCGAGGTAGACGTACGGCACGCAGAGCAGCACCAGCGCCTGCGTGAGCGCCTCCTGCACGCCCGCGTCCAGCTTGTCGTCCGCAACGAAGCCATAGAACACGATCGCGCAGGCTCCGTACTCGATGCCGCACTCCTCGATGATGCGCGTGGCTTGCTCGCTGTCGATCGGGTCGTCCCGCCCACAGTAGTCGAGCGCGGCCTTGCCCCCGTCCTTCTGATGCCGGGTCGCGAACACCAGCTCGATGCACCAAGGCTTCGAGTCCTCGGGCCATCCGTAGTGGCGTCCATCCTGCGTGTTCGGGTCGAGGTACGTCGCAGCCTCGACGCGTAGGTAGAGGGTGACCATCGTGCCGGGCTTCCCGTCCAGCTCGGCGTCGAACTCACCGAGGCGGACGAGCCACGAGTCCCCGGGCGACTTGTTCGGAATGGGCTCGCCCTCGGGAATGGGCATCGGGCTCGCACCCTTGCAGATCGCGCGGGCTGGGTAGCGGTGGTTTGCCGCCCGCAGGATCTTGCAGCACAACTGAGTCACCATTCCCATGTTTCCTCCTCTCAAGCCATAGCCCAACCCAGCTCGCTCGGCCCGGTCGGCACGGCCACCGCGAGCCCATGGGTGT
>ERZ1292632.1156-Hain-H43-01um-R2-1156-length-26924-cov-8_pt1 | contig 26924 bp, 37 predicted proteins | sample MGYA00564407_ERZ1292632 | MGnify/ENA primary metagenome ERZ1292632 (study PRJEB36523, sample SAMEA6512637) | groundwater metagenome | collected 2019-01-08 | study: AquaDiva: Metagenomics assemblies of 32 groundwater samples | reverse complement strand
GTGGTGATCCCCGAGGTAGTCCCGGCGTTCGCTACGAACGGGTAGGTGATGGTCGGCCACGGTTCGTGGTTGTCCCATTCCAAGGGGCGCCCGCCGAGTGCGGCGGAGTCGGAGGCGTTATCGTAGAAGCTCGTGGTGCCCGCGGTGTTGCGGTTGATAGAGCCTACGTACCGCCAGGACGTGACGATCCCCCCGTAGCGGTACACGTCGTAGATCACGGACTGGGCGTCGGTGGTGGCACTGGCGGGGATGGTGATAATGGCGCGCTGGCGGTGGGGGGTTATCCCGTAGCGCGTGATGGGGCTGGGGTTACTCTGGTGGCCGGTCTGGTCGTTGCGGGCCACGAAGCAGTAGTAGTACGGGGCGTTGTTCAAGCCGGTGTCGAGTTGCCCACCGCCCACGACGAGCAGGGAGGAGACTTCCACGTCGATGGTGTTGGTAGTTTCGAGACTGATGCGGACTCCGATGCAGTTCGCTAGGGTGCGGGCAATATCGTTACCGATACGGGTCAACGCACGGATCGGGAAGGCCACGGTGGACCACTGGGAGATGGGAGTGGTCGTGGTGGACGTGATGGCCGGGGCGTCGGTGGTCGGGATGTCAGTCGTGATGACGGTGCTGATCGGGTTTACGTAATCGCCCTCGTCCAGGCCGGGCAAGGGCGGGCGTCCGGGAGTGGTGACGACCGTGGTGACCGTAGATCCCGCAGTGGGGGCAACGCCCGTGCCGGCGAGTAGGGCTGGGTTGAGCAATGCGGAACTGGACGGGGTGAAGGGCCGACCTACCATGAGCGTGTTGCGGTCGAACTCGTAGTAGTACGCATCGGTGATGTAATCGGGCGTGTTGGTGGGGGAGTTTTTTACGTCGAAGATGATCTGGCCGCGGATGAGTTCTTCCAGGCTGGATAGCTTAAGGCCGAACACGATGTAGTCGTCCGGTTGCGGGGTGACGGCCTCGGGGGACAGAACGCCGGTGAACGGGTTGTCGGTGGGGGCTAGTGGGACGGAGAGGGAGCCCGTCCCTGCGCCAGTGAGGGTGCAGGTAATGGACAGGCACTCGAACAGGGAGCCAGCCACCGTGGGGGACAAGGGGCCGCAGATTATGGTGGGGACGCCCGAGATGGCCGTGCCGGCGGGGTAGGACGCGACGGTGGTAGTTTCGATTGCGAGTGAGCCGTCCGGGCCGGTGGCGGCGGACAGAACGAGTACGACCTCGCCGATGCCGGGTAGGGCGGGAGAGGGGGACGGGGAGGCGCTGGGGGAGGGGGAGTCCGAGGCTGAGGGGGATAGGGATGCGCTCGGGGAGGCGGATGCGGAACCGGGGTTGACTAGGCGGATCAGGGCGCCACGACGCAGGCCCGCGAGTTGTGCGCGGTCGAACTGAGAGCGTGGGATGTTGCCGTCAAACGTAGGGCTGTTGGAGTCCACCGAGAGTTTGGTCGGGGTGATGATGCACCGGCCCGTAGTGCCCGAGAAGTAGTAGATCGACTGGATGGTCAGGCCGGTGATGGGTATGGGTGGGATCACGTCCTGTACTACCGTGGTGGTGCCGCCACCGAAGTCCAAGAACATCCCGACTTGGTAGGATACGTCGGTGGAGACTTCGACGGAGACGCGCACGTCCGGGGTAGCGGCGGGGTCTACCGTGATGGTGATGGCGGTGTCGTCGGTGCGTTGACCGTTGGCGATGGCGCCCGCTGTGCCGGCTTGGGTCCAGAAGCCGCCGTCCAACAGGAAGTGGCGGAAGGATAGGGCCACGGGGGAGGCATCTGGCGAGTAGATGGGTTCGGCCTGGCCCACGTTGTACGCGATGGGCGGGGTGCCGGGCGTGGTGGGCGCGATGATCTTGCGGTAGTCGGCCGGGCCGGCCACGTACATCCAGGACTGCGGGGACTGGTTGGGGCGGAAGGGGATGAACGAGACGCCCTCGCCGGACAGGCCGGATGAGGCGAGTGTGGTAACAAGACCTTCCGTGTCCAGGTAGATCTGGTTGGCGGTGTTACGGGCGAGAAAGCGCGGGTTGTCGGCCGAGTTGATCGCCGTGTAGGCCCGGATGTCCGTGATGCGCGTGCCGGTGGTCGTGAACTGAGGCACGTACCCGGGACGGCATCGGATGCGGTTACCGGCGATCCCACGGATGTTGATCGCCATGGGGGACTGGCCCGGTTTGAGTAGGTCGATGGGATCGACGAGGTTCAGCCCCAAGTAGTTGAACCGGAACTCGCGGGCGGGGCGGATCATGGCCATGGGAGGATTATACCCCTGCGGACGAATCAGGGCCGAGAGCTAACGGGTTAGCTTGCGGTCTGGCGGACACGAAGGATTGCAGTTCTACCTTGATGTAGTCCTGGAGTTCGACGAGGCGCCGGTTGTACTTGGCGGCGCGCTTGTAGAAGGACTCAAACAAAGGCATGGTGGACAGGAATTCTTGACCGCCCATCTTGAACGCGGCCAAGTGCTGCGCGTACCCGATCACCACGTCCAAGTCTTGTCGGCCGAGTTCTATGTACGTGGTCAAGCCGGCGGGGATCGGGGCGTCGCGCATCACGTCGCAGATGACCGTGTAAGCGTCGTCGGGGATGGGGGACAGGGCTAGGATGTTTTGGCCGAGGGTGAGCGGGGTTTCGGGGGTGCCCAACACGCACTCCCAGGTCGGGTTGTAGTTGTCCTCGTCTTGCACGGAGGATGGCAAGCGTAGGTCGCCGTCGATGGTGGTTTGCACGAGCACGGGGCGCAGTGCGGCGGTACGGATGCCCAAGTCGTACTGGAACTGGCAGTACTTACCGCGTACCTCGTCGTAGGCTAGGCCCTTGCGTAGTAGCAGGTCGGACAGGGCGCCCCACTTGGGCGTGTGGGCGTGGTCGTCCGGTATGTTGATGAGGTCGGATGAGGAGGTGGAGTCCAACGCGGCAGGGGTTTGGACGCAGATGATTTCGAGTGTGCCCGGGACGGCAGGTATGGGGATGAGTTGGATGGTCAACGGGGGCGAGGAGATTATGGAGTACATCTCGGGATCCGCGTTGCCCACGTTCCAGGCAGGCGAGTAGGCGGTGGCCTCGTACTCGTTCTGACGGTGCAGGTGGCGGTGGCAGGAGTGGGCACCAGGCGCAAGTGGGGAGGGCGAGGGGGATGCCGAGGCACTGACAGACGCGCTAGGGGAGATGGATGCTGAGGGGGAGGCACTGGCACTGGGAGACATGGAGCCGGATGCACTGGGCGAGCGGGAGGCGCTTGGACTGAGGGAGGCACTGGCCGATGGCGAACGGGATGCCGAGGGGGATAGGGAGGCACTGGCACTAGCCGACGGGGAGCGCGAGGGGCTGACACTAGCCGAGGGGGAGCGAGAGGCTGAGGCACTGGCCGAGGGGGAGCGGCTTGCACTGACCGAGGCACTGGGAGAGAGGGACGCGCTCGGACTAAGGGAGGCCGAAGCGGATGCACTGGGGGAACGACTGGCACTGATGGACGGGGATGCCGATGCGCTTGCGCTGGGTGAGCGGGAGGCGCTGGGACTACGGGAGGCGCTTGGGCTGATAGACGCCGAGACGCTACGGCTGGCGCTGGCGCTGGGTGAGATACTGGCACTTGGGGAGCGGGAGGCGGATGCGGATGCTGATGGAGATATGGACGCACTGGGGGATATGGATGCGCTGGGAGATATGGAACCGGATGCGCTCGGGCTGAGGGAGGCCGAGGGGGATATAGAAACTGACGCACTCGGGCTGAGTGAGGCGGACGGGGATACAGAAGCGCTGAGACTTGCGCTGGGGGAGATCGAGACTGATGCGGACGGGGATAGGGAGGCACTCGGAGATACCGATGCGCTGGGTGATACGGATGCACTGGGACTGACGCTTGCACTTGGGCTGAGTGAGGGGCTGGCACTGGCGCTGGGGCTGATACTGGCTGACGGGGACAAGGAAGCACTGGGGGAGCGAGACGCCGAGGGTGAACGGCTGGCACTCGGGCTACGACTCGCGCTAGGGGATAAGCTGGGGCTGGTGGAAGCACTGGGGGACAAGGACCGGGACACGGACACACTGACGCTGGGGCTACCCGACGCGGACGGGGAGAGACTGAGACTGGACGAGCCGGTAATAGTCAACGGGTGCGGGTAGGTGTAAGGCGTATAGTACGTGCTCCACACGTTGGTAGCCAGGCACTTGTATAATGTCTGTGTGTCAGTCGCCCAGTACGCGACTCCCACTGTACAGGTAGCCGGGCGCGCGGCAAGCAACCCGACACCAACCCCAGTGGTGCCGTCAAACGATGCGTTCTCATTGTAAAACTCGGAGTTCTCGGCAATGGCAGTGCAGCAGTCGGAGTATTCGGTCGCGGCGATTGCGGCGCCCGTACCGTTTTTGAGGTTGCGCCAGTAGTACGAGTCCGAGACGTGCTGCGGCTGTACGTTCGTCGTCGGGGAGATGGCGTCGTCGTACTCCTCGCGGGCGCGGGCAGTCACGGCAGCGGTGGTCGTGATCATGTTGCTGTGGATCAGCGCGCGGCCGCCGCGATGATCGAAGATGTTGACGCTGGCGTTGTCCACGGAAACGACGGTGTTATTGTAAATTTCGGCCGCCATCGTCGCGTACACGCCGGACGGCTGGTTGCCGTGGATGTCAAATACAAAGTAGTAGGCGGTGCCGGTGTAGGTGAGGGTGTTGTACCGTGCGACGTAGCGACCGCCTTGGCCGCCGATTATCGTCGGGCCATCGTCCTCCGCGAACGTGTTGTCCTCAAAGTACAGGTAGTCGGCGGAACCGTAGGCTGCGGCGGCGGTGTTGTCCCAGGTCGTGACGTTCAAGCCAAGGGCTTCCACATGGTGGGCGTTATTGGAAAACGCATTGTGATCCACGACGCCGTAGACTGCACCGTAAGCTAGTAGACCACGGGCGGTCCCGCCGGCAAACTTCGCGTTGGCTATCGAGTTGTGGTCCACCCTGACCTGCGTGATGGGAGTGGGAGTGGTGGTGTTCCTGAGCAACACTCCGCCGCAGAGGTTGTTGCAGTTGATCCCAAAGCCAGACAGGCGGAAGGGCGGGTCGGTCAGCGGAGTGGACGGACGATAGACGATAAGGAAGTTGCCCTCGGCGAAGGTGTTCCACGGCGCGGTAGCGGCGTAGGACGATGTGATGAGGGTATTGGCGGAACCGGCGCCGATCAGGTAGATGCTTTTGGTAATGAGTATCTGTGCCGCCCATGTAGCCGATCCGGCCGGGACGATTACGGTGTCGCCGGCTGAGGCCGCGTTGATGGTGGCTTGGACATCGGATTGGGACGCAGTGGGGGAGGTGAGAGTAGCGGGCATCCCACCCTGCAAGATGATGTTGGCGGAGGTCCAGGCGACCCGGATGATGTCCACAACGGTGTCGGGTAGGGCGATGCGGCCGTTGGAGGTCGGGGTGACGGCTTGGGTGATGCGGGTGAGCACGGCCCCGGAGTCCACCAGGAAGCGGTTGCGACGGTCCTGGAGTGCGGTTACGAGATCGTTGAGTACGTACATGGTCGAACCGGACCACGCAGCCGGGGTGGGTGGTTCGAGCAAGTGGCGCTGCATCAGGGAGATCAAGTCCTGGGTGGTGACGGTAAAGCCAAGTAGGGTGGTGAGTTCGGTGTTCAGATCATAGAACGCGGTGTCCAGTACGGTGTCGAACTCAGCTCGGTCGCGCCAGTATCCGGTGAGCGACTGCCACGTGCGCAAGGCTTCCGTGATGTACTGGATGAGTTCGGAGACGGAGTAGAAGGACGTGCCCTGTAAGCGGGCTAACAGGTCGTCTGCGGCATCCTGGAGTGTGGCGTGCTGGTAGGGCATGTCACCACGGGATTCCAGGGTAGGCCACGCCCGCCAGACCATTGTAGTAGGCGTTGGTGCGGTCGGACGGGAGTTGGCGAATGGAGAAGAAGTTGTTGACGGTTTCGCGGTCCTGGCGGCGGTAGTCCTTGAGCAGACGCTTGTGCTCGGCCAACGAGGAGCCCATGAGGAACTTCCAGTCGGGACCACCCTTGGCGAGATCGGCCTTGTGCGCTTCCGCCCACTGGTAGGCGTACACTTTCGCAAGCTCGATAATACAGTCCTCGCCGATCTGTGGGGGTAGGCTGTCGGAGGCGGCGCTGAGGTCCGTGAGCTTGCGTATCCCGTACAACTGGAACGTCATCACGGAGATTGGGATACCCCATATCTCGTACAGTGGGTAGCGGTACGTGGGGGAGTTCGCGTTGGTGTCGGTCTGGTATAGAGCTACATGCGAGGGGAAGTTGGACCACGTACGCATCGGGTCGCGGCGGTCCAGTTCCGTGCGCGGGGTGTTGTGCTTGAGGATGCGGAAGTACTCCTGGTTGCGAATGGAAAAGAACGCCAGATGATCCTGATACGGCGCGGGGTAGTAGACTTGCAGGATCTGGTATGTAGTGCCGGCAGCAGTGGCCTCACCGTAGGAGCGGTCCAAACTCAAGGTGAGGGTGGCGCTGTTCCAGCCCGTGATGTTGTAGATGGTGCGCCCGGCGGCGGTGCGGAACTGGCGCTGGATGACGTTCGAGAGTGTGCCGATGGCGTCAATGGCGGTTTGGGCGGCGGCGTTCACTACGACAGCGGATGAGCCTCGGGTGACGGTGACGGTGCCGGCGGTGACTAGGGCGGGGGTGATCCAGTTGGACTCGTAGAGTTGGAAGGACCACAAGTTCTGGCGGCGAACGTCACGCCAGGCGCGGTTGATGCAGGACTTGGCGAGCGGGACGGGGAAGTTCGGGACCATGCCCTTCAACTCGTTCCACATCGTTTGGTAACTCATGTGGCCTCATGGTGGGCATGGTAGTGGCTAGTATGCCGACTTGGATGAACCGGACTTGCGCGGCGATTTGGCTCGTGGACGCGACTTGGACTTGGGCGCCATCCCCCTCTTGTTGGCGGTCGCGTGGAATACGGACTCAGCTTTCTCTTCGTCCTTGTACGTGTCCTTCATGGACTTCATGACCTTATAGCCCGAACCCTTGAAGTAGTGCTTCAACGGCATTGCACTACACCAGCACCATGAACACGCGCAGGATCTCGCCGGAGAGGTCGGTAGTGGCGACCACTTCCACGTCGGTGGCCCTGGTGTACCAGATCACATGAACCAGCGCGACGGCGCCCTTCAATGCACTGGGGGCGGCGTCCACGGCGCGGTACTGTACGCGCCCGTAGTACGTACTGGAGTAGGACAGCCCACCGCACTCCACGTAGTCGAACCCGCCCTGACCGAACTGCGAGGCATTCAGGGCTTGACCGCCTGCGGCGTAGGAGGCGGGGCCGACCAACTCGACGACGTTGGTGCGCTTCCCGCGCGGGCCTTCGCTGGAGTAACCCGGTAGTGCGGTAGTTGACGGCATGACGGTGACTCCTTGTTAGAGCTTGGCGTACGCTTCCGGGTAACGGCTACGGGTGAAAGCGATGCCGAACGTGTCCTCGACGCGCTTGCGGGAGGTGGGGTCGGCCAGCATCTTGAGTACGGCCATCTGGCGCCCGCGCTCCTCCGCATCGAACATCTCGGAGTAGAACATGCCGCGAGCGAAATCGCGGCCCACGTAGGTGCGCGGGTTGATGCCGGACTTGCCACGGTACGGTTTACGAGTGACAGACATACCCCGCCGCCTAGAACTTCTTCAACCGCATCGGGATTCGCACCGCCGTGATCCCGCCGTTGGTCGGGGTGGCTTCCGCCACGCCGATGTAGTTCTGGACGATTTGGTCACCCAGTGCGTAGGTGAAGGTCGGGTTGGCCGCTGATGCATACACGTCCAGAGTGCCCACATCGGCCCCGGCGCCCTGTGCGGCTGCGTACGCCCCGACTCCGACCGCGCCCGTGCCGGTGAGAGTGCCCCGGAAGCGCGCGACCACCTTGCCGGCGGCCTGCGTCCACCAGTAGTACGCATCGGTGACGGTCGCGGTGATCGTGACGCCGGCCCAGTCCCGGACGGTAATGTTGGCATCCTCGTCGGGGGTGACCTGGTAGGCGTCGTCGGCGGCGGCCAAGTCGTGGAAGACCAGGCGACCACGGGTGGCTGTGGCGGTAGCGCCTGAGTCGTGCAGGTAGTACACGAACAGACCGTCGTACAGTGTACCGATGGTGGTGTCCGAGAGCGCCAGCGCGTCCGCCACGCTGAGGATGGCCCGGTCACCGGGGCGCACGGGCGAGCCGCCCGAGGCGTTGAAGCCGGACGGCAGGGCTTGGATGAGCCCCCCGAGATTGGCGTCCCCGGTCCCGGCGTTCAGGTCTCGAACCGAGTACAACTGGTGGATCGCCTTGGCGAAGTGTCCTGAAGGCATGGTGTAACTCCTTTGTACAGTTGTACTTAGATCAAAACCCAGCCCCATACATGTGCATTGAGTTGCGCGGCACCGTGCAGTAGATGTTGATGCCCGCCTTCAAGAACATCACGATCAGGTCCGGCTCGGTCTGTGAGCGGATCGGCGGCGTGAAGTTGAAGTTGTACTCCTCGGCCGCTGCGGGCCGGATCTTCCAGTCCTCGGCGCGGATGTGGAAGAGGATCTCGCCCGGGGTGATCGAGGTAGCCGATGGCAAATTGGAGACGGCGACCTGGGCGGCGGTCAGGGTAGCCGATGTGAAGGCCGCGGGCGTAACCGCAGTGGTCTGGGAGAGACCGCTGGGTAGGATTCCGCCGTACTTGGTGGACGGGCACAACTTGTCCACGTGGATGTACGACTCCATGAACTTGATCCCGGTGAGGCCGATAGAGAGGTCTTTTTCTTGGGTGAACTGCTGCTTGGCCTCCTGACGTTCCAGCAGGTAGGAGTACAGCGCCTTGTTGCAGATTGAAATGGTCGGCGGTTGCACGCACTCCAGGTAGCCTTCGATGACCGGCTTGTACGAGATTTGCCCGGTCGCGCCCGCTTGGTCGCCCAGCCACTTCGGGATGGAGTTCAACACGTTGCCGACGGCGCCGTTGCGGGTTTGACCGCCGTAGGAGGTGAAGTAGTTCCCGTCCCACGAATTGTTGATGCCGTCGTTCATGGCCTCGGCCGCACCGTTGATGTAGATGAGGCGGTTGTCCGTGATGCCGGTGCCCGACGCTTGCCCATGCCGCCAGAAGTCGATTCCGAGGTCGGTGTTCAGGGCCTGGACCGCAATCGTCATATACAGGTCGGTCAACTTGACCTTCGCGGCCGGCCCGTTGTTGATGACGTTGGTCTGCCACAAGTTCAAGGGGATGGTTTCCACGTACAGACGTGGCAAGAACCCCGTGGCCGCGAGAACCGGGACCTGCACAGGGGTGATGCTGGAGCCCGGGGCGATGGCACCGCCCTGCACGCGGTTGTAGATGAAGGGTTCCTGCATGAGGGTGCCGCCGAGGAATTCCTCTAGGGCACCCGAGGCGCGGAGTTTGCGCTGGGTGGTTTCCTCGACGAAAAACATGTCCACGACGACGTCATCTCTAATGTCTGCAATAGTTCCAGCCGAAATCTGGTCGAAAGCTGGGTCGGGCACGGCAGTGTCCTCCTAGTGTTTTGGACCTCTAGCATTCAGTACGCTGATGTGCTTGCGGATTACCGCGCGCTTTTCCAGCGCACCCGGTTCGACCCGCCGTCCACGCCCTTGGCGCGTACCATCGATATTCTCTTGCAGTTCCATCAGAAGGACAGCCTGCGCCCGCTTGAGGATGAACCAAGGCAGGCAGTTGTGCATGATCCAAGCCGCCCGTGCGGCAGTGCAACTCCAGACTGACACAACCTTCCACTTCGGGTTGTTATGGTCTCGGTAGGTGACGTTACCGCCGAAGGTTTCCAGTGCCCACGCCGACAGGGCGTAGTTGGTATTCACAAGAGTGATCTTGACGATGTACCTCAGCTTACTTGGGCTACATGTGTTGATGTTGAGGCAACCCTCACCGTCTAGAAATGCCGCCATCCGACACCAGTCGTACACAGTCGGCTTGAGCCCGTCGAACTCCTCCGACTTCCATTGCCGACGTTCGGCGTAATGATATTTCCGCATGGCTAGGTTCTACTGCACAAACTTGCTGACTGCCTTCTGCAACCGCCGCGAGTGCCGGTCGGGGTCGTCCCACGGCTGCAAGGGTCGCCCGCCACCAGGCCCCTCTCCAGAAGTGGTCCCCACCGGCTTCTGGGAGCTGGTGGCGGAGCGATTCGTGAACGGGTTGCGCGAGGACGCGGGCGTGCGTGTGAACGGGTTTGCGGCCTCGGACATCTTGGCCTTGAAGCGTTCGTCCACGGCCGCGTTGATGCGCTTCTCTTCGGCCTCGTGGCGGGTGGACTCACGCTTGTCCGGGACCTTGTACTTCTCCTCCCAGAACTGCTTGATCGAGCCCGAGTACCGGCGCTTGTCGCGGGCTTCCTTCCACTCCGAGTCGAGTTGGGTCATGCCGCCCGAGATGCGGGAGCCGAATAACTCGCGGTGCTCCTCGGCGATGTCATGGAGTTGGGCCTGGGAGGCACTGGTGGCGGTGCCCCACTGTTGGCCGAGGGAGGTGACGTGGCGGTTGAAATCGTCTTCGGTGAGATACTTGCCGGGAGTGCCGGTAGATGTGGAGGCGGCAACGGCAGCCGGGGCGCCCGCACCTGCGTCTTGGGTGGCGGCCACTTGCTCCAACCCGTAGGCTTGCATCCGCTTCAACTTCGCTTCGGCTGCGGCGGCCCTACCGTCCGCGTCGGCCACGTCCTGCATGGACTTCTTCAGGGCGGGCTCGACCTTGCCGCTGTACCACTGGGCGTCCTCGTCCAGTAGGCCCTGCAAGCGCTGGGATTCGGCTGCGGCGGCGTCGGCGGCGGCGGCCTCGGACTCGATGGCGGTGCGGAACTTGGCGTCGTTCAGCAAGCCCTTGAGGAGATCCGAGTCGAGGTCGGCTTCGGTATAGCCTCGGGCGAGTAGGATGGCTCGTGTGTCGCGCTTGGTCGCCATGGTGGGGTCTCCTTATACGGGGGGCGCCGCAGGTTCGGTCGGGGGGAGGGTCTGCACTATTGCCTGGACCATCTCCTGGATCTTCATGTTGATGTCTTGGACGAACGGGACGGCGGCAGGTGCTTCCTGGGCGAGTGCGCGGAGTTGGTCGGTGATGGACTTAACCTTCATGATGAGGGATGTGACGCCCGGTGGCATCTGGGGGGGTGCGGGTGAGATAGGCGCCGGACCACCACCCATACCCGGTGTGGGCGGGGGGAGGTTGCCGCTGGGCGGCGGGCCGGGCATCATGGAGGCCATGCTAGTGTCTACCTGATGTACCGGGCTACTTCGACTTCAGCGAGAACTTCTTGGGCGCCTTCATGTCCGACTTGATCTTGGTGCCCTTGCCCTTGCCGCCGATCTTGGGGAGGACCGGGAGAGTGCTGGTCTTTTTCACGAGTAGACTCCACAAAAAGCAAAAGGCCGCAAGTACCGCCGGGGGTGAGTCGGCGATGCTTGCGGCCAGTGGGAGGGGCGATGGAAGCCCGCTACTGAATCCGCCTAACCGTTCTAGTCGGGGGAAGGGTAAGCGGAGGTTGGGGCGGGTGTCAAGATATTTTTTGAGAGTCCCGTACTTCAGCGGTTGTGATGCCGCCCTGGCCGTAGTGGATGGTCAAGGTACCGGTCAGGTGCTCAACGTGGAGTTGTTGGATGAGGGTGAGCAGTTGTGCGAGGGCGTCGTGGAAGTCCGGCCGCATGGAGACGATGCGGAACGAACGGACGCGCGTGACCGTGCGGGTGGAGGTGATCGGGGTGTGGGTGAGGATGGAGGCGGACATACGGAAGGGTGGTCAGGGCTTGGGTGCGGGTAGGGGTAGGGGTGGGCCGTTCCCATTATCGGCCTTCCGTTGCTGGAACAGCCGCCCCGTGATGATCGTGATGAGGGAGCCGAGCAAGGTGGATACCAACGCCCAGCCCTGCGCAATACTGTCCCTGTCAGCGTTATGGTGGATGAGGTGGAGCACGAACAGGCCGGCGAGCACGAGAAGTAAGGCAAGTAGGAGCTTGTCAAATTGGAGGCGCGCGAATTCAATCACGGGGTAGGTCGTACGGACTTGCCGTTGCGCGCGTTCAGGTACCGGAATAGGGAGAACAAGAACTGGCCCGCGAACCCGCTACCGATGATCCAGTTGGCGCTGGTGTTGGCCTCGGCTACGGCCTTGATGGCGGTCAGGGTTTTCTCGACTTCGTTCAAGCGGTTGATGACGGCCCACTGCTGTGTCTGGATGAAGTCCACCTTGTCGGTCAGGTGCTCTTTTTCTTGTTGAATTAGTGCTAGGCGGGTTTCAACGGATTGCTCACCGCCACGGGTGGCGCTGGGGTTGGACGTGGGCTGGAGCCGAGCGTAGGCCCTAGAGGATTGGATGGCGTACCCCAGCACGAGTACGAGGATCACGCCGCGTATGATTACGTCAACGAGTGTCGGGCGCATGGAAGTCTATATGCTCGCTGAATCGGCGTTGGAGGTCGCGTAACTCACGGCGCAAGGAATAGTGCGTGGATAGCAAGATGACGTGGCTGATGATGCCGGCAACTACTAGGCAGGATAGGATGACGGTGGAGGGGGACATGGGGTTAGGTGAGCTTCATGAACACGTGGTTGCCGATACGGGCGGTCACGAGGGCCTCGTTCAACTTGGCGGGGTCGGCTGGGTCGGCGGCCCACTTGGGGAGGACGGGGAGGGCGGTGGGGGCCAGGTAGTGGTCGGCGCCGTTGGTGTTGTCCGCCATGGTGTCGGAGTACACGGCGGCGGCGATAGACAGGCAGTCGTGCCACGCCGCGTTGTCGGGGTTGGGCCAGACGGTCAAGTTGGGGTCGTTCTTGGCTGTCATGGCGGAGAATTGTAATGGGCGGGTGCAGACGGCTGCGGCCGACTTGCCCCACCAGCCGGGGTGGGTGTAGCGGTTGCGGATCACGGATGCGACCGCGCGTTTCGCGAGGTAGGACTCGCCACGGGCTTCACGGAAGATGGTGAGGGCGAAGATGGCTAGGTCGTAGGATTGGTCGGGTGTCACGGGCCGCTCTCCGAAACCGCGCTACGTGCGCCGCCGTCCTTTTGAACCAGGGTCGGACCTTGCTGGCCGCTCGGGGGGCGACCCTCTTGCGGTGGGGTCTGGGTGGGGTTGGCGGCACCCTCCATTGCGGGGGTGGGGAGGACCCCCAATGTGGCTAGAGTTTCCGCGAGTTGTTTGGCGCGGAGCATGTGCATGAGCACGGCTTCTTGTTCATTCCAGTACCGCTCCCACACGTTGTTCCCGCGAGGCTCGGGGCCAAAGTCGATGTCGCAGGCCTCAGCAATCGTCTTGCTATCAATCTGGACGCCAGCTTTACGCAACTGGATCAACAGCAACTTGCGGGACATCTGGGTGAGTTCGTGAACGGAGTGGGGCAGGATGGTGAGTTTGAGGTTCCCGGCGAACCACCGCGCCCGCTGCACCTTGCCGGATGGGGAGTCGGCAAGTGGGTTCTCGTTGGGGAGGTGGGACGGGACCAGGGAGTTCGGGTTGTAGTCGAACGTCTCCTTGGTTACACCGTCGGGGCCGACGTACTCCATCAGACGGCGCACGTCGTAGTACTGCAACAGGTGGTACTTGCACTGGTTGCCAACTCCGGTTAGGGAGCGTTCTACGTTGCGGGAGATATCGCGGACAATAGGGCCTTCCGCCTCCATCATCTTCTCTACGTCGTCGGTGATGCCACCACCCGCACGAGCTTTGGCCAAGTTCTGCACCTCCTTGAGCGCGTGCATGTGGTCCATGGTTTGCTCCAAGCCCTGGATGAACAAGAGCACGGACGGGTCCACCTTGAGCACGGATTCGGGTACGACCGGGACAAGCGGCTTTTCCGAGAGTGAGCCTTGGAAACCGATACGGGCGCGCGGTTGCATAGGGTCGAACGACTCGGCCTCGGCTTTGGTGACCGAGTCGATGTCGTACGCCAAGGACATGTCCATGTTGGCGCGGTGCTTGTCCAGCACACCGCGGGAGAGTTCGTCGATGGCCTGCTGTATGGCGTACCCGTCACGGACCAAGTTGAAGCCGATCGGCTCCCACGGCCAGTCGTCCAGGGAGAACGGGGTGGCCGGGAACTCGCCGTGCCAGTCGAATGCGGGGCCGTCGTACAGGACTACTTCCTGGGAGGAGATCATGAGGCGGCGGTACGGGTAGAGTCTAGCGTCGTTCTCGTCGGCTTTGCGGAAGGTGAGGGGGGTGCCGGATGGATCGAACGTGGCCGGGATGTCCGAGCCCAAGTTGGGCACCTCGTAGTACCAGGACGTGCCTATATCCCCCATGGGGATCATGTTGTCGGTGGTGTTGAGCGCGAGGTCGATCACGTAGGTGTAGCGGATCGGGACGTACAGGTCCGAGAGTATGGAGTGCGCGGTGGTGCCACGGCGCCAACTATTGTACAGCCGGGTCAGGAGGTTGCCCTTGGCGGCAGTGCGGATCTCGGAGGCGTACCAGAAGCGGCTGGAGGTGGGGTGCAGCCGGTCCTGGAACTTGGGGAACATCCCGTGCGCCATGGCGATGGGGAGTTCGTCCAAGATGGTTACGGCGTAGGCTTCCTGCCAATCGTTGTTGGAGGGGAGTTGAGTGGGGAGGATGCTGGGCGCGCCGTAGGTCAGGAATTCGAGGTTGCCACGGCCGGTACCGTACATGGCGCGGCGGTACACGGGGCGCACCCAGCCGGTGCCGGTGGCGGCGGCCCACTGGAGTGCGCGCTTGATGCCGGCGTCCAGGAAGCGTTCCAGGTAGATGGCGCGGATGGACTTGGTGACCATCGTGGCGGACTCGGAGAAGGCGGCGTTCTCGGACGAGTACCCCCAGATGGGACGGATGTTGGCGCAGGCGCCCACGACTTCACGGGTGTTGCGCTTGAGGCGACTAGTGACGAGCTGTGAGCGGTACTTGGGGGCGTCCTCGGGTTCCTGGGTGCCCGAGAAGATGTCCAGTGCTTTACGGTGGTCGGTGTAGCCGCGCTGGTGCTTGTGCCAGATGAGCCCCTCTTCGCAGTGCTCGTTCAGCCAAAGCAGTTTGCGCTTGTCGTCGGCGGCTTGAGGCGGGCATTGCCACTCGCGGCGATCATCACTGGGCATGTAGGGCCTCGGGCGCGGTCATGGCACACCGGATGCATACGTCCGTCCCCTGCACCTTACGGTACGAACGGCACCGCACACAAGCGGTATCTTTGGAGTCCGGTACCCGGGAGGTTATGTCGGTCAGGTGCTGCGTGCCTCGGTTGCCGTCGTACTCCAGCGCGGTGAAGTACGAGTCCGGTGGGCGGAACCGGGCGCGCATGACGGCGTCGTGCTTGAGTTCGGACTGGGCCAGGTACTCCCGGATGAAGTCGCGCTCGTACTCGGTGGTAGAGGCGGAGTTCATGCGGGCGTACAGGCGGGCGCGAACTTGCCGGCGGAGTTCGGAGTACATGAACTCCTCGTTGGCGCGGTCGGACTGGGTTTCGCGCAAGGTTTGGGCTTGCAGGCGGCGCTGGAGTGCATGGGCTTCGGGTAAGGTGGAGGCGGAGTGGAGAGAGTAGCCACGACAGAACATGGCGGGGCGCAGGCGGTGCGCGTCCTCGGTGGTGGGGGGGAGGGAGATGGCGCCCGAGGAGTGGACGAAGTACATGATCGGGGATATTTGGCCGGGGGCGATGTGGGTGACGGGCATACGGAAACTCCAAGTGCGACTTAGTGTACGTAACGGTCCAGACCTACACGGCCACGCAGTACATCGTCCAGGGTTATGGGTTTGGGCTGAGTGATCGAGAAGCTAGGGCCTAGTACGGGCGCCAGGTTGATCGGCGGCGGGGGGTCCGACTCTCTACCTCGGAACTGCTTCTTGCTGCGGTCGGCCAACGTGTCCAGGTCGTGCAGGATGAAGGTGCTGATGGCCGCCCCGAAGATGTCGTCGTCTTCGGTGTCGCTCGAATGCTCCATGCGGACGCGGTTGGTCGCGGTGTGGTGGATCTCGAACCGACGCATGGATTCGATGGTCCAGGGCGAGTTGATGACGAACCAGCCGTTGTTCACGACGTGGACGAAGTTGCCGATCAGGATGGGCCGGGACCAGCCGGTGGTGAACCAGCCCTGCTTGTTGGTGGCCTGCTTGATCTTGACAGTGTCGTAACGGCCGAAGCGGAAGAAGCGGCCGGCGGGGTAGCCCAAACGCTTCATCTCCTTCTGGCATACGTCGCCGACCGAGGCGATCTGTTCTATCCCAACCATGGGGTAGCCCTGGATGTCGCGCGTGCGGTCGCGGAAGTACAGGGCGATGGGCATGGCGAAGGCGAAGATCTCGACGTGGCCCACACGGTTCGAGCGGAACTCGGCCACTTGTACGTCCGGGATGGCGCCCACACCTTTGCGGCACACGGAGATCACGGAGTAGTCCGAGCCGACGCCGGTGCTACTGTCCACGCCGATGCCGTATTCGACATGGGTGAGGTGGGGGGGTTTGGGCGGGTGCTTGAAGATGATGAGTTTGCCGTCGATGATGTCCAACTCGCGGCGGGTGCCGGTTGCGCCCTCGTACAAGTCCTTGCGTAACGGGACCAGCTCCCAGTTGTACACGTCGCCACGATTGGACTTGTGGACGATAGGCACGCGGGGTAGATCGTAGTCGATGTCGTCCGGGTCCGGATCGAAGCGGTCCTCTACCGATTGCCCCACGATGGCGTACGTGTCGTAGTTGCGCTCGCGTTCGTTGTGGCAGACTTCGATTGTACCGGGGCCGAACACGCTGTCGTACGAGGCTACCATGCACTCTACGTCATCGACCGGCAACTCTTGCAGCAGGGTGGACATGGTGCCGGTATTGAAGGCGTGCGTCCATCGGCGGTGATAGAACCACTGCTGCTCCATCGGCATGGCCCAGTCGGAGCCGAAGTAGACCGAAAGCAGGGGGTGGTTCTGGATGAACAGTTCGGCCTTGCGGATCTGCTCGGCCACCTTGCCGGCGGGGGACCAGTTGTACGGGACGGGAAATGTGCGGGCGTCGGTCGGGGTGGGGTACAACTCGCGGGCGCACGGCCACGAGAAGAACAGGGCCTTGTGGCGGTTGGTCGGGTTGTCGCGGGCTTCCTTGTAGTTGGACGGGAACCAGCCCACGTCGCCCGAGAACGAGGACTCGACCACGCCGAACACTTTCGGGCTGGGATGGACCGCCTTGAAGATGGCGGCCTCGATCTGCTCCACGGGGTTCGGGATGTGGCTGGCCTCACTGATGTGGTAGATCGTGAGCGTGGTCCCGCGAGCGATACCGGCGCGCTGCTGGCCCTTTTGCTTGGCTTGACCGGAACCGTGCTGGATGGATAGGCGGGAGTTGATACTGTCGAATTCAAGCAGGCCCGGTACGGATTCGATACGACGGGAGTACTTGGGCTTCAACCACCACGCGAGACGGTCGTAACAGAAGAAGACTTTACGGGCCATCTCCTCGGACTTGGTGCGGTCGGCCGAGGCGACGACGCAATTCACGTCCGGGTGGAAGATCAAGCGGTGCGCGATCAGGAGTTCGGTCAGGGTGGTCACGTACTGCTGGCGAGCCTTACCGATAAAGAGTTCGATCGAGGCCAAGCGCGCTTCCATGTCCGAGATGACGGAGAAGTAAATTTCCTGGGTGGGGCGGAACTTGAACCGGACGGTGGTGTTGGTTTCGTCTCCCAGGCGCGCGTACCGGGTCAAGAAGTACGATGCGTCGGACATACACAGAATACGTTCGTTGTGGATGAAGCGGAACTCGGCCTGGGTGAAGTCGCGCGAGAATGCGGTACGCCCGTCCGCGTCGGGCTTCTCCCAGCGGCGCAAGTAATCCGTGAAGCGGTCGATCTCGTCGGTGGAGTGGTACTCGGGGGTCCAGCCGAGGGATTCGGCGGCCATGGCGATGCGTTCTTGGACGATACTGGCGGCGTACACTAGGGCACCCACTCGGGCTCGGGCTCAGGCTGAGTGGGCTCCGGGCTATCAGCTGGCTCGTCGGCGGCAGTGTCTACAGCCGATGGTAGGGCGGTCGCTCCCACGCTTGCGGCCAACCCCAACCTTTCGTTGAAGCGGTTGGCGATGCGGGTCTGCGTCTCCTCTATACCCAGGATCTCACCGATGGCGATCTGCTTGCGGTTGTCCTGGTTGAAGTCGCCGCCCACGTTCAAGACGTTGGTTTTGGGCACGGGGATGAAGCCGGCGTGCTTGTGCAGCATCTCTCTATCACGAACGCCGTCTTTGCCCCACATCAGGGCATTTCTGACCGTTGCGGCTACTACGTTCGGGTGGGATGCTTTGGCAAGTAGCGCGGTGGTGGCACTAGATTGCTCGAAGCAGGCGCCGGTGACGAGTTCGAGCAAGCGTTTGGTGGTTAGGGCGGACGCAGCGCAGTAGGCTTCGATGGGGAGGAGGTGGCGCTGGGTGAGGGGTATTTGGTCGTAGATGGATAGGAACTTCTTGGCATCGGGTTCACCGGAGCCGCGCAGGAATATCAGGGCGCGCGTGATACCGCCGTCCTTGGCGCGTGGTGCGGTGGGGGGGAGTTCCTTGAGGATGTGGGTGATTTGGGGGGTAGAGGCTACTTCGGCTTCGGTTACCCCGAGGGTGGAGTAGAGTTGGGCGCGGCGGCGGGATACTGGGGTGCCGGGGTGCAGGAGCGGGGTGCGGGCGCGCTTACGTGCGCGTATGGGAGTGGGCATGGGGTTACATGGTCCATTCGGGGATGGGGTCGGGCTCGGGTGGAATACCTACCGCTTCCATGTACGAGGAGATGAACTCGGCCGCGACTTGCGGGACGATGGAGTTGCCGTAGGCGCGCAACTGGCCCACGTGTCCAGGTAGCCTTGGAGCCAGCGGGAAAAGTTCGGGTTCAACTGGGATGCGCCGCGCTTTTCCGTCGAGGCAGGGGATGAGGACCGCGCCTGTCCAGGGAGAGTCTCCAAACCACGCTCGGTCATTGGGTTGTTCTTCATATCGTTGGCACGAGGGGTCGCCCACCCCGCCAGGCTCGCGTCGTGGCTCAGATCCCGCCCGCCCTTCGTGTGGTTCTTGAACTCCCCGTGGTCGTCCCGTTGCTGTGGCGTCGGCCACCCAGTACAACCGCTGCCGGATGTGCGGCGCCCCGACGCTCGCCGCTGCAAGATCCGCACACGCAACCCTATACCCAAGACTTTCCAGGTCAAATCGTACTCCGGCGAGCCATTTGCGTCCATCCTTGCCCGCAACCTGTTCTCCAAAGACAACTGGAGGACGACACTTGGAGACAAGCCGATGGAACTCGGGCCACAGATGCCGCTTATCCGCAGTTCCCTTTCGCTTGCCCGCAACGCTGAAAGGCTGGCACGGACAACTTCCGGTCCATACAGGCAGTTCAGCGGGCCAGCGGGCAAGTTGCAGCGCGTACTCCCATCCCGCGATTCCCGCAAATAGATGCACGCGGATACGTCCGGCAAGATCGGCGGGGATGAGTTTGCGGATGTCGCGGCCATCTACGATTCCGTCCGTGATGAGAGTGGCGTCGGCGAGGTTACGTAACCATGAGTGGACGTAGGGGTCAGTGTCGTTGTAGTAGGCCGATGTGGGGGTGGGCATGTCAGTCCCGGTTAGTTTATCGTCTTGCCCAGAACTAACCGGCTGAACTGCCGTTCTGCGGCCTCCTCATTCTTCATGCCGCACTGAAAACACACATTCTCTCCATTGGGGCCGTAGGGTCTAGTCTCGGCCCTCCTCCCACAGAGGTCACATTTTCGTGGCTCAGTCGCTTCAATGACTCCACGTCGGCTCATGACTTCTCCTTCGCGTCGGGCATGCACGTATACTCATTCCTCGGGCGCCGGGGGGTGGCGGTCCAAGTACTGCCGGTTCCAACGCTCTATACTTGCACTGGACATGGACTTGAGTTTGGCCGAATGTGCGCGGCGGCGCCAATCGGGGTGCTCCAGGTTCAGGCGCGCCTCCGCCAAGTCGTTCGAGCGCTTGAGTTCGAGTGCGACGCGGCGCAGGTTGGCGAAGGCCCGGATGAACGAGAACTTGGGCATACACTACCCCGTGGTCATGCGGGTAATATGAACGACAGCCTGAACTCGGCCAAGTTCGGGGGTGGTTGCCGCCAGTCCTGGTTGGGAGGCGCCGGGTCGTGGACGGTGAACAGTGCGTCCTGGTCGAAGGCATCCAGCGTCGTGTTCCACAACTTGACGTGGATCACACCGTCGTTCGGAAGGGAGAGAGTGATCGAGTCGATACCACCCTCGAATCCCCACCGGGGGCGGACTGAAGGGGTGTCGGTGTGGATGTCGAACTCGGCCACGTAGCCGCCGAACTTGCCGGTCACGGGGAGAGCGAGTTTGTACGCCACTATGCACCCACCTTCTCTTTGATCGCAGCCACGTCCCGGAGCAACCCGATGGCCCACTTGGGGGTGCTCGGGGGGATGTCGAACCCACCGCCGGTACCGATCTTGTCACCCTTGTTGATGCGCTCGATCTCGGTGATGTTGGCGTACGAGGATTCAAGTGCTTGCAACTGTTGCTGGAGTACGGCCGCCTCTGGCATACCGGACGAGCCAGCCAGGACTTGCCTGTTATAGCCGTCCACCGTGTCGGTGAAGTGTAGTGCCCGAATGTTGAAGGTGGTCTGGTGGGCGTCAAGCTCTTTGGAGTTGTCCTGGCCGGCATTGGCGTTGACGTTCGGGGGGTCGGCCGAGAGCACGGCCTTGCCGATGGTGACCACGATGTCACGGGCGGCCGCAATGATGGCCACGCGGTCGCCACGGGAGAGGGCTAGTTTGTAGGCGGTGGTGTCGATGGTCGGCATGTCAAAGGTTCCTCCGGTTGGGTTAGGGTTAGAGTGTAGCACGGGTTTACTCGGGCTCGGGCTCACTGGGTCGTGCGTCCGGTACCGGGTTCAACGGGCTGGTTACCCTGCGCCCGTCGGGGAGCACGAGTCCGGTATCGCGCGTAGCTTTGGGCGTATGGACCACGTACATCTGGTCGCACTTGGAACCGGTGTACGGGACCGAGACGAGGAACTGGACGAGCACTTGCCCCTGCATGGGCTGTCCGGGGATGGTGATGCGGGGCTCGTCCACACGGACCACGTTGGCCGTGACCATGCCCGACATGAACAGGTCTACCAGTTGGCCGGGGTGGATGTTGGTGCCGCACTTATCGGTTGGCATACGGGGGCTCCTATGGTTTCCATTCCGCATTCGGGATGATGTCCGAGTCCACCACACCGGCGTCCACGTCACTTGCACCCTCACCCAGTACACTACGGTCGTACTTGATCTCCTTGTTCTCGGGCATACCCGTGTTGGGGTTGCGGCGGGTGACCGTGATGGGCATACCCCGTTGGATGCGCTCCCTATTCGGGTTGTTGATGGTGCGGGTGCGGCTCACAGTACCTTGAACCATGTTCGGCGATGGGTCCTTGAGCGGCCCAGGCTCGATTGCCGGATGTTGGTTGGGCTGCGGGCGCGACGGGACGATACTGCGGTAGTTCGACAGCATGGGGCCGTCCAACTGGTACGCGACCGTCACGATGTACGCGGCCCGGTGGTAGCCCACGTTAGGCTGTAGTATGCCGTCACGGCGCAGTACGGCGTCTACGTCGTCGCAGATGATCTTGCGCAACTCGGGGCCGGTCAGCGGGCGGTTGGGGATTACTTCGGTGGTTGCGGGCAAGAGTTAGTCCTCCTCTGTACTGTACTTGCGTTTCGAGTGGCCGAACACCGCCATACCCCCAAGTAGTTCGATGTACTTCTTGTCGTCCGGGAGGATACGGCTACCCCGGAACTTGGGGTCCATGCGGGTGATGTGCAGGTTGCCGTTGTAGGGCTTGTAGACGCGCACGAGCTTGCCCCAGCCGGACGGGTGCTCGTACTCCAGTTTGAGTTGGCGTGCGAACGCCCGCTCCATGATGCGTAACCGGGGCAGTACGTGGTCCGGGTCCAGTATGCGGGCGCGGATGTGCCGGCCGCGCAGGGATTCGATGCGAGCGATGGTGCGTACGTCTACCCCGAGTATGCGGGCGAACTTAACCATGGAGTAGCGGCAGGCACGGCGCAACTTGCGTATGCGGATGGGAACCGGGATGTGCATACGGGGATCGGCGGGCATACAAGTGCTCCGGCTACTCCTTCACGACGAGGTAGATAGCTTCGGTGATGGCGCGAGCGGGGGTGTCACTTGCGTGGTCATCGTCACGATTGTTACGCACACAGCCATTCATCGTAACCTCAACCTCGCACAGCCAACCAAATGAACGCAGTTCCAAATCCAAGTAGAGTTCAAAGGGACGTAGCTTCTCCACACACGTGAAGGCGTCCTCAATCCGGGTGAAGGGGTTCCATGCTTGGCACGCATCTGTCGTCTCCTGAATCGCACGACGCATACACCTATGACAAGTATGAAGTTCAACTGCTCGGGCGCCGTCACTCATCGCGTAGACGTGCTCAGGCCACTTCCCACCGAACAACCTCGCCACGATCACCGCCGTTTTCTCTTGGTCCGTCACGTTAGCCATCCACTCGGGTGAACGTAGGGGTGGGGCCGTTATGCTTCAGCCACTCGTGCGTGGACAGGATGTTGGGCGAGGTGAACCCCAGGTCGCACTTCACGCAGTAGTGCGGTGGGTCGGGGTGGGGGGCGTAGTGGCCGCCCACGAACTTACCCGAGACACGAGGGCGGTGATGTGAGCGGTTGGACGCGGCGACGGATAGGGGTTTGGTCATCACAGCACCTTGTACTAAGTTTGGTCGGGACGGCACGACTCGAACGTGCGGCTACATACTCCCAAAGCATGTGCTCTACCAACTGAGCTACGTCCCGACAAGTGGTGCCGCGTGGTGGAATCGAACCACCTCAGCCTCATAGGCAACGGGTTTACAGCCCGTCCCGGCTCGCCTTCTCCGGCGCCGCGGCAAACTATTACGTGCCTCATAGCTTCAAGTCCTCTTCCACCGCATCGCGTGCGGACATGGTGTCGTTCGACAACTCGGGCGCGGGCCGGGGTGGGGGGGTGCGCTTCGTGATGCTGGGCGGCGGGGGGACACCATACGGGAGGCTCGGGCTCGGTTCGGGCGCAATCCACACCGCTGTCTTTACTATCTTTCCGTTTTCGTCCGTCACGTCCACTCGGGCCGCGTGCTCGGGCAGGGTTGCGTCCACGCCAGCTAGGATCATGCCAGACGGCCCCGGCACACTCAGATCCGCCAACCGGTCAACCAGCGTGTCGAGCGCGTCTTCGGTTGGATGGTCCTGACGTGTGAGGTCAACCGGATGGTCCTGTCGGGGCACGGGCGTCCGTTCAACCGTCGGTTCGGGCCGAGTCTTGGGCACCCGCATCCAGTACGCCGACCTACAACTGGGGCACGTTACCGGCACCACCCCCGTCACGGGCGCGTTACGTCCACGCCATTCGTGACCGCACCGCATACAGTGGTAGTCCAGACCGGGTTGCGGGTGGGTGTAGTCCGGGGGGTGGGTGAAGTGGCAGCCGCAACCACCCATGCGCTTGCTACCTGTACGTTTGCCCATCAGTCTGACCACTTCCAATCCCCACCCGGTTCGTGCCGCTTGGGGGCCATCCGCGCCCCCTCCAGTATGCGCCGCGCCTCAACCCGCAACTCGCACAAACCGCACCCCGCCTTGTCCATGTTCGGTGGGCGGTGCCGGTGCGCGGCCTCGACTACGGGCAGGAACGCGGCCAGGAGCACGAGTACACGGTAGTCGCGGGACTGTTCAGCGGCGTTGGTGGGCATGTTCGTTCGGCCTCCCATGTACGTGTACCGGACCCTACTACTACTGTAGCGTACGTGTCAACTCCCGGGCACGTGTACGGCTGTGCGACCCGGCCGGGCTTGTCGGCCCGTCGAGTGTGGCTGGCCTAGCCACGTCCGCACTAATCGGCGCTCGTCGTGTCTCCACGCCGCAGATCGCACGGCCTGAAGGCGAGTGAACACGACACAAGCAGAGGTACGGTCGTCCCGTGGAGGCATCATCCGCGGCCTGCCGTTGAAACCGCCGTACTTGCGCCCTCATGCTCACTCGCCGTCACGCCATACGACCTGATCCGCCCACCGCCGCATCGCCACCCGGACGCGACCCTCGGGTGACTTCGGACGCCCGTCGCGTAGCGGGCCGGCAAGACGCGATGGACGGGTCGGGTCGCACAACTACTCCAGAAACCACCGTTCGTTCCGCCCCCTGGAAGACTCCGTGATCTTCCCGGCGGCCTGCAGCTTCTCCCAGGTGGTTTTGCCGCGCCTGACCGCACGCGCCGCCGACTGGTAGCAGTACGTACATAACCCACGAACCTCGGCAACACGCACACAATCCGGCCGCAGGCACTTGTTGACACTTGCCTTGACGTGCGACGACTTCATGCGACCCCCACCAAGTACATGCAGATGAGCATACACTGTGTACTGTAGTTGTCAATAGTATAGTGGTTTATTTTTTTGGGGGTGCGGTTTTTGGGGGTGCGGTGGGGGGAGCGGGACACGCATCCGCCTTCGCCCGCCCCCCGTACCGACAACTCGACCCCCTGCCCGACATGTACACGGTCGAGTTCACGCCGGCGTGCGCGTGCGCCCGTGCCAGTGCGGCTGTCGCTTGCCCGGTTGCTCGGGCGGCCCCAGGTTGCGCGCACCATGATGTAGGCTCTAGGGCGGGGGCATGTGCATGGGTGAACGTGCATGAGTTCGTGTAGAACGGGCCGACCGACAAGCCCCCCCCCCCACCCGGTCGCCGCCAGATACGGAGTGAACGAACTCAACGGCTTCGCCTCGTGGTTTGGAGATCTCACGGACAAACAACCCGAGGCTGTTCAGGACGTTCTCCGTGAGTGCATTCGGGGGGAATGGAAGTTCGCCGCCGATCGAGAGCATGTGCACGGGGTACTGAACGATCTGGTCTGGCATGGCCAGGAACTAATCAAGTTCATCACGCCAACGTTGCTAGACTTGGTCCGTCAGGGCGACCCAAAGAACGCGATGATCCTCCAGCAGGCTCTTACGATCCTGGTCAGGGACGATCAGTCTGATGCAAGGGAACTCGGTTTGATCGCAAGAGATCGGCTAATAACCATCGAACCCTCGGGTGGGACGTTCCTGCTTTGGCTGACCCTAATGATGCAGATTGACGCCGAAGTGGGATTGACAGCTTACGTATGACCATGCGTATACCAGCGTATATACAAGCGTATATACAATCGCGTATACCAGTGTATATACAGCCGTGTATATACAGCCGTATAGACAAACATGACAATACATCAAGTGGTACACATACGTATGCGTGCGGGAAACATACGCGTGGCCTTAGTCACGCATACGTATGTGCCGAGTGGTGCGCGCGGATGCTGTTCGATCCCCAAGATTGTATACAATATACAATATACAGCATACAGGATACAAAATACTGTATACAAAGGCCGAACTAGAATATCCACTAAAAAAGTCACGAATGAGCTTGACATCCCTTGCGAGCCGTCATATATATAGGGCAGCATACGGGAGGATAAGCATGACCATCGAGACCAGCACCCACAATGCCCAGGCATGCGAGATCTGCGAGGCGCTCCCTGCGGACCTGTACCCTCGCAATCAGACGGCACGCGACCTGACCGTCCGATATGTCAGGACGCGCCAGAACCGGCGCCGCGTGTCGAACTACTGGAGCACGCCCGGCATGGCCGCGCGGCTCGTCGCGGCTGGATGCACGCCCGAGTGGGCCGGGCGCCTGGCGTGCGTTGAGTGCCTGCGACGAGTCGGCAAGGCACTCAACTCCTAACTCCCCGTCCCCGGAAAGGTGGGAACATGAAAACCTTGAGCAAGCGGGAACAGAAGCACCTTCGCACCGTCGCGGGGGTCCGTAGCCTCGCGCAGTTCCGCGCGACCGCGGCCGAACAAGCGCGGATGAGAGAGCGAGAGCCTCGCCTAGAGCCGTGCTGGGACTGCCGGGCGATAGCTCAGAAGCTGGGATTGGAAGTCTAACCTAAAGGGAGGATAGCACTATGGGAGCCGAAATTGACTACGGACTGGGACTGTCGAACATCGACCATGCTACCGGGATACGGTACGGGGTCATCTCGCGGCATAGCGTCGGGGAAGCGTGGGACGAAGGCGCCGAGCCGGATTATGGCGATCCGCATTGCCCCAAATGCGGGGATGAAGCCAGCACGGGAACCGAACGGGAGTACCGCTGCCGCCCGTGCAAGTACCACTTCGACTCGGATGAGGCATTCGTGGAGGAAGCACTCGGGTACAGCTACGATCAGGACGGTTATAAGCTGTCCAGTTGCTTAGACTCGGACATTATGGTGATCGCATCACCTTATTACACCCTGGCGCCGTTCTGTTCCCCGTGTGTTCCGGGGGCCGGCGATTTGGACAGCGCGCGGGAGGACGGGGTGCGCACGTATGCGCTCGGGCATGACTGGTACGACGGCGGGGTCGCACCCTATCCCGTGTATCGGGTATCGGACGGTCGGCAGATCATCGCGACCCGTGAAACCGTGGCGTGCCGATACTGCGACGGCAACGGCAAGCGTACCGTGGCGACACTGGCCACGGCGCGCAATCAAACCATGGCCGAGGTAAAGGCAGACATCGCGACCGGAAAGATCCCGCTGCAAGGGTATGACGCCACGGCCGAGACGTTCCATTGCTTTGTATGCGACGGCAAGGGAACGCGCGAAGAAGTGGTCGAACGGGAAGCGTAGGCTAACCGAGCATTGCGACCGAACCGCATACCTAGGCCCTAGCGTATGCGGTTCACGGAATGCTCGAATAGGCGAGCGGTCCAAGGGGGCAAATATGACATTACGCCAGGACCATACACATAGCGCCGGCACGTATGTGCAAGCCGAAGAATACGCATACCCCAATGGTGCGATGCGCCGCAAGGCACGCGCCTTGGTCACACGCAACCCGCACAATCCGATTGACCTACCATATGGACAAATCCGCGCAGCTGTCGCGGGAATCC